>MTKZ01037767.1_pt4 | contig 43539 bp, 38 predicted proteins | sample 1042781 | NCBI WGS metagenome assembly MTKZ01 (sample SAMN06212207, study PRJNA360539) | anaerobic digester metagenome | biome: Wastewater treatment plant; material: sludge; isolation source: anaerobic digester fed with sludge from wastewater treatment plant | place: Denmark: WWTP Viborg ...
AAGCCCATACTGCTTGCAGAATGAGCGAGTTCGATGGAGTATACCTTGTAGGATGCACTTTTGCGATTGATTTGAAGAATAAATTATCGCTTGCCATAGCAAAATGCACGCGTGCACTTGCTAAAATAGTTCCATTTGCAGTGCCGAAAGTGGAAATCATAACAGCAGCAGCAACGAAAGCCCCACCGATTGCCCCCATAGAAATAGTTGCAGCATCGGCAGCAACCAGAGATGACTGAGCCATTTGTTCAATTGGCATAACATAGATAAAAGCAATGTTAATCAGTACATAAACGGTTATGATTATCAAAGTGCCGACCGCAAGAGCAAGCGGAATATTTCGGTTGGGATTGCGGACTTCGCCTGCAATGTATGTGATATTATTCCAGCCATCATAAGCCCAGAAAGCACCAGCAAGAGCAACCATAAATCCCGAGAAAAAGCTAATTTCGCCGGACAAATACGCAGAGGATGGCTTACTAAGATTTTCGAAGCTACCACCACTGAAAGAAAAACAGAACAAGACAAGCAACAGAATTGCTGCAACTTTCATAAAAGTAAAGGTAGCTGAAACAGCGCCGCTGAATTTTACGCCGTAATAATTAACGGCAGTGAGCCCAGAAATTACAAAAATTGTGAGCAATTTGACACCAATGTTTTCGAGCGGGTAGATATATCCAATGGCGGGTAGGAAAATACGCCAGGTTTGCTCAATTTCTGTGCTAAAACGAGGCAGTTGTATGAAAAACTGAGTATATTCAGAAAACACATAAGTGATTGAAGCAATTGAGCCAGTTTGAATAACTGCAAAAATTGCCCAGCCATAAAGATATGCGACCAAATCGCCATACATTCGCTGGAAAAAGACGTATTGTCCGCCAGTAGCAGTAATCATACTTGCTATTTCAGCGTTTGTCAGAGCACCAAAAAGAGTGAGTATCCCGGCAATCACCCAAATAGCAATCAACCATTCGGGCGAACCAAGGTGAGCTGCCATAAAAGCAGGTTTTTTGAAAATACCGGAACCGATGACAGCACCGACAACAATAGCCAGCGTAGTAACAAAACCAAGTTGAGGAATTAATTTAGGTAATTTATCGCTCAAAATAACTCCATATCAATAATGAAACTTTGCAAATATAATTAAAAAATTGTAAGTGCAGGTAGTGTAAAATTCTAAAATAAACTACATAAAAACAAACCTTCCGAAGATACGAAAATCTTCGGAAGGTTTTGAAAAAATAACAGGAAACCTATTTAATGATACTACCGGTCTGTGCAACAATCAGCAGAAATAACGAATTTATCTGAAAATTTAATAAGCTGAATGAACAGATTTAAGCGGCGAATAGCATCATATTCCTTATCGTTTTCTTTAATTACAGGGTCGAATTTTTTCCCTTCTGCAATTATAATAATTTTGGCGTTACGTAATGCTTCATACATTTTATCGGGACTATCGAATTTTTGAGTAGGCAAGAAAACAAGCCCTTCATTTAGATATTTTCGGAATCGTTCATCTTTGCGCAACAAAGCCATAAGTTCGTTGTAGCCGTAATAGACGCGAAGTTTTGAAAGGTTATCGTTATCGGAATTGAGATTATCACCATTTCTAATAACAACCCTATCTAAAACTATCTGGGAATTATCATTGATTTTACCTTGAATGTAGCTTACAGTTTCGCCGAAATAATTGCAAAGTCCGGCGTCGCGAATATCACTATATGCTTCAAGTTTAATGATAAGTTTTGTTTCAGGTGATAATTTGGAAATTTCTTCAAGAGCAGGAATGAAGTGGTCAGTAATCTCAGTTTTCATACCAAGTAGATTTCTATCGACAGCTTGGGCATATTTGCGGTATTCATTCATACGAGTTTCGCGGTTGACGCCTGTCCAGACACCATATCGAGTATTTCGAGGATGAAGTTCGATACAGGTAGCATTTTCAAGAGGATTTCCACGCTGCATAAGAAGAATATGACGAGGAAGGTTTGCTGAGGTATTGACTTCCCAGAATGCAGTTTGGTAGTAAGGCACGTTTTTGTAATAATCGTCAAGAATATCAACGAATTTTACAGAGCATTTTGGCTTTTCAAAATATTCGGGTTCCAGAAGAATTTCATCGTTGATAACGGTGTCGCGTTCAAAATGAAGGTCAATGGGTTTGAGCATTGTCTTTTGAGAACGGGCAAGCGGACCGATAACGATTTTATCTGTTGAATCAAGTTGAGGGATTGTATCATATTCGATTAATTTCAGAGTTTTTTTCTGAACTCGCCCACCTTCAAAAACAAGTCTTTTATTAATAACTTGCTTGGTTACCTCAACAAGAGAAGTGCGAGTTTGAGTGATAATTTCAGTTGTAAGCTCGGGGCGAACTTCACTTTTTTGAATAACTTCTGGTTCGACAGGCTTCACATTTCGTGGTGGGCAACGAACATAGCGAATATTGGTAATAGTTTCTTTTTTCTGGGATTGATTATCATCTGAATGAGGAACAAATTCCTTTTCAACACGAATTGAATCTACAAGTGTAATTGGAATTAATTCAGTAACGTATAAAGTATCGTAAACAAATTTGGGAGTGGGATTAATAATTGTGTCGTATTCAATTATCTTATCTTTGGAGACAATTTTTGGGACAGTGTAGAAAATTTCGTTGTACTTATAATATTTAAGAATTTTTGCCTGACCTGGGTCGCCGCAATCAAGAGTATTATGAGCGGAACCTCCCCAAACTTCGTATCTATGCCCGTTAATCAAATTGAAAGAAGCTTCGTAAGCATTTTTTTCCTGGGACTGCCCCGTTGTTAAATCAACGAGTTTAATCATTGGAAGCAAAACTCTGTCGGAAGGATTTTGTTTATTTACAACTCTAACATTAATTGTTGCAACAGGCGGGGGTGGCGGGGGTGGTTCTTTGCATTCAAGTGAGTAAGGGAACATATAAATATCGAATTTACCTTTGTTTGCAACAAGTGTATCGCTTTTAGATTTCAATGGTTTAGGTGTGATATTTCTATTAGAGGAAATAAAAAGCTCTTTTTGAGTTTCATTGTAGTATGGAAATGCGACAAGCGGGAACATTTCATCTGCGTTTGTATTAATGAATTGATTTTCAAAGTCGAACTGGCTGCTTTTTGGTAATTGGCGGGCTGTGCCAATAGGTCTAATAGTTTGGGATTTGAAATCAATTTCAATATCGGCTTCGTAAATATCATAATCTTTGTCGCGGTTTGATGCAAAAAGAAGCTTTGGTGAAATTTTAGAGCAAGCAACAAATGGAGTTATTTCATTATATTCATCTGTGTTAATTAAACTTGACCTATCAAATTTTTGTGGCACTGACCATACGCCATCAATACGGAAAGCATAGAATATATCGGAATTTCCTTTCTTGATGATTTGCTTATCGAGCGATGTAACAATTGAATAGGGATTATCCCTATCCGATGCCCAAATAAGGACTAAATTGCAAAGAGAATCCGTACCGACCCAGGGATGAGAATCCCAAAAAACTGAATTAATCGGCTCGGGAATCGAACGGAAAACGTAGCGACCATTTTCTTGCTGAAAGAAATAAATATCTGTTCCTCCAACGTAACCAACGAAAGGAAGTTCCATAATTCGAGTGTAATTAGCATCAGGACCGTGAGCAAGAGAAACAAAGCCGCTATTGTTAGTAAGGAACGAAACACTTTCGAGTTGTTTTGTAAGAAAGTCGATTATTCTCTTGTTTTTAGTAACAAAATCATCGCCCAACAAGTCGCGGAAAAATGAGTTAGAAGGTTTAATTCTTGAAGTAGCTGGTTCGATATACAGGTTTGAATTTTCTTTACGATAGGCATCGATACAATTTGTTTCGAGGACGCGTTGATATGGGGCAATTTCATCAAAAGCAGAATTGATAGAATCGTTAGGGTTCGACTGCCGCACTAAATCAAGATTGCCTTTTGGCAAAATATAGAATTTAGGCGAACAACAAGAATAAGTTAAAAGCGCTAAAAATAACCAAATAAATATATTGTTCTTCATAAATTTGCTCTCCTATTTATCCAAAGGATAAAACATTATAGTAACACGCTTTCTATTAGGCGGAACGTTTGTTTGGCGAATTTCACTAACAAAGAAAACGAAGCGTTTTCCATTTTTCGCAATGTAAGTATAAACGTTGCCGGGGACAACAGTTAAATCGACAGCAATGCGAGAAGCTGCTTGCGAACGAAGGTCGTTGATAATATTTGCAGGTGGAGTGGGGACATTCGGAGCGCCAACAGTTCCAACAATTCTACCGTTCTGGTCAATAACGACAATAGTTGCAGCATCAAAGCGGACAACAGTTGCACCAGGCTGGTTCTGACCAAAACGGTTAGAGACGTTGTAGCTTGCAAAAGACTGAACTATTGTAGGCAAAATACTATTTACATAGTTGCAGAAAGCCTGTGCGTCTTCGTTCAGATAATTTTGGTCAATTTGGTCGATGCTACCGAAAATTCTAAGTATGGCTCTCTGGGCAGCTGCATCAACATCACGAACGAGTATATCGCCAGGCAGTTCATTATTAATTGGGTAATTGTCAACAATACCGGCGTAATAGATTTGATTATCTACAACAAAAGGCAGCGAAACAATTGGTATTTGAACTTTATTTACAAATCGATTATCATTAGGAAAGCTACCCGAAGAATTGGCGTTAATCGGGAATTCATAAGTGCCGATATTGTAATCCGGGTCTAATATAGTTTGTTCTTGCCCGGTATTTGGGTCTGTAACTATTGTAAAATTAGAATTAAATTGTTCGATAGTTACAATTCTTGTCTGACAAATCGTAACAGGATTTGCATTATCGAGCGGGCAATCGTTGCAAGCGGCAAGAAGAATACTAAGAATTAAAGATGCTATCAATATTAATTTATTTTTCATAATAATTCCCTTTATATAGTTATTCCTAACCTTAAAATTAATGAATTGATGCGTTTGCGAGTAGGTGAAACAAAGCCTGAGTTATAAGTTTTGTCGGCATAAGAAATAGAACGGAAGCCTAAATCGGTAGAGAAATCAATTTTTCGGGTGATTGGAACTTCAAAACCGATACCAAAACCAATATTTATAGGTAGAGAAATGTCCAAATCGGGTGCTTTTGCGTCTAATTTTTTCTTACAGTCATTATTGAAGCTTAATTGCATAAGTTCAACTGAAAACTTATCAATGCTGAGACCAAACAAGCCGTAAACGAAAGGAACAAAGCAAGGACGTTTTTCATATTCTTCGACTATTTGGCGATTTTTAACTTCAACAAGGTAATTAGGATTAATTTTCTGGATAATTATCAGAGAATCACCTTCTTCGGGACACTCGCAATTTTTGGGAAAAACGATTGTATCGTAAGTAAACATTTCAGGAGTGGAAGTAATGGAAGTGTCGGAAATGTTAATACTGCGGGTGAAACGGTCTCTTACAAGCTCGTAGCGTCCATATAAATTGAGGGAAAATCTTCGAGTAAGGGAACTATCAAATTGATTGAAAGTGCGAACACCCGATGATGCGATTAGCCCTATCCCCCACCTGCGTGAGCTTCCGAACCGATAGCCAAAGGCGACATCGGCAGTCCAATCATCGCGCCCAATCTTTTTTGAAAAGGCATTAAAATCATTGTAAAGAGAATATCCAGGCTTGATTTCGAGGAAATATTTGGGAAGTTCCCTATCGGGACATTCAAGGCAAAGTAAGCAGGGAACTTCGACATCGAAATCAATGGTTAGAGAATTGCAATTGCAAGGTGTCGAGCAAGTATCCCGATATAGAGTATCAACGGGAACTTCTCTGAGCATTCTTGGCAAAAGCGGGTCGTTGTAGTTTTCGAAATAATTAATATTGCCATATTGATTTTGAGGAAGATTGAGTTTAAGCCCGACTAAATCTATATCGTCGAGCGGAATACGTTCTCTGATGATTCTTTTTTTGACAGAAGAATCAACAAAAACGACAAAGCTTTTGTAGACCCAATTGTTCATCGGACAGGTATCAGGATAACCCACGACCTCGATTTTTTTGACTTCTCCGCGAAGAGTAGCGCCGGAACGGAAATTTTTTGTTTTTGGGTGAGTTATGTATTTATAAGAAGAATCTTGCTTAATTCTAACAGCGTCGTCCCAGGAAACCTTTGCAGAGCAAGAGAAAAGCATTAGAAACGCAATGCTCGCAACAGACACAAGAAGTAAATTGTTTTTCATAGGCTCACACTCAAAGATAAACCACAATTAATAGATTTAAGGTTCTCGCGTTTATCGGCTCTATAGATAAAATTTGGTGCCGAATAAATCGCTTGTGCATCAATCATCCAGCATTTTTTAAAGCATTTGAAATTATAGGCAAGACCAAGACCTAAGCCCCCACCAAAACCAAGTTTGGAGAGATTATCTGTGCCGGAAATGGAGCTTAGAATAATTTGTCCTTCGATGTAGGGAAGGAACTTGTTGTCGAAGCAATCGCGAACAAATGGAGAATACTTAACAACAGGCGAAATAAGCGTTTCTTTTTTGTAGTAGCTTATTTCATTTTCTTTTTTGAGATTGAATTGGTCAATTCTCAATCCATACCATAAGCGACAATAATTCTTGTTCATTACTTCAAGCTTGATACCCAATGACTTTTTGTTTTTATCCTTAAATTTTTCAGTAGGTATCAGGTAGTTTGCACCAGCGGAATAGTATATGCTGCAAATAGCATTGATTGGAAAGAATAAGACCAAAAAAACTAAAAAAACAAGGTATTTTCTCACAAAACCTCCGACAATTATACAAAGAATCTTATGTGTTTATAACTTATTTTGATTGCTAATGTTTATAAAAAAACGTCATTTTCGACAAAGATATAAAGATAATATAACGATGAAGAATGGATAAATACAAAGAAAAAATGAAAAATTAAAAGAAACTAATTTTTAAATAATAGAAAATTAATCGAAAAAGATAATTAAATCAATATTTTTCAGATAGATACTCAAATAATAGTATATTTCGGACCATAAGGAGTTAGAATACTTTCAATGAGTTCTACACGAAAGTTTGTTAAAGTTCCGAAATATTCATTAGAGTATTTATCAAGATAGCGATAGAAGCTATTAGCAACACTTTTCATTCGAAGAAGTGTAAGATGCGGCTTAAATTCTCTGGTTTCTTTTTTTATACCGAATTCGGAACAAATATCATCAATGATGATGAATTTTTCGAGGAGTAGATTGGTTTCTGTCTGAATGTCTATATACAAAACGCGTGGAACTTTTCGATTTGGAAGGACTGAGACACCAGAAAAAACAAGACTTTCCTGATAATCAGTAAGATGTTCGGAAAGAGCAGTTCTTAATTCAGAGATTTTAGGAATTGGGAAATCGCCAATGAATTTTAAAGTAAAATGAAGATTATAATCTTCGACCCACTTCCCTATGGTAGCTTTATCAAAATCTNNCTTGTTTCAGTTGATTTAGTTTATTATCAAAAATTGAATTATCTATGAAAACACCTACAAATAATCTTTTATTCATAACTTTCAAAAATTTGTTAAAACAAAAGAAATATAAGCAAAAATAATCAGATATTAAAGTAAATTGGGGGCTGTCTCATAAGTATTTTTTTGAACCATCGGAAGAAGAGGCACGGCAAGCCGTACCTCTACAAAAAAATTATAATTTATTGGTTATTTAGCTTTTTAAGACAGTCCCATAATTCAAGCAAAAAGTTAAATAAACTTTTCAAGAAGATAATTTTTCAAGTTGTCTGCATTAATTCTAATTTGCTGCATAGAATCGCGCTCGCGAACAGTAACAGTATTGTCCTCTAAGGTTTGACCGTCGATAGTAATGCAGAATGGGGTGCCGATTTCATCTTGACGGCGGTAGCGGCGTCCGATAGCCCCGGAAGTATCGTACTGAACTTTGAAGGATTTCTGCAAATCTCTATAAATAGTTTCAGCTATTTCGGGCATACCATCTTTGTTGACAAGTGGTAGAATTGCAGCTTTGATAGGAGCAAGCACATTAGCAAAGCGAAGTACAGTCCGTTTTTCAGATTTTCCGTTGTCGGAAGCAACTTCTTCTTCGTCGTACGCATTGCAAAGGAATGCCATAAAGGAACGGGAAACACCACCAGAAGTTTCGATAACGTAGGGAATATAGCGTTCGTTATTAACTGAATCGACATATTCCATTTTTTTACCTGAAAATTCTTGATGGTTGCGAAGGTCAAAATCAGTGCGCGAGTGGATACCTTCAATTTCTCCGAAACCGAATGGAAATTCGAACTCTATATCAACTGCATAGTTAGCGTAGTGAGCAAGTTTTTCGTGAACTTTCCAGCGTAGTTTTTCTTGTTTCATACCCAATCGATTGTACCAATTCCAGCGTTGTTCTTTCCAGTAATCGAACCACTCTTTTTCGGAGCCGGGTTTGACGAAAAATTGCATTTCCATTTGTTCGAATTCGCGAGTGCGAAAGAGGAAATTTTTGGTGTTAATTTCGTTGCGGAAAGCTTTACCGATTTGAGCGATACCGAAAGGAATTTTTTGGCGAGCAGTATCAAGAACATTTTTGAAATTTACGAATATGCCTTGTGCAGTTTCGGGACGCAGATAAACAATTGCACTATCGTCTTCAACGGGTCCGATAAATGTTTTGAACATAAGGTTGAAATTGCGAACGGGCGTCCAATCGGTAGTGCCCGAAACAGGGTCAGGAATTTGGTATTTAATAATTATATCGTAGAAATCATTGGGTTCTTTTGCTTGGTTTAGAGCAGTTTCGATTTCGTTAGCAAGTTCGGTTTTATTCTTTTTTCTCATTTTTTCGATAAAATCTTCGATTAAGTTATCGGCACGGTAGCGTGATTTGCTTGTTTTGTTATCAATCATTGGGTCACTGAATTGAGATGTATGCCCACTTGCATCCCAGGTGCGAGGGTGCATCAGTATAGCGGCATCGAGACCTTCGATATTATCGCGGAAGGTCATTTCTTTCCACCAAGCATTCTTAATATTAGCAAGAAGTTCAACACCTAATGGACCATAGTCCCAGCAACCATTGAGCCCACCATAAATTTCAGAGGATTGGAATACAAATCCGCGTCTTTTAGCAAGAGAAGTAATTGTATCGAGTGAAAACATAATTCGAACCATAAAGTGAAACTTACAAATTTTCAAAAATAATAAAAAGGTAAATAAGAAATAAGAAAAATTAAATGTGGATAATTTTATTTGGATAATATTTGTAATTTTAATAATTTTGTATTTCATATGAAATTAAGGAGCGTAAAAGTGAATACTTTAGATTATGTAAATCAAATACTGCTTGAAAAAACAATTGAAGCCCGTAAAAATAAGGACGGCGAAAACTTTGCAGAAATACCTGATTTCAAGCCGGGCGACACAGTAAATGTAGCAGTTCGAGTAGTTGAAGGCGAAAAAGAGCGTATTCAGAATTTCAAAGGGATAGTGCTTTCGCGTCGTGGTTCTGGTATCAACGAAACTTTTTTAGTTAGAAAGATTTCGAACGGAGTTGGTGTAGAAAGGATTTTCCCATTGTATTCGCCAATGATACAAAGCATAACAGTAGAGCGAACAGGTCGAGCTCGCCGTGCTAAATTATATTATTTAAGAGGAATGAGCGAAAGAAAGATACGCGCTAAAACGTCGAATAATTAATACAATTTCAATATTAATAAAAAAACTGTCTTACAATTTTGTAAGGCAGTTTTTTTGTGCCATAAAATAATCAATCCAAAGATGTTGAGATGCTTTCCTGTCCTGTTTTTGATTATTGAATATCGATTTTTTCTATATTAAATTTGATAATAACAAAAAAGCCAGTCTCAACAACCTTCGGAAGGTTTCGAACCTTCCGAAGGTTTTAGATAGATTATTGCAATGTTGCTGAAATATTTATTTGGACAATTCTTTTTTTTGAGAAAGCAAATTAATAAATAAACTTATTCGCCTGATTGCTTTGGTTCAGATTTTCTTTGTTTTAATTCATTATCGAGGAAGAATAAGGCGCCTTTCGAATCGCCAATTAATTTAAGTCTTTCAACGATTTCACCCGTTGTAGCTTCTTCTTCCACCTGTTCGTCAATAAACCATTGCAACATACTTGAAGTAGCGTGGTCTTTTTCATTGAATGCTAAATCAGCCAGTTCGTTAATCCAGCCTGTAACAAGTTGTTCGTGGCGAAGAGCATCTTCGAATGCAGCGAGTGGCGATTCCCATTCTGATGGTGGTGCTGCAATTTGACCGATTTTAACTTTGCCACCACGGTCTATCAAATAATCGAAAAACTTTAAGGCATGCATCATTTCTTCTTCTGCCTGAACATGCATCCAGTTGGAAAAGCCATTCAAATTAATTGAGGCAAAATAAGCAGACATTGCCAGATAAAGATTGGATGAATACATTTCACGAACAATTTGCTGATTAATTGCGTCTTCGATAACTTTTTTAATCATAATAACCTCTTAAAAATGAGAAATATAAGTTTTAGACGAAATAATTCAGCAATATTGTTAATCAATTTCTTCGATTACTACAACTTTTCCAAGTTCTCGAAATCTTGCAGCAAGCAATGGAATGATTTTCTTTCTCGAAAGTAGCCCTTGCTGTACGAACCCTATATTATCGGTAGCTGGATTATATGAAGTTCCAACAAAGAAATTAATTCTATCTGCGTTCATCAGATAATCATATAGTTCTGTTACAGGATTTTGCTCGTCCATTAGCGAGCGGTCTTCATCCAGGACATTATATAACTGATTAAGTGTTACTGCACCTTCGGTAACTAAATCAACACCTTCAATCGAATACTTTGGTGGTGTGAAATGATTTGCAAAAGTATCGTCAATATCAATTCTCTTGTTCAGATATTTGGAAACAATACTTGCGGTTGTTCCACCACAAACAATTTTGGTACCGTCCATCGAGAAAAACTTTCTGCAAACTTCAAAATCTCTACTTTTGTTTATCGGTGGACCAGAAAGCACATTTGCAATTGCACCAATTCGTGAATACGCCAAAATTGAAGTTACATCATCATCGTTGTTATTGTTGCAAAGTGAGTAAATTTTTGTCTGCAATTGGTGAGGAATTTCGTAAAGTTTTCTACCATCAGAAAGTATTCCATTAATAATTTTGCAAACGCCCTCAGGACCGAGCCCCATAGGTAAGCCCCGACCAATTCCAGCTTGTGTAACTCCATCTGAAACAAGCAGCAAAGCATCACCAACCGAAAGATAGCAATTTGTTTCTGTTATCACAGATTTCTCAACCGTTGTTGACCTACCTTTCAAAACAGTAGCTGACCCTTTGGAAATATAAATAGGCGGAGGCATCTCGAAACTTAACACAACCCCAAGTCCGTCATTGATTATTCTTGCGATAGAAAAAACTGCATAAGGCAGATTTTCACGAGCAGCCTGGTTCATAGTTCTTACCATAGCTGCAAAAGCCTGGAGCAAAGTGAACCCACATTTTAATAATTCTCGCAATCGAGATACGCACATTGTTGCATATATACTTGCTTTAACGCCTGAACCCATTCCGTCAGCAAGGATGATAATTGTTGAATTCTGGTCTCTATCAATCAAAACGACGTCGCCGCAAGCAGTATTAGTTTTTTTAGTAGCCTGGCTTTTTTCTATCTCAACATATACATATCCCATATCCAGCCTCGCTTATCTTTTTCTGCTTCTCCACTTGTAGATTGTTCCTCTGTGATTTTCAGTATGTTTTCGACAAGAGCTTCGCCCTGGGCAGTGCTTTCAGCTAATAATTTAGCAATGTTTTGTGCCATAGAAATTTGATGCGATAGCAATTGACGGGCTTCTTTAATCGTTCGCTGTCTGATATCATCAAGCTTGGACTTATCAGCTATATTTTTTGTAATATTTACAAATATTCCGACAATTTGTTTTTCATTTTTAAGTTCATAAATAATCTGATGGCACACAATACCATAATTATCGTGTTTTTGAGTAAGTTCGATAATATCATCGTGTTTGGTAGCGATTCGCACAAAAGGTTCCGGGTCCATTAAATATGAAATTGGTTTGCCAATAATTGCTTCCGAGCACATAAAGAACCGTCTGAACGCAGGATTCATACTAATAATTTTCAGATGTTCATCGACGATAACAATTCCATTCGGGCTGGATTCGATAATCTTATCGTTCTTAATTTCAGCTTTTCGTCGCATAAATGGTATGCACATATCAATTTCAGCCATTCCATCGAGCACCGCACGAGCCTTTTCTTCGCAGGTATTATAGCCGCAGGACTGGCAGTTCAAACGATTTTCCTCCGAGGAATTACCTGTTTTTTCGAGTATTTGCAATAATTCATCTTCGGAATACTGTTTGAGTTCGATTGCAACATCATTGTAAAAGTTTGCAATTAAGTTATTATCGTCAATTGGCTTAAATTCTCTTTCGGGATACTTTTTGAAGTAGCTGAAAATTTCCTCTTTTCGCTCGAACATATTTTTATCAGATGTAATTCCTTTACCATTGATACATCCGTTTTTGCAGAAAAGAGGCTCAAACAGGATATTTTCATAATTATTATTTTCGAGATAAATTGCCATTTCTTTGACATCTTCGAAGCCACTTAAAGCGATTACTTTTGTTTGAAAAATGTCTGTGTCGTAGCCCGATGTTTTGAGCAATCCTCCTGAAAGTGGATAAAGCAACGCATTCTGGGGTGCATATTCATCAAAATCGCTTGCTTCAAAATTAGCTAAATTTATGCCCTCATCTTTGAATAGTTCATTTAGTTCATCGAAAGTGATAACATAATCAATATCTTCCTGGTATTCTGTACGGTCAGATTCAGCCTTTTTAGCAATACAGGGTCCAATAAATACAATTTTGAACTCATTGCCAAAACGCTTCTTGATATGTCGAGAATGAGCAATCATAGGGCTAACAGCAGGGACTAATCTATCGACTAATGCAGGATGGTATTTCTCTATGTAGCTTACAACTGCGGGACAAGCAGAAGAGATAAGGCTATTACTATTTTGTTTGTGAAACAGTTCTTTCGTAATTGTTGAAGTGTAATAAGCACCAACAGATGTTTCTGCAACATAAGAAAAGCCAAGTTTTCGAAGTGCCGAAGGAATTCGAATGCGTTCCCAACCTTCATAGAAACTTGCGAAAGATGGTGCAATACTTGCAGCAACTTTTTCGCCACAATTTAAGAGTTCTCGCACCAGTTCGACCTCACGACGATATGTTTTTGCTTTCTGGGGGCATTCTGCGATGCAAGTTCCGCAATGAATACAACGACTATCGATAACCGAAGCCTGCCCTTTTTTCATTTCAATTGCTTTTACTGGGCAGTTGCGTATGCAACGATAACAATCACGGCAACGAGCTTTATTAGTGAATACAACTTGCAATTCTTTGTTTTTCATATAAATCAAAAATGTTAATTACTACTTAATCAAAATTAAGCAAAAAACACTTAAAATAAAAGATATTTTTATCGATATATTTTTATCGTTTAGAAGTCTATTTGTATTCCATTCAGTAGATTTAAATCGCGTGGTTTTACTTTTTCGGGTGGGTCGCTATCGTAACGCAGTCTTAAACTTGTGCGAAACGTTAAATTTTGATTGATTTTTATATTAAGACTACTTTCATTCAGAAGGCGGTAATCTTTGTCGTCTGAAAAACGTGGCTGATAGTATGTAATACTTTTTATTAATAAATTTGGCGAGATATTCACTCCAAGAGAAAAATAAGAAGTAAGCCTGCCGACGGTTGTCTCTTTGCGGGGTTTGGTTTTCAACTCTTCGTTTTCAATCATTGCACCAAGTCCAAGAAATGTATATATTTCAAGTTTCTCGGTTGAATCAATCTGTATAATTTCGTTTATTATCTGAATTCTTGAAGTTATCCCGAACAAATTTCTATCTTTCAATAAAATAAACTCATTAAATTCCTTTTGCAGAAACAATTCACCATACAAATAATCAAATATCTGGTAGCTTGAACGAAGATGAATAAATCCGCGGTTTTCTCTTTTTTTGACAGCATCTTCTGCGTACGCGTAGCTGATAATCCCAAAATTATGAAATTTATCTTTCAGCCAGTCTATTCGATACGATGGTCTAACTGTTGTATATTCAGTATTTCCTTTGGTGATGCCAATGTCGACGTTAATTTTATGAAAAATTCCATCTTTTGAGAACTCTTTTCGAAAAACTTCCGTATTAATTTGTGAAAATAGGTTGATTGATGAAAAGAAAAGTAAAATTACAACAATTAATATATTAACATTTTTCATAAAATTTCCTGATAATACCTTATTTAGAAAAACAAAAAAAAATACAATAACAACGTTCTGATTATGAACATTTCCCAAAGATAAACCAGGAATGTTAGAATTTATATTGTATCCCAGCTGAAAAGATATTAAATCTGCTAAAATTATAATCAGCAAAAATTGAAAAATTTCCAAATGCTTTGTTCAATCCAAAAGTAGCTTTCCAAGAACGATTAATTAAGTTTATCTTTGTTGTTTGAGGTTTTGTATCCCCGGGATATTCAGGTGGCTCGGGTGGCATAATTTTGTCTAAAACAGGGTCGTAACGAAGCAACCCCAATTGCATTTGCGTTTCCACAGGCAAAAAATATTTAAATCGGGCATCGATGTCGATATAATCGAACGAAAAACCACCATACAAATCAATAATATCATCGAAAGATTTAGAAATATTAATATTGGCGTTCCAGATTTGTGCGTTTGCTTTCAAGTCCGATTGAGTAACTCCAACTTTGTTCTGCAAATTAGTTCCTTGATAGACAACCTGCAGCGCAAGGTCGAACGGAGCATATTCGTAAATTTCACCATCGCTTGTTTGAACAAAATCAGTAAAATATTGTGAAATGCTATGCTTGATACCAAAGCCCCAAAACGCAAATTTGCCGATATATTTTCCTAAGTCAAGAGGTGGAACAACCCGTAGTAAAAACTCAGTGCCATAGAGCGAGCCAATCTCGATTTGTGGGACACCAGCTACGATTGTACTAATATTCCCACCTGCCGGCAAAGTAAAAAACGACGGAACCTGTTTCATTACATTCAGCAATGTATCTTTAATTTCTTGCGGAAGGTACTGATAAATCACGTGATTCTGGACTAGCTCGGTTAGAACGGCATTATCAAGATGAAGCTGAGTTGTATCTTTGCCAAGAATAGATGAGGCTTTTTTGGGCGGTACAATCTTTCCGGACTTATATCCATCGAAAAGTACAGTTTTGAAAAGGTAATTGATTAATCCAGCAGTGTCTCTGATGACGATTTCTGATTTAGATGGGTCGAAAATATTAATATTAATTGTTCCATATTGTGTAAGTTTGTTTATTGAGAAGCTATCCATCGGAAGCTGCGGGGAATAAAATTTATCAGAATTTCTGACAATTCCCGCCATTCCATTAACAGTAATTTTGAAATACGGCTTGCTAACGCTTCTTGGAACGTATGCTTTGGTATAAAATCGGGAATTTGAAGTTGCATTTACTGCTTTGACCATAGGAGATAAATACGGCACACCGTTTAAATCAAATATGTCCTTGCTAAAATTGCGTGCTAAATCAATTGTATATTCGCTTGCAGGGGCTGCCAAAATTGGCTGCACAAAGCCAAGCAAAACAATAATTAATACAAATATCTTTTTCATTTATTATTTCTCATTATTTCTTTCTTAATGATAACATAAAAAGGTACAGCAAACAAGCATATGGGTATTATCAAGTACTGCCATAATGAAGTTTCAAAATGACCGACAATTGAAATTACCGCTACCCTGACAAAAATGGCAGAAACCGCGATAGCCAAAATCCAGCTCAGAGGTGTAATTAGCTGCTTTTTCATTTATTCAGAAGTCTATTCTTGATATACAAATAAAGAGGTATTGCTAAAAGAATAGAAAAACCAAAAAAGAAAAAACTGGAAACAATTTTGTAAGTAATACTTAAAATAAAAAATATCAATCTTATTGCAATCAAAGCACCTACGATAGCAATAATTGCAGCTAAAATTTTTTTAAACATTGTTTCGTCCTTTGTTTTTGTTTATTAATACGATGTTTCAACAAAAATATTTATTTAACTCAAATTAACAAAGAATAATGAAAAAGGTAACATTTATTTTATTATTAATTACGTTGCTTGCAGGATGCAAAAGTGTTAAGTTGGATGAGAAACAAGAGACTGAACATATCTTTCATTTGCAACGAAAAAATATTGATTACATCAATATTAAAGCAGACTTCAAAGTTGAATTTCCCGATTTTAATCAAAGTTTCTCATCTGATATAAACATTGCAGGGCATGATTCCCTGAATATGACTATATACGGTCCGTTTGGAATTACCGTTGGGCGACTTTATGCTGACAAAAAGGAGTTTGTTTTTTACAACGTGTTCGAAAATTCTGTAATACAGGGGAATTCGTATGCTAAAAGCTTCGAGAAAGCATTAAAAATTAATCTTTCGCTGCCAGATTTAATTTCAGTTCTAGTCAATGAAGTAATGGGGAATGCTGAAGAATACAAAAAATATGAAGAGAGAAAGGAAAGTGTTGTTTATGCAAAGCGAACCGATTACTCAATAGATTTTATTGAATATTCACATCAAAAAAATGGTATTTTAAGATACCAACGCAAAGATGAAGCAAATGAAAAAATATTTGATGTGCTATGCGAGGACTTCGAAACAACGAAAAGCGGAGTATTTGCAAAAGTGATTAATATCCAAATACCGGAACATAAAGGACAGATGAAAATCTCATTTGATACGATTGTTGTGAGCCCCAACAAAATTGAACAATTTAGGTTCAAAGTACCTGGTTCAGCCAAAATCATTGAGTTTGCGGAGTAGCAATGAAATAATATTTTGCTAATTACAAGAAAAAATATAAATTTGTAGTTCTATAATTAACAATTTGTTAAATAAGCAAGGCTATTATTAAAAAATAGGAGAAAAAATGAGCTTACGCCGTGTTTACGAAACAACTGTAATAATCAATGCCGCATTGGAAGATGCAGACATTGATGCAGTAATCTCCAAAATTACAAGCTACATTGAAAGCCATGGCGGCACAATCACCCAAATAAACAAATGGGGACGCCGTCGTCTTGCTTATCCGATTAATAAAAAATATAACGGATATTATGTGCATCTGGTTTTCGATAGCGTTCCAAGCGTTCTTCCAGTTTTGGAGAGATTTTTAGTATTAGAAGATACTGTTCTTCGTCATCTTACACTTGTTCTACCTGAACGCCTTCGTAAGTTGCGTCTCGAAAAAGCATTAGCAGAAGGTAAAACGGGCGATAACACTTCAATTACATCCGATGAACCTGAAAAGAAAGAAGATAAAGCTGAAAAAGCAGAAAAACCTGAAAAAGAAGTTGCTACTGCTGAGCAGGCAGCTGAATAATAATTTTGTAATTAATATTTTGGGATATAGATATGAAAATCATACTTCGTGAAGATATTGCAAAACTTGGGAAAATCGGCGACGTTGTAAACGTCCGTGACGGTTACGCACGTAATTTCCTTTTGCCCAAAGGTTTGGCTTTTGTTGCTACCGAAGGCGCTATGAAAAGAATTGAAGCTTTGAAGCGCTCTGCTGAAAAACGTAGCGAAAAAGAACGTCAAGTCGCTGAACAAATTGCTGCTAAAATCGCCGATGTCCAAATTACTATTCCTATGAAAGTGGGCGAAGAAGGCAAGCTTTACGGCTCCGTTTCTCAACAAATGATTGCAAATGAACTTCAAGCTCGTGGATTTGATATTGATAAACGTAATGTTATTCTTGAAGACCCAATCAAAACTCTGGGAATTTTCGATGTGAAAATTAAGCTTCACAGCGAAGTTATTCCTACTTTGAAAGTATGGGTTATCAACGAAGAACAAGAATAAATAATAACTTACGATTAAAAGCGTTTTATTACCAGTAAGTGTAATAAAACGCTTTTTTATTATGAATGTATTTATTACTGGTGGCACTGGATTTATAGGAAAATTCCTGATTTATCGACTAATCAAGGAAGATGCTCATATTACTGTTGCTACACGTCAAAAATTCAAACATTCCTCTCACATTGACTATATTAACTGGTTTGAATTAACCGACGATGAGAAACTGGACACTTTATCAAAATCTGATGTAATAATTAATCTTGCAGGTGAGAATATTGCTGCTCGTCGCTGGACCGACAAGCAAAAAGCTAAAATTATCCGTAGTCGAACAAGTGTTACAAACTCATTAGTAGAAATTATTAACAAATTGCCTCAAAATGAAAAGAGGGTGTTTATTTCTGCGAGTGCTGTCGGCTACTATGGGGACAAGAAAGAGGAATTAATAGACGAAAATAGTCCAATTGGGAAAGGGTTTCTTGCCGAGGTCTGCGAACTCTGGGAAAAAGAAGCATTAAAGGCTCGGAATTGTCGGCTGGTTATTCCTCGTATTGGGGTGGTGCTTCATCCATCGGGTGGTGCTTTGCAAAAAATGTTGCGTCCTTTCAAGTATTATCTTGGCGGTGGTATTGGTAGTGGCAAGCAGTTTGTTCCCTGGGTGCATATTGACGACCTTGTAGAAATGTTTATGTTCGTTGCAAAGAATAAAAGCTGCGAGGGTGTCTATAATTTTGTGGCTCCAAATCCCTGCACTATGAAAGAGCTTGCAAAAACTATTGGCAAAGTATTACATAAACCAGCAGTTTTCAAAGTTCCTGAGTTTGTATTGAAAATAATTCTTGGCGAAGCAGCTACAATGCTTATATGCAGTCAAAAAGTTTTACCGCAACGTCTAATAGATGCTAATTTTAAATTTGAATTTGAACGATTAGAAGATGCTTTAGCCGACTTACTGAAAAACAATGAATAACGTTAGATATATCGAATTACTTTCTCCTGCACAAAATTTAGAATATGGTATTGCTGCAATTAATTATGGTGCAGATGCTGTATATATCGGTGCTAATAAGTTCGGTGCAAGGGCATCAGTTGGCAATTCAACAAAAGATATCGAGAAGCTTTGTCGATATGCACATCTTTATAATGCAAAAGTATACGCAACCTTAAACACAATTCTTTATGAGAACGAACTTGAACAGGCGAGAAATTTAGTTTTCGAACTCTACGATGCAGGCATTGATGCAATTATTATTCAAGATACTGCATTTCTAATGATGGATTTGCCCCCAATTCAGATTTTTGCTAGCACACAGATGCACAATTACGAATTAGAGCGAATTAAATTCTTCGACAAAATTGGGATAGCAGATTTATCTTGGCACGTGAACTAAATTTAAAGCAAATTCAAGAAATTAGAGAAAATATTAAAGCGGAGCTTGAATTCTTTGTTCACGGTGCTTTGTGCGTCGGGCTTTCAGGGCGATGTTATGCAAGTTTTCATTCGACGGGATATAGCGGTAATCGTGGCGAATGCAAGCAAATATGCCGTTTGCGTTATGATTTGTTCGATGCCAAAGGAAATACGATAATTAAGCAAAAGCATTTACTATCCCTGAAAGACCTTAATTTATCAGACTATCTGGAAAAATTAGTCGATGCGGGGATATCCTCATTCAAAATTGAAGGAAGATTGAAGGACATAAACTATGTTAAAAATATCACGGCTTTTTACAGAAAAAAGATAGATGAACTTATCGAAAGGAAGCAAGACATAAAAAAGACTTCCAAAGGTAATATATATTTGCATTTTGAGCCAAATCCCGCAAGAACTTTCAGTAGAGGATTTACCAATTACTTTATTGATGATAATCATTCAAAAATGGCAAATTTTGAAACTCCGAAATCTATCGGACAGTTTATAGGTGTTGTTTCGAAAGTTGATAAAAACAAGATATTAATTGACACTAATGAAGTAATTCACAATGCCGATGGATTATGCTATTTTACTGAAAATGGGCTGGAAGGTTTTCTGGTAAATAAAGTTGAAAATAAATGGGTTATCCCGAATAAACAACTGAAAATAGAAATTGGTGTGAAAATTTATCGCAATCAGGATTATGAGTTTGAAAAGCTACTCTCTCAAAATAAGACCAGAAGGAAATTGCCCATAGATATCGAGCTAAATATTGAGAATGAATATCTGAAAATTAAATATCTGTATGAAGATATGTATGCCGAAAGCAAAATCGCTTTCGAGACTTCTTCAAATCCAAAGCAAATCGATATCATCGAAAATCAATTAAGAAAAACAAACGACACTCCTTTTGAAATAAAGAATTTAATTAATAAAGTTCAAATTCCAATTTTTGTCAAAATATCTGAAATTAACTCAATCAGACGACAACTTCTAAATTCATTAGAAAAAGTTATAATTGAAAATCATCAAAGACTTTCTTCAAAAATTACGCTTAAAACAGATAAATTCCCTATTGATACCGTTGATTATTCAGAAAACATATCGAATTCGCTAGCTGAAAAATTTTATTTATTGCACGGCACAATGATTAAAGAAAAGGCTTATGAAATAATAAGCAAAAAAGGCAATAAAATCATTATGACGACAAAATATTGCATTAAAAGAGAAATTGGAGAATGTCCTAAAATCAATAAAAAGAACAATAATAAAAAATACCACCTTCAAAATGCATACACACGCTACGAGCTTGAATTCGATTGTGTCGCTTGCCTAATGAAATTACGAGCAAATGATTAGTAGTTCGAATTGTTAATTTTTAGTTAAGACTATTTTATTTTTGATAATTACTCGGTAAGCAAGTATTTTTGTTAATCTTTTAATTGAAAATTTGTAAAACATTAATAAAAATGTATGGAAATTTATCTTTTTGTTGTAATTGCTCTGGTTTTACTGGCGACTACAAATTTATGGGTAGGTGTTGCCAATGATGCGGTAAATTTTTTGGGTTCGGCGGTTGGTTCGAAAGCTGCTCCATTCAGGACACTACTTGCCGTTGCTGCACTTGGTATGCTTGTTGGGGTTACTTTTTCAAGCGGGATGATGGAAGTTGCTCGGAAAGGTATAGTCAACCCCGAGATGTTTTATTTTCAGGAAATAATAATAATATTTCTTCCATATGCCATAGGTGATTTAATCCTGCTCGATTTATTCAATACATTCGGTCTCCCCACTTCCACCACAGTTTCTTTGATTTTCGGATTATTAGGTGCGGGTGTTGCTGTTTCAATCTTGAAAATATTGGGAACCGATGGGAATTTATCTAATTTATATATGTATATAAATACTGCAAGGGTTCTTACATTTGCTTCTGCTATAATTGTTTCGATAGTGCTGTCATTTATTGCAGGTTCGTTAATTCAATATATAAGCAGAATTATTTTTACATTCAATTATGAGAATACTTTTCGTCGTTGGGGTGCAATTTGGAGTGCTTTTGCAGTAACTTCAATTACCTATTTTCTATTAATGAAAGGGATTAAGGGGGCATCTTTCATAACACCAGAAATGATAGATTGGATTGGGAATAATTTATGGTCTATTCTTGGTGTTTGTTTGGTGTTCTGGACTATTGTTTTTCAGTTGTTAATCACTTTTACAAGAGTAAATATATTAAAAGGTATTGTATTAGCAGGAACTTTTTCGTTAGCAATGGCATTTGCTGCAAACGATTTAGTTAATTTTGTTGGTGCACCTTTTGCGGGAATTAGTGCGTATGTTGCGGCTAATTCATCTCCTAATCCGTTTGAAGTAACGATGACTGCACTTACTGAACCATACAGGGCAAATACACTTTATCTTTTGATTGCAGGCGTAATAATGGTTGTTGTGCTTTATTCATCGAAAAAATCTAAAACAGTAACGAAAATGTCTGTATCGCTTAGCAGTCAGGAAGAAGAAGTGGAACGTTTCCAGAGTTTTGGAATTTCAAGGGGATTAGTTAGATTGGTTATTACATTTTTTGATATTGTTCAGAAAATCACTCCTGAAAAAGTTCGAAAGTACATTGCTTCACGGTTCGATAAATCACAAATGCCAAGATGGACTGACGAAAAAACGCCACCACCTGCCTTCGATTTAATTCGAGCAAGTGTCAACTTAATGGTTGCTGCTGCATTAATCTCTCTTGGCACTTCTCTTAAATTGCCATTGTCGACAACTTATGTAACGTTTATCGTTGCTATGGGAACAGCATTTTCCGATAGAGCTTGGGGCAGAGATACAGCAGTATATAGAGTATCAGGCGTGCTTACTGTTATTGGCGGTTGGTTTATTACTGCATTTATGGCGGCTTTGATTGCTGCAACAGTAGCTACTGTTATTTGGTTCTTTAGCTTTGCTGGTATGGCGATAATGATTGCTGTGGTTGTCTACCTGGTATTTAGAAACACTATTCTCCACAGACGCAGAGAAAAAGAATTTGAGGAACGTGAAAAAGTTACTTCTAAACATCAGATGACTAAGGAAGAATTATATGAAGCAATAATAAATGGCAGCAGCAAATTTATTCACTCGATTTCTGATTTAGTAACAAACTGCAATGATGGTGTTGCTCACAATGATTTACGTATCTTGAAACTTTGCAAGCAAGGAACCAAACAAATTCAAAAAGATGCAGATTTGCTTATTCCATATATTTCGAAAGCATTAAAAAAACTAAATCAGGAAGAACTCAATAAAGCATACTCCTTTACTGATTTAGTTGGCTATCTTAATGTGCTTGCATCACTTACGCGAAGAATGGCTGTTCAGGTATATGACTATTTCGATAACAATCACAAGCTTCTGACAAAAGAACAGATTTTCGAACTATCTGAGACTGCAAAAGCAACAAGTAGTATTATTACTTCTATTGCAAATTCTATTATGAATAGAGAATATTTCAATCAAAACATTGATGATAGATTTGAATCAATTCGTACTCGTCTTGATCAATTTAAGTCTGAACAAGCAAAAAGAATGAACCAAGGAACTTCGACTACCTGGCAAAACCTTCTATATTTAAGTTTTATCGATTATTGCGAGAGGTTAGCTCTTAACTCGCTTAAAGTTGGTAAAGCTATGCGTAAGTTCTTTGTTGATTAATATCAAGTTACTTAAAAGAAAGATATTGTTTCCAGTTTATAACGGTCTCAAACGCACATTTTTGTAACCTTCGGAAGGTTTGGAACCTTCCGAAGGTTTTTAATAAAGAATTGTAGGGACAAGGTAAGCCACGCCCCTACATAATTACATATATTAAATTCTCTTAAATATATTCTCTTTTAGAAATTTATGCAAAATCGAGAATCAAATTTGTTATTAATCCATCAAATTGTTTTATGGTCAAATCCTTCAATATATTGCGTTACAAAGTCCTTTGGCAGTTTGCGTTTTTTGATTTTATTGACCCTGAAATAAAACAAAGTACTGTATAGAATTGTTTGAACTATCATTATTGTTAGTTCATTTATTGCAAAATATAATGAATTTTGCATTTGTGTAACTTTCATTATCGCTTGCAAAAACGGAACGAGTGGAAATAGATAAGAGAAGTATTTGATAGCTTCTAACAATTGATTTTGTGGCCAGGCAAATCCCGTGAGCATAAAAAACGGATAGCTTGTAAAACCAAGAATTACAAAAACTGTAATTCTATGCTTGAAAAATGTCCCGACAAATAATCCAAATGAAGCAGATGCCGCTATTCCAAGTGTGGCAATTAATAGTTTGCTTGCAAGAGTGCTCTGGTATCCTATGTGATAAAATGGAGCNNTAAAATGGAGCAAGAAATATAAAATAAATAAGTGCATAAATAATAAAAAATAAGATATAAGAAATCAGTTTACCCGCCGTAATCAAGCTAATGTTTCTTGAAACAAGAAATTGGTCGCGCCAATTATTCATTCCCCATTCCTTCGCTTGGGAAGCGGCAACGCCGATAAAAATTATCTGAGAAATAATAATTATCAAGAGACCAGGAAGTATTAAATCTCCATAGGTTAAATAAGGATTAAAGAGATATTGGAAATTAATTTTAACGGGCTGCGCATATCCAATCTCTTGAAGAACAGGTGTCCCCTTTTTCATAAGAGCGGAAGCTGTAACCTTAGCGCCATAGGTTGTAACAATTTGCGAAATAGGCAGACCAATATCGCTCAGTACCAACAACCTTCCTGGATTAATCAGAAGCTGGACAGATGTCTTTCTACCATATTTCAGATTTTCAGAAAAATTCTGCGGGATAATAATAGCTCCGTGAATGTTTTCTTTTGCCATCTCTTTTATTATTTCATCTTCGGAGTGCAATATTTGTGTTACAGCAATGTTTTGGTGAGCATCAATTTCACGGACCAAACTGCGGGATAAATTCGTGTTGTCTCTATCAAGAACTGCTATTGGGACGTTTTCTTCTGCTTTGTGCAAATATATTGCCCCATAAAGTAGAGGATAAGCAATTGGCGCAACAAAGAAAATTAATGCAAGATTTCTGTCCAGAAAGACTTTTCTTAATTCTCTTTTTATGATAGATAATAACTCTTTCATATTATTTAGTAACCGAATTTATTTCACGTCTTTGAAATACTTCACGGAACCAATCTCTCATTTTGCTTCCGACTGAACCCATCAAAATAATAATCAATGCCCAAATGACTAATGCAATGATTGTTAATTGAACGTAGCCGCGTTCGGGGTTGGAGCCAAAAAGAAATAATGGGAAGAAAGCTTCAAGATAATGAGTAAGTGGTATCAACTCGGCGAATTTGCTAATTGCTTCTGGCATAGCCCAACGTGGAAATGTATAACCACTGAATACAAAAGATGGTGCGTTTATTACTAAAAGTGCTTGGGCAGCAGTAACCAAATTCGATAAAATAAGCGATAGAAATGAGCCCATTCCAATTGAAGCAATGATATATAAATTCGTAAGCAAAATTATTTTGCCATATCCAGTGTTGATTGGTATTCCGAGAAGCGGGAAAAATACAGAGAATAAAATTACAGCAGCCATCAAAGAGAGCAAATAAATTGGTGTTAATCGTGCTAATAACCAAGGTGTTTTATAACCTTTTCGAGGTGTTATTCGACCTGGTGCTGTTTCTTTTTCCTCGCGAAATACCCATATTGCCGCAAAACTGCAAGACATTTGCAATATAGATAATAGCATTCCCGGAAGCAAATAAATCGCGTAATTAAAATAAGGATTGCCAGGAGCGAAAATATCGGTAATTATAGGCGTTGCACGAAGAGAGGCTTCTTTCTTGCTAAATCCTTTATCGACAAGTCTTCTAATCTGAATGTTTTTTGATTCGTCGAGCAAAACTTGTGCTATTGCTTTATATAGCACTTTACTATATATCATATTAAATCCATTTACGACAATATCAGTGCTACCACCTTTTCCTTGTTTGATTTTTTTAGTAAAGTCAGGTTCGAAAATAATTGTCGCAAATGATTTGTTGCTTTTGATTAAACTATCTGCTATAGACTTATCGTTTGTAACGAGAGCAACACAGACAGATTCGACCGCATCTAATTTATTAGTAATTGCACGTGTAAGTTCAGAACCATCATAATCAACTACCACAACGGGAACCTCCACTACATCCCCATTGACAAATGCTATGCTCAACACACTCCAAGCAAGCAGCGGCATAAGAAAAGCAATTACGGCAACGTGCGGTCGCCTCTTCAATTTCCGAGTTTCATTAATCAAAAAATAATTATATAGAAACCAAAAATTTCTTCTCATTTTTTATTTTTCTTTGGAATAGTGAAACGAACTGTCATTCCGGGGCGGAGCGATTGAATTTTGTTTTCAACTGGCTTCAACTTAACAGTAAATGAGCGAGTTTCGAAAGTTGCTTTATCCGCACTAATTCTCCAATTAGCATAATCAGCCATAGCGGAGAAATTTACAACTTTGAATTTTGTATTAATTCCCAGTCCGTCAATCCTTCCAGCCAACACGTCGCCAATTTTAATATTTTCAAGTTCAAGTGCAGGCAGGTTCAGTTCGACCCACACATCTTTTGGGTCAATAATTGTAATTACGGGATAACCAGTTGCAACAAGTTCCCCTGCGTCAACGAACCTCTTTGAAACAATACCTGAAATTGGACTTGTAATAATCGATTCATCAAGGTATGCTGCAACTTCTTNNACGACGCAGCTGACCACGAGCCATATCTTTTTGCTCACTTCGCGAACCGGTAATTGCCATATCGAGTTGGGCGCGAGCAGCTTCTTTTTGAGCGCGAGCGGCATCGTATTTTTGTTTTGCTACGTCAAAGTCCTGTGCAGATAATAATTTATCTTCAAAAAGTGCTTTCATTCTCTGAAAAGTTTTTTCTGCGAGTTCAAATTGGCTCGAAGCTGCATCAAATTGGCGACGCGCCATTTCGATTTCTTCTTTTCTTGCACCTGCAATTAACATATTCAACTGCGCGCGAGCACTTTCGACAGCACCTTCCGCTTGAAAATACTTTGCTTTGAGTTCCCGGTCTGTGAGCTTTGCAATAGTATCGCCTACGCTAATTGCATCACCTTCGTCTACTTTAATCCAGTCAATTCTACCGGGAATTTTGGGCGAAACGTCATATTCGCGCATTTCTACTTGCCCAACACGAACGAAAGTTTTTTCCTCTTTCCCAAATGATAAAATTACTATAATTCCAACGATAATCACTGCAATAGCAATAAAAAGGAATGTTAGAGCAGTTTTCTTTTTCATTTTATCTCCTTTATATTAATTATTCTTTTCCCAAATATTTAGAAAATAATCGTTATTATTAATTATCTTACAGATTTGAGCAAGATTGGAGTAATAGTCTTTCAAAGCGTTATTCCTTTTAAGCTTAATTGCTTCAAGAGAAAGTTCGGCATCGAGCACCTCAATAGATGTTCCCAGACCAGTTTCATAACGTTTTTCGTTAAGTCGTAAATTTTCAGTTGCTTGTTGAATTGCATCTTCAAGCATAAGGTAGCTATTTTCGGCAAGTTTCATTTCCATATAGTAATTTCTGACGCCAAGTTCGATTTTTCTCTCTATTTCTGCTGCTAATGTGTTGTAGCTTTCGCTTTCTGCTTTTGCAGCCTGGTAGTCGTTAGTACGGCGCATTCCGTTGAAAATAGTGAAGCTTGCGCCAATACCGACTGCCCATTTTGGGTCTATTGCCGAGCGGTAATGGTCGAATACATCATACATCCCAAAACCATAGATAGTTGGGAAATAGTTTGCCATTTCTGCTTTTGCTTTTGCATCTAATGCTTTAGCACCATAACGAATTTGTTCGAGAAGCGGATTGTTGTTTTTTGCAATTTCAATGAAATATTCAGCATTTTGCTCAACTGTTTTGTATTGAATTTTTTCAGCCAACTGTGAGATTTCATTATTATTCAGCAACGACGAAAGTGCAATTTTTGCAATTTTTAGTTTTTCTTCTGCTTCAAACACGTTTCTCTTTGCCTCAGATAATGCAACATCAGCGCGAAGTTTGTCGTGAGGTGCAATTAGCCCCTGTTTTAGCATTCCCTGGGCGCGTTCGTTGTGCTTTTCAATAGTTTTTAGAGCATCATATCGCACTTGCAGATTTTCTTCAGCAATTAATACATTGATATAAGCATTAATTACCTGACTGACAATTTCAGCAGTTTCAGCATCTAATTTTTTCAGTTCAAGCTCTTTTTGTGCTCTGGAGGCATCAACCCCCGCAGAAATTTTTCCACCAGTAAAAATAGGTTGGTTAATGGTAAAAGTCGCCTTAGGAAACGCTCTTTCTTTCAGTGTTTTTTCGAATTCGGGGATAGAGTTGTTAAGTTTTTCAGTTGCACCTTGTTTGATTGCTTGTTGCTGTTCGGCTGTTAGCGGTGCACCTGTTTTCAGTAAAGCCTCTAAGTTAGAAAATCCGACTTGATTATTTGCTTGCAGGGAAATCATAGCAGAACGGATTGGGGACAAATCAATGACAATATCCCTATCGATACAATTGTACGTGATATCAAAATTAATGTTCGGTAAGTACCGACCGTAAGCCGATTGAACATTATTGGTTTTTGCTTCTACGTTTTTCTTCGCCGCTTCAATGCCTTTGTTTGTAGAAATTGAGCGATTAATTGCTTCTTTCAATGTAAGTTGAGCATTTGCATTATTAAAAAATAGGAGCAAACCAATCAAACATAAAATTTTGTTTTTCATATTTTTATTTCTGAATAATGAACCATAATTCACTTTTTTTTATTTAAGTCCGTAGATAATATAATTAAACAAAGTATCGGTTAGTTCTTCTTTTGAGTAGGACAACAGATCATCTGATTTTGAAGCAATCCAGAACCAAACTCCACCAATAATAAACATAGTTGCATCCTTGGGGTTCATATCTTTTCTGAAAATATTCGCTTTTATTCCATCAGTAATTAATTCTTCGATTAATTTCTGTGAGTTCTCGACAGTTTTGAATAATTTTTCTTTTTTGTTAGAATTCCAGAAGCTATATTCATAAAGCAAGATTTTAGCGACTGATACATTTGAATAGATAAGTTCAATTATTTCACCCGTTATTTCTGCAATTTTTTGCAATGGTGTCATATTTTTTATCTTTTTCATTTCGAGAAGTTTGCTTTCAATCCGAGACCACGAACGGAGAAAAATTTCTTCGAGTATTGCTTCTTTGTTTTTGAAATACAAATAAATTGTTCCTGCTCCAATACCCGCAATTTCAGCAATTTTGCTAATTTTTGCTTTGTGAAAACCTTCACAAGCAAACACCTGCGAAGCAGCATCCAGAATAATATCGTACTTATTATCAATCATAAACACCAAATGAACAATGAACCATAATTCATTAACGTGCAAAATTAAATATTATTTTCAGAATAAAAAAAATTTTTTCATACTTTTTGTTCTATCAGGTTCAATGGGTTCTCTTTACAAACTCGTAATCTAATCAAAAAACTATATTTATGTAATGATACCCAAATTTTATTACGGCAATCTGATTAATAAGAATAAAAAACCTTCGGAAGTATGGATACTTCCGAAGGTTAGGAATTCTTTATTTGATTATTACAGTAAAAGCGATTATTTTCCAAGCATAGCTTTGTATGTTTCAACATCCATCAAAGAATCTAATTCTGCGGGATTACTCATTTCAATTTTAATCATCCAACCTTCGCCGTAGGGGTCTTTGTTAACTATTTCGGGGTTGTCGTTGAGTGAACGATTAACTTCAACAACCTTTCCACTAACAGGTGCGAACAAATCAGCAACAGTCTTAACTGCTTCGATAGTACCAAAGGACTGACCTGCTGATACTTCTGAAATATCATCAGGAATATCGACATAGACAACATCGCCCAATTCACCTTGTGCGTGGTCAGAAATTCCAATAGTTGCAATATTACCATCAACTTTAACCCACTCATGATCCTGAGTGTATTTTAATTCTGCGGGAAAATTCATATTTATCTCCAAAAAATGTGATGTAAATTTACACAAAAATACAAACAAAAAATGTAAATTAACAAATAATTAGTTAAAATAATTAATCGCAGTCCTCTATACTGATTAAAAGAAATTTTTATCGAGAAAACAGTATTTAATTACTATTAATTATGTAAATTAAAAAAAATATTATAATTTTGAATAATTTATGTAGCAAAATTGTTTTTGCATTAATAATTGAATTATTAACAAATCAAGTGTAAAGCTATGTCACAAAACAGTTTGAACTTGTCGGAATTATTCCCTTATCCAAGCTATGAAGAATGGAAAGCGGCAGCAGTTGAGGCACTCAAAGGCGCTCCCTTCGAAAAAAAGATGATTACAAGCACTTACGAAGGTATCGAACTTCAACCGATTTATTCAAAAAATGATGTCGAAGAATTAGAAAACCTTTTGCATAATTTACCTGGCGAACAGCCTTTTTTGCGACACACTGAGCGATTAGGCTTTAAGATTACACCGTGGGAAATTGCCCAAGAAATCAACATCCCTTTGCCAAATATTTTCAATGAAGCACTGATTGGAGCACTCGAACGTGGTCAAACTCGCGTTGTATTGAAGTTCAACGAGAATTTTGCTATTAATCCTCAATCTCAAATTTCTGGCAAAGATTTGCTCGTAGCTGATTATCGAGATTTTCAGGATGCTGTTAAAAACGTTCATTTTGAATGTGCATCATTGAAAGTCAAACCCAATAGCCTTGGTATTGAATTAGCTGCTATGATAATTGCCTACATTGAGAAAAATAAATTCGACAAATCTAAAATTAATCTAAGTTTTGGTATTTCACCACTTGCACAACTTAAAAATTACGGTAAATCGCTTGTCTCGATTTCCAAGCTAATTGATGATGCTGAACAACTTATACGCTGGAAGAAAGCAAACAATATTAATGCAAAAGTTATAGCAATAGATGGCGAAACATACCTTAATGGTGGTTCGAGCTCAGTTCAGGACATTGCTTTTTCTCTTGCCGAAGCTGCATTTATTATCCGTGAGCTTATTCAGCGCGGTCTATCAATAGATGATATTGCACAGAGCATTGAATTTGATTTTGCTATTGGTCCAAAATTCTTTACAGAAATTGCTAAATTCAGAGCTGCTCGTATTCTCTGGGCAAAAATTATTGAAGCATTTGGTGGGAANNCGCACAGAAGCTCTATCAGCAGTTTTAGGCGGCTGTCAGTCAATAAGTGTTGGTGCATACGACGAAGCAATTGGCATCTCGGGCGACTTCGCTCACAGAATAGCACGTAATGTTCAGAATATTCTCTATCACGAAACTCACCTTATCGATACGATTGACCCCGCAAGTGGTTCCTGGTATCTCGAAGTGCTTACTCAGCAAATTGCTAATAAAGTGTGGGATTTATTCCGCGAAGTCGAGAGAAAAGGTGGTATTCTGGAAGCATTGAAAGCAGGATTTATTCAGGAAGAAATTAGAAAAACAGCTGAAAGCCGCAAAGCCAATATTGCTTCGCGTCGTGAAACACTATTAGGAACAAATAAATATCCTAATCTTAGAGAAAAAGCCGTAACAAGCTTACTTGAAATTCCTCAATCTGAAATTGATAGACATCTGAAAAAATATGCAGAAAAATGCACTAATCCTGCTTGCGAAGCTGCAACGAATGAATATCGCAAAACAATATATAATGAAAGAAATAAATCATTAGAAAAAGCTATTGCTGCTTACAACGAATGCACTACTATTGGGCAGCTTATCGAAGCAACCGGGGCTCTCAATGCTGATGATATCCAGGTTGAAGCGATTGCTCCATACCGAATGGGCACAATTTTCGAAGAATTGCGCAAAGCGTCTGCACAGGCTGACCCACAAATGATTAAGATTTGTCTTGTAAACTTCGGTTTATTAAAAGAATACAAAATCAGAAATGATTTCTCGACAGACTTTTTCCAGGTTGCGGGTCTGGATATTGTAAACACAGATGGTGCGATGAACCCAGATGAAGCAATCGAGCAGGTAAAATCAACTGATTATAAAGTATATGTGATTTGCTCTACTGACGAACGCTATGCTGAGTTTGTAGAAGATTTTGCGAGGAAGTTCAAACAGATTAAGCCGACTGCTAAACTTATTTTAGCAGGATATCCTGCTGAGCTTGTTGAGAATTTCCGTTCGGCAGGCGTTGATGATTTTATTCATATAAAGACAAATATTTATGAATTTCTTTCAGCTTTGATGAAAGAAATTGGAATTTTGAATTAATTTGGAGTGTGAAATATGAGAACACCTGATTTTTCAAATATGGAACTTAATCTGAATGCAAACCAGATTAGCTTCGATGCCTGGCGTCAGAAATCAGAGACAGAATCTGGGAAATCGTTGAATGATTTGATTGTTAATACGCTCGAAAATATAGATATTTATCCTATTTATACTTTAAATGATATTAAAGAGTTTGAACATCTGAATTACACTGCTGGAATTCCTCCATATTTACGCGGTCCATATCCGACAATGTATGTTGCACGTCCCTGGACAATTCGTCAATATGCGGGTTTTTCAACAGCAGAGGAAAGTAATGCATTTTACCGTAGAAATTTAGCAGCAGGACAGAAAGGTTTGTCCGTTGCTTTCGACCTTGCTACACATCGTGGCTACGATTCGGACCACGAACGCGTTGTCGGCGACGTTGGCAAGGCTGGGGTTGCGGTTGATAGCATTCTTGATATGAAAATTTTGTTCGACGGTATTCCACTTGATAAAATTTCTGTTTCTATGACTATGAATGGTGCCGTTATTCCTGTAATGGCTTTCTATATTGTTGCTGCTTTGGAACAAGGTGCAAAGCTTGAACAACTATCGGGCACTATTCAGAATGATATTTTGAAGGAATATATGGTTCGCAACACTTATATCTATCCACCAGAGACATCAATGCGAATTATAGCCGATATATTTGAATTTACATCGAAATTTATGCCCAAATTCAATAGCATCTCCATATCTGGGTATCATATGCAAGAAGCTGGTGCTACTGCTGACCTTGAAATGGGCTACACACTTGCCGACGGTCTCGAATATGTTCGCACTGGACTTAAAGCAGGAATAGACATTGATGCTTTTGCTCCACGTCTTTCGTTCTTCTGGGCTATCGGAATGAACTATTTTATGGAAATTGCTAAAATGCGTGCTGCACGTGTTCTCTGGGCAAAAATCATTAAACAATTCAACCCGAAAAATCCNNGGAACCCGAAAAATCCGAAGTCGCTTGCTTTGAGAACACACTCGCAAACTTCGGGTTGGAGTTTGACCGAACAAGACCCATTCAACAACGTAGCTCGCACCTGTATCGAAGCAATGGCTGCTGCACTTGGGCACACTCAATCTCTTCACACCAACGCTTTGGACGAAGCTATTGCCCTTCCTACTGATTTTTCGGCTCGTATCGCTCGCAACACTCAAATTTATCTTCAAGAAGAAACAGGTATTTGTAACGTTATTGACCCCTGGGGCGGTTCTTATTATGTCGAAATGCTTACCAAGCAACTTATGGATAAAGCCTGGGGACATATTCAGGAAATTGAATCGCTCGGTGGTATGGCTAAAGCAATCGAATCTGGTATTCCCAAAATGCGAATCGAGGAGGCAGCTGCTCGTCGTCAGGCTCGTATCGATAGTGGTCGTGAAGTAATTATCGGCGTCAATCGTTATAGACTGGAAAAAGAAGAACCAATCGAAATACTTGATATTGATAATTCAGCTGTGCGTGAACAGCAAATTAAGAGGTTGCAAGAACTTAAAGCAAATCGCAATCAAGCAGAAGTCGATGAAATTCTGGATAAAATCACCGAAGTTACTGCAACGGGCAAAGGCAACCTGCTCGAACTTGCTATTGAAGCTGCAAAACGCCGTGCTACTCTTGGCGAAATTTCTTACGCTATCGAGAAGGTTTGCGGTCGGCACGTTGCAACTACTCGCACAATTTCGGGCGTGTATAGTTCTGAATATGCTGAAAAATCAGCAATTGAAGAAGTTCGTCGAATGACAGACGAATTTGAACGTCGTGAGGGACGTCGCCCAAGAATATTAGTGGCAAAGATGGGACAGGACGGTCACGACCGTGGGGCAAAAGTAGTATCTACTGCTTATGCCGATATGGGATTTGACGTCGATGTGGGTCCTCTATTCCAAACTCCACAAGAGACAGCAAAGCAAGCAGTGGAAAACGACGTTCACGTTGTTGGGGCGTCTTCGCTTGCTGCGGGGCATAAAACTTTAATTCCTCAATTGATTGAAGAATTGAAGAAATATGGTCGCGAAGATATAATTGTTATCGCTGGTGGAGTAATTCCACAACAAGATTATGAGTTTTTATACAAAGCTGGTGTGGCTGAAATATTTGGTCCAGGAACAAATATACCTTATGCAGCAAAGAAAATTATGGAACATCTCTTCGAGAGATTTAACGATTAGAAATTGCAATATTAACCTTCGGAAGGGACGAAAACCTTCCGAAGGTTACTCTAAATCATTTTCGAGATTGTTTTTGCACAGCCGATACGGATTTCATTCAATTTCTATTTAGTTTTTTGCTTTATGAGATATTACTTTCGATTTATATTTTATTTTCATTTTTGTCAATAATGACAGCAATCATGGCATCACCAGTTACATTTATTACGGTCCGCATCATATCGAGAGGTCTATCTATCGCTAATATTAATGCTAAACCTTCGACAGGTATTCCCACAGCATTCAGCACTATGACAAGCATCACTACTCCTGCACCAGGGACTGCTGCTGTTCCAATCGAGGCAAGTGTTGCGGTAAAAAGTATTGTAAGAAAGTGAATAAATGTCAGTTCAATACCAAACACCTGAGCAATAAATACAGCTGCAATTGATTGATAAAGGCTTGTACCGTCCATATTAATTGTTACACCGACAGGCAGGACAAAACTCGCCACTTCATTACGAACCCCAAGCCCATTTTCCACCTGTTCCATAGTAACCGGCAGTGTAGCTGCGCTTGAACTTGTCGAAAATGCCACAAGATGCACGGGGAACATTTCCGNNAACATTTCTTTGTAAAATGTTTTAAATGGCACTCGGGCAAAAACTCTCAAAAAGATTGGATATAATACAAAACCTATTAGTAATAGCCCGGAAATTACCACCAAAGCATAATAGCCTAATGTTTCAAATAGTTGAAGCGATTGGGCAGGATTATCTCCGGAATAATCTACTATTAGAGCAGCTAACAAAGCCATAACTCCAATTGGAGCAAAATTCATTATAAAGTCGATAATTTTAAGAATAATATCATTCAAACCTGAAATAAACTCTCTGACAAGTTCTACCTTTGAATTTTTAAGTAAAACAATCGCAACTCCAAACAAAATTGCAAAAAATATCACCTGCAACATATTGGAATTGCTTGACGCAGAAGCAACAATGTTATCAGGGACAATATCAACTATAAATTTCAATGGTCCATCGGATTTTGTGCTTTCAGCGATATTTGCTTTTGTCTCTAAATCCTGCGAATATTTACTCAGCAGCTCAATTCTTTTCTCCTCGGGGAATGAATTACCGGGTTTGAATAAAGTTACAAGCATTAAGCCGATTGATACAGCCAGAATTGTAGTGAATATATAGAAAGCAATAGTTTTAAGTCCTATACGAGATAGTTTGGTAATATCTGATAATCCCGAAATTCCTGTAACAAGCGAGGCAAAAATAAGCGGGATTGCAACAAGTTTCAACAATTTAAGAAAAATCACTCCAAATGGCTTCACCCAATCATCTATTATCCAACCGGTATTTGTAGAAACTGCTATTACGCCGATGATGGCACCAATAAGCATCCCGATTAGTATGCGAGCATACAAGGGTATCTTTTTCATTCTGAATGTTAGAAGTTCGACAACTGGGATGTAATATAAGAATATTTATGTATGAAAAAAAGAAAAACTACGGAATAATTATTTCACCAAGAGATATTTTTTTTAGGACTTCGGGATATAATTTATGTTCAATTTTCAGCACTTTTTCGGCTAAACTTTCGGGTGTATCATCGGGCAAAACTTCAACTTCCATTTGCATAAGAATTCTGCCTCTGTCGTAGTCTGCATTGACTAAATGAACAGTAGCACCGCTGACTTTTTCACCAGCCTCGATAACTGCCTTGTGAACATTAATCCCATACATACCTTCACCACCAAATTTGGGAAGCAATGCGGGATGAATATTAAGCACACGTCCGTTGAAATGGTCAATGACGAAAGGCTCTAATTTTTTCATATATCCAGCTAAAACAACTGTATTCACCTGGTATTTGTCAAAAATTTCAATAACCTGCTGACCAACTTTTCCGGGATGAGTTTTCTCGCTTACGTGAAAGGCAGGAATTCCCTCTTTTCGGGCTCTTTCGAGCGCCCCCGATTGGGAATTGTTCGATATGGCGGCGCATAGATGTGCTTTGAAATAACCGTTTTTTACGCTATCGATAATTGCTTGCATATTTGTGCCACTATGCGAGGCGAGAAAACCAAGGCGAAGTTCTGTCATTTTATTCTTTTAGAATATTCGTTTAAAAATTTCTTTTCATAATACGAAAGTGATTCTTTTCCTTTTTCGTTAATTTTATCAAGTATTTGATTTAATTTTTCCTCGTTTTCTTCTTCGTTATCGGAAAGTTCGCAGTAATCTTCTTCATATTTGTGATAAATCTGGGAAATATTCACGTTTGATATTTTTCTGGCGGCAACAATTTCTTCGGGTTCTGGAATATTAATTTTAACCTGTCTTTGCTTTGAAGAATTTATTTCAAATTCCCTTTTTTCAATATATTTTCTCATATTTCTAATTGGAATATAGACAAGAAAACCTGAAAGCACACCGAACATTATTGGAAAAGTATTATACAATTGTTGAGGATGAGCAACATAGTTTATCATTATCCACAAGCTGGCAATTAGAATTGCAAATGTTGATACAGTGAGAGGATTTTTTCTTGAAAGCCTTTCTTTGGGCATAATCAGAGTAACAAGTGTAAGAATGAAAAAACCAACAGTTTCGCTACCGCTAATGTTAATATCTTTATTCCAGAGAGATAATGTAATAAGCAAACCATTTAAGATGGAAACCATAAATAAAAATATGGGATAAAGATATTTATTCAAGTAGTTTTCTAATTTAGTAGATAACAAAATTAATATTGGTGCAAGAATAAAGATAAACAAATTGTCTTTTAACACAAACGGGTAGGTTATGAGTTGCCAGAAGTAATAATTATGCGAAATTTCCTTTGGATTAAGAAGAAATATATTGCCTAAATTCAGATTTAGAGCTGAATTAAGCAGATTAGCAAAAACAAACACAAGCAATAAAATAAAAGAAAAAGATTTTATGTTCCGCATTTTCAACATTATTTTAAGCTATCCAAAATTTCATCAACTTTTTCTATTGTTAGGTTTTCATAGAAATCTTCATTTATTGCAATCATCGGAGCACCACCACAAGCACCCACTNNCCACAAGCACCCATACATTCTACTTCTTCCAGTGAGAATTTGCCATCGCTCGAAGTTTCATTATTGTTTAATTGGAGCTTATTAGAAATATGTTCGTATATTTCCTGACCGCCACGAAGCATACACGAAACATTTGTGCATACCTGCACGTGATATTTCCCTGGCTGCTTTTTGTGATACATTGTGTAGAACGAGACGACACCTTCAACTGTTGAAAGTGGAACATCGAGCAATTCTGACACATATTTCATCACATCAGCGGAAATCCATCCAAATTTATTTTGGGCAAGCCACAGCACACCCATCAATGCTGCTTGTTGGTGCGGATACTTCTTCTTTAAGTTTTCTACTTTTGCTAATTCCTCGTCATTAAATTTTATTTCCATTTATTATTACCCTTTTTTTATTCTACGAATAAAGAGTTTGACAGATAACCAATGTTTTAATGCAGTCATAATTTTATGAACATTCGATACTCTAATTCGTTTAGAGAAGACATCGAATTCGTTCAGTTCAATTTTTTCGAGCAAACGGTAGTAAATTGCATCCATAATTTCAGCTGAAACAATTGTTGGTTTTTCATCGGGACGCAAAAATTGCCTTGCACGATGGAAATATTCTCTTGCTCGCATTGCTTCAAAGTTCATAAGTTCAATAAAGTTTTCATTATACACTTCGTTAATCAAATCGTCTTCCGAATAATTAAACCGCCTTAAATCTTCCTGTGGTAAATATATATATCCTCTATCTTTATCAACCTTGACATCTCTTAAAATGTTTGTCAGTTGCAGTGCGTATCCTAAATTTATCGCATAGTTCTTAGTTTCTTCGTATTTATAACCAAAAATTTCAATACTTATTAGCCCGACTACACTTGCAACACCATATAAATACTCTTTAAGTTCTTCAAAAGTTTCATATCTTTTTTTGAACAAGTCTCGACGGCAACCATCAATTAAAGTCAAAAAAAACTGCTTTGGAATTGCAAATCTATCAATAGTCTTGATAAAAGGGGCAAGCAGCGGAGTAGTGATTGAATTATTATATAGTTTCTCTATTTCATTTTCCCACCAATTCAATCTTTCCAGTTTCTTTTGTATTTCCTTCGGATTGGTGTTCGGTGAGCTATCGACAATTTCATCGATATAGCTACAAAAGGCATATATTGTATTAATGGCGTTTCTCTCGTCTTTGGGCAAAATGGAAAAAGAATAGAGGAAGCTCGACTTTTCCTTCCTGGGAACTTCTGCATTTTCGTGATTTGCCAATATTTCCGGTGTTATTATTTCCATTTCTTCAATGCGTTTAAAAAGATTTTTATCTTATCTTTTCCATTTAGCTTAGGACGATTAAACAAAATATCAGTTTTAAGACGAACAACTTTTTCAAGAATTATTGTTCCGCCTGAAATAATCATAGCGAGTTCAAATCTCAGTTTTTTCGAGTGTATTAATTTTAATAATTTTTCTCCTTCTTTGAATAAATTACCAGTTAGTAAATATAATTCATTCAAAGAATTAAACAAAATAAATTTATTTTTATGTTTTGCGAAATTATCAATTGTTATATTTGGAATTAAACTTTTTGGAATATAAATTCTTCCAATTTCAATATCAACCGACACATCCTGCAAAAAATTGACAAGTTGCAAACCAGTGCAAATACAATCAGAATATACTTTGGTTGCTTGATTGTATTCGCCAAAAAGTCGCAGGACTAACTCACCGACTGGATTAGCAGAATACTGGCAATAATCAAGCAAATCCTCGATGCTTTCGGGCTGGGAAAAATTAATATCTTTTTTGAATGCAACGGTTAACTTAACAAAGGGTTCTGCGGGAAGTTTCAATTCATCGACAGTATTGGACAAAGCAAGAAATAAAGGATTTAAATTATCACATTTGAATTTATTATTTGCACATTCAGCTAAATAATCGAGTAAGTTTAATCCTAATTGTTTATTCTTCGCCCCGACTACATCGCCAAGGTCATCAGCAATCCTACAATACGAATAAATAGAATAGAAATGCTTTCTAATCGAGGAGGGAATTGCAACCGAAGCTACGGGAAAATTTTCATAGTGCCCAAGTGCTACCTTTTTACAAAAAATGTATGCATGATCGAGATTATTGACCCGAAACTTACCTCCATTTTCTGTTAGCAACTCGATAATATCATTTTCGCTTAGCTTCATCTTATTCATTTACAAATTTGGGTAAGGTAACGAAGAACTTTGTTCCAACTCCGACCTGACTTTCGACCGATATTCTACCATTTGATTTATCAAGAAGCTCTTTGCATAGTATTAATCCAAGTCCTGTTCCTTTTTCGTTCTGCGTTCCAAGAGTTGTATAATGCTTATCTATTCTGAAAAGAGATTTAATTGCGTTTTCGTCCATTCCAATACCATTGTCTTCAACACAAAATGTTACGGCATCACTGAATACTTCTTTTATATACAGTTTCACATAACCATCAGTGTTAGTAAATTTAATTGCATTTGAAATTAGATTTCTAAGAAGTGTTTGAAGCATATTTTTATCAGCTAACACATATATTTTTTCGTCAATCTCGTTTATCAACTTTATGCCTTTCCTGCTTGCCTGATGAGAAGCCAAATTCAAATTGACTTCAACATTTCTTTTTAGATTTAATGGCTCGATATTAATTTCTGACAAACCGCCTTGTAATCTTGACCATTCAAGCAAATTTATAAGCAGTTCATATATATTTTTCGCAGAAGCATTCAAAGCATCAGCCATAATAACTATTTCTTCTTTTGTCAAATCATCAATATCTTTGCTTATTAATTCAGTAAGTCCCATAAATCCAGTGAAAGGACTTTTTAAATCGTGAGCTATAATTGAAAAGAGCTTATCTTTGCTTTGATTGATATTTTTCAGCTGTTCAGCGGACACAATAAGTTCATAATTCAGGTCCATAATTTCATTTGCAAGCTGTTCGATTTTAGCTTTCGATGATTTGAGCTCAGCAATTAATTTTTCTCTTTCTTGTTCGTATTCTTTTTTTTCTGTGATGTCTTTCAGCACACCTTCGTAAAACAGCACTTTGCCTGATAAATCACGCACTGCTCTTGCACTATCCAGCACCCAGATTACTTTGCCCGATGGAGTCATCATCTGCATTTCTGAATAGACAACGTTGTTTTTTTCAATTGATTGCAGCCATCTGTCTCTATCGTCAGGATTTAGATACAATTCTCTACCATTAATGTTATTAAGTTCTTCTTTTGAGGAGATACCAAGCATTTTAAGCAGTTCTTGATTGCCATCAATAAATTTTCCATCAGGTGTAGTAATATAAAGTCCTAAGGGAATTCGCTCAAACAAGCTTCTATATTTCGCTTCACTTTCTGCAAGTTTGATTTCTGCTTTTTTTCTTGCGGTGATGTCGTGAATAATACCTTCGTAGCCGATTTTTTTATTTGCAGAGTTATAGCGTAAATTACATACAATTAAGCAGCTTAATATTTCGCCATTTTTATTTAATAATTGAGCTTCGAAATTATCCACAAAACCATTCGTCTCAATTTCATTTATGAAGCTCATTCTATCGGTGTAATTTGCAAATAAATCTCTGATATTTATTGTTTCAATCTCTTGTTTTTCGTAGCCCAATAATTTAAGCATTGATTTGTTGCATCCTTGAATAACACCGTCAGTATTTGTATAGAATATTGCATCGAGGGAATTTTCAAATAGTTCGTAATATCTTTCTTGTGCTTGTTTGAGAGCCCTTTGGGACTCTTCTAATTTACTCTCAACTTGAATTCTATTGACTGTATTGAGAACGACTGATGGAAGGAAATCTAAAAAGTTCATATCTTTTACAATGTAATCTCTTGCGCCTCGTTTCATCATTTCCACTGCAACGTGCTCATTTCCAAAAGCAGTCATAGTAATGAATTCTACGTTGTAACCTTCTCGACGAAGTTCATCAATTACATCGAAGCCATTCATATCTGGAAGATTGTAATCAAGGAGAATCAAAGGATTGTTCAGGCTTTTGAACATTTCTATTCCTTCCTTGCCAAGCATTGTGGAATGAACTTCAAATCCCAATTTTCTTAATGACTCTTGAATTCTTATCAGTTGATTATCATCATCCTCGATTACTAATATTTTTATTTCTTGATTAACCAGATTATTGCTATTGTTTTTCATAATAAGATAAAATAAATCATTAATAATAAAATAAACTTAAATTATTCAAATATAATAAAAAAACAATACTGAAATATTAGATTTTTCTTTTTTTGGAACAAATTTTGTTAATAGTAAATAGATATAAGGAGAAATTATGAAAAACGAGAGAATAAACGTAACAAAGCCATTTCTTCCACCACTGAACGAATTTATACCATTTTTAGAGGATATCTGGGAAGAAAAATGGCTTACTAATAATAGCAAATATCATCAACTTTTAGAAGAAGAATTAGCTCGGTTTCTTGGGGTAAAGTATATTTCACTTTTTTCGAATGGGACTCTGGCATTGATAACAGCTTTGCAGGNNTTGCAGGCACTTCGAATTAGTGGAGAAGTGATAACAACACCATTTAGCTTCGTTGCAACAACCCATTCATTGTGGTGGAATAATATTAAACCAGTATTTGTTGATATAGAGCCAAACTCTTTCAATATAGACCCGCACAAAATTGAAGCTGCAATTACGCCGAAGACTTCCGCTATTTTGCCTGTGCACGTATATGGCAATCCTGCGGATGTCTATTCAATTCAGACTATTGCGGATAATTACGGTCTTCAGGTTATCTACGATGCGGCTCACGCCTTCGGTGTGAAAATCGACGGCAACTCTATATTGAACTTTGGCACACTTTCAATTCTAAGTTTTCACGCAACCAAAGTATTTACAACTTTCGAGGGTGGTGCTATTATTTCGCACGACATCGCAATGAAAAAACGCATAGACAATTTGAAAAATTTTGGATTTGCAGGCGAAACAACTATTGTCGCGCCGGGAATTAACGCAAAAATGAATGAATTTCAAGCTGCATTGGGTCTGCTGCAACTTAAATATGTTCCCGAAGCAATAGAAAAACGCCGTATTGCCACAAATCGTTATCGCGATTTTTTAGAAAAAGTTGCGGGTGTTTCATTTCTTAGAGATTTTCCAAATGTAGAGCATTGCTATTCGTATTTTCCTATTTTAATAAACCCTGAAATTTGTGGGAAGACAAGAGATGAAGTATATGAAAAATTAAAGGAATTTAATATTTATTCACGCCGATATTTCTATCCTTTAATTAGCAATATACCAACATATCGCGGGCTCGAATCAGCAAAACCAGAAAATCTCCCAATTGCAAATATTGTTGCAAATCAAGTATTATGCTTACCTCTATACTCAGAAATTGGGGATAAAGTTGAATACATTGTTGAAAAATTAATTGAAATATTAGAGAAATAATGAACATTTTTTAAAATATTTCTTTTATAAATACTTCTAAAAATTGCTGTTTAGATTTTCTTCGGAGGTATATTATGCTAAAACTCACTTATGTTAGCCATTCCACTTTTATTCTGGAAGATGGTCAAAATACGCTTATTATTGACCCGTTCTTCACTGGAAATCCAACCGCAACTATATCTATCGACAGTGTCAAACCAAACTTCATTGTCCTAACGCACGCTCACGGGGACCATCTGGGAGATGCATTGTCATTAGCCAAAAAGCACGATGCTCTGATTATTGCGGTAAACGAATTAGCGAATTATTGCGCAGCCAACGGTTGCAAAGCGCATAATATGCATATTGGTGGTGCTTATAACTTCCCATTTGGTCGGCTGAAATTTACAATTGCTCATCACGGTTCTTCCACAAATGACGGGCAATATATGGGCGAACCTGCGGGTGTACTAATAAATATGGGTGGTAATTTAGTATATCATACTGGTGATACAGGTTTGTTTTATGATATGAAGCTAATTGGCGAACTCAATCCTATTGATATATTATTAGCTCCAATTGGCGATAATTTCACTATGGGTATTGACGATGCGGTTCAGGCAACAAAATTTGTCGACCCCAAATTAGTAATTCCAATGCACTACAATACATTCCCTGTAATTGAAGCTGACCCGAACGAATGTAAATCGAAAGTTGAAAAAATTGGGAAAAAATGCGTCGTGATGCAATATGGAGAAACAATTGTATTTGATGAATAAATAGGAGTATTTGATGCAAATTGAGGCAATTCAAAACGCTTTGAAAGAAGCAAATATTGATGGATGGCTTTTCTATGATTTTCATAATCGTGATGCAATTGCTCACAGAATATTGAAAATAGACACAAATCGTTTCACATCCCGCAGGTGGTTTTATTATATTCCAGCAGAAGGGACCCCCAAGAAATTAGTTCATAGTATCGAGACTTATAAGCTTGCTCACCTTCCAGGCGAACAATTTGTATATTTACCCTGGGAGCAGCAGCACGAATATTTGCGGAAAATTTTAGCAGGTGCTCGGAAAGTTGCGATGCAATATTCGCCAATGAACGCTATCCCCTATGTTTCGATAGT
>MTKZ01003879.1_pt4 | contig 43487 bp, 42 predicted proteins | sample 1042781 | NCBI WGS metagenome assembly MTKZ01 (sample SAMN06212207, study PRJNA360539) | anaerobic digester metagenome | biome: Wastewater treatment plant; material: sludge; isolation source: anaerobic digester fed with sludge from wastewater treatment plant | place: Denmark: WWTP Viborg ...
CGATCGGCTGAAAGTCAGGAATACCCCCATCCCATAGCTCCATGCGGAAGCCCCTCTCCTCAACCCGGGAGCGGGGCTTCCGCGCTTTCAGCAGCACTGCACCTGCAGGATCACATACCGGTCCTGGAAGTTCTTGTTGACGTGAATCAGGTGGCCCGCCTGTCGCCGGCCGATGAACGTCGCAACGCCGCAGGCCGTCGTGGCGTTCAGACTCCCGCATTCCCTTACGTAGTCGAACTCCCCGTCTGGCCGGACCGCCTTTTTCCAGGCTTCCCTTTCTTCCGGGCCGACGGCGATGCCGAAGGACAGGACCGCCGGCCGGATGAATTCTCGGCCGTTTGCCTTCAGCCAGTTCAGGCCGTCCCGTTTTCCCCGAAAGGACCGGATCGTCTTCACTTCCCCGAGGGCGCCTTCCCGTTCACATTTCAGGTGGAGCCAGCAGCTTCGATCGACCTGGTTGACCAGGTCCATGGCAAGGCCGGATTTCTCCTGAAAACGGGACTCCGATGCCGTGGCCTCGTCCACGCTACCGGCAAGGGCCGACTGGACGGCCCCAAGGTCCATGTCCGCCTTCAGCAGTTCCAGCGCCCGCTCGAAGGAGAGGTTCTGGCTGGAGACGGAGAGGTTCCGCCCGTTCAGGTTCAGGCCCTGGGCGACATAGAAGGATGCCGTGTTGGCCATGGTGTTGATGAAATTATAGGGCATGGGAAGGCAGTGCTGGCGGTAGATCTGGAACAGGACGCTTTCCGTGTCCCCCAGGTTGCCGTGCTCCGTCGCCAGGTAAACGGCCGTTTCGGGGCGGATCCGCTGATCGCGCGCGCAGCGATGCGCGCCGATCAGGGCCAGCAGCACGAACTTGTTGACGCGGCGGAAGTAGATGTCCGTATGGCGCTTCAGCTCCTCCTTCAGGGCTTTGACATCCAGAGGGGCGCTCAGGAATGCGGAGGCGTTATGAATGAACATCGGTGCGATGCCCCCGGTTCGAGAGGATCAGCGAGGTGCAGTTTCCGCCGAACCCGAAATAGTTGAGCATGAAATTCCCGCCCCGGACGGCAAGCGGCTCGGTCAGCGGCGTCACCCCCAGTTCCCCGTCCGGAACGGCAAACCCCGGCGTGGCGGGAATGAAGCCCCGCTTGACCGATTCCGTGAGCAGGATCATCTCCACGACGCCGGATGCGCCGACGGTGTGTCCGACATACGGCTTCAAGCCCGTGACGGGGGGCAGCCGTCCGCCGAAAACCTGCCTCATCCCGTTGCACTCCGACCGGTCGTTCATGTCGCTGCCCGTGGCATGCGCCTTGACGGCGTCGATCTCGCGAGCGCCGAGGCCGGCGCAATGCAGGGCCTGGCGAATCACCGCGGCGATGACATCGCCCGTCTCGGCGTGGGTGGTCACATTGAAGGTGTCGCAGAGGGTTGCGCCGCCCCGGTAATGAAAATCCGTTTCGCGTTTCCGCTCCCGGTCGAGTATGACGGCGCCGCAGGCCTCCCCCATGATGATCCCGTCCCGGTTCCGGTCGAAGGGTCTGTAGGCAAAGGGCGCGGTCAGCTTCAGGGATTCGAATCCGTAAAAGCCCGTGTTGTTGAAGAGGTCGTAGCCGATGACCAGCGCCTTCTCCAGGGATCCGTTTGCGATCATGGAGGCGGCGTACAAAAAGGCGTTGGCGCTGGAGGTGCAGGCCGTCGCGAAGGTGTAGCAGGGGCCCTGAATGTTGAAATGCGCCGCCGTCTTGTCGGCGATGGTCCCGTAGCCGAAGGAGGCCCGGGAGAACAGGTCCAGGGCGGCGGAATCGGACGCCGCATAGTAGGATTCGTAGATCGGAATGTCGATGGATGTCGAGCCGAAGAAAATCGACAGGCCCTCGATCTCCCGAGGCGTCAGTCCGGCATCGGCAACGGCCCGGGAAACGGCATCGAACAGGATTTCATAGAAGCGGGACTGCAGGTCCTGCGGGCGTGAGACTCCCCGGTGAATCCGGTAATAGGGGCGCGCCTCGCGCATTCCGGCCAGTTCGAGGGGGAGGAAATCCGCAACGGCCTTCTTTTGCCGGACCTGCTCCAGGATGCCGTCCAGGTCTTCCCCCAGCGAGCAGATCAGGGATTTTCCCGTGATGTAGGCGGAAGGCTTCAAGCCGTCACTCCGGCCGGATGAAGTCCGCGAAGGAGTTGATGGAGGTCATGATCCGCCGCATCTCCTTGCTGTCCGTGATCGCGATCCCGTACTCCTGCTGGACGGCGATGGAGATCTGCAGGGCATCGATCGAATCGAGCCCCAGTTTCGAACTCCGGCCGAACAGGGGCGCGTCGTCGTCGATCTCATGGGCGTCGATCCGGTCCGCCAGGTCGCAGGCCTCGATGATCAGTCGCTTCAGCGCCGTCTTGAAATGTGCATCCAGGGATCCTTTCATAAAACGCCCTTTCCTTTGAATTCCCTGTTGAGCGCCAGGGCGGTCAGAAGCAGCATCACCGCCCCCAGCGCCAGCAGCATGAGGGATTCGGGCAGGACATCCCGAATGTTCCCTTCGCGCAGAAAGATGTCCAGGAAACCCTCCAGACCCCAGGACATGGGCGAGAGACCGGACAGCCGCTGCATGAAATCGGGCATGACGAATTTCGGGATCATGATCCCGCCGACGGCCCCGAAGAGGATGTTCAGCAGGCCGCCCATGGTGGTCGCCTGCTCCGTGGTTCTCGCGATGGAGGCAATCAGCAGCGCGACCGCGATGGCGCTCAAACTGACGCTCGCTGCAACCAGCAGGAGCCCGGCCGGGGAACGGCCGGGCGTCAGCGCGGTCCCTCCCAGGAGCGGAACCGCGTACATGCCGATCCCGATCATGATCGCCGCCTGGATCAGATTGACCAGGAAATAGGGGGCCATTTTCCCGAAAAGGAGATAATAGCGCGGTATGTTGATGCTCCTCAGTCTCGCAAAGGTTCCCTGTGACCGCTCGGCGATAAAGGTGTTGGAAATGGGGATCACGATGAAGAACATGGAAAACACCAGCCAGGCGGGCACGCTCTGCTGCACGGCGCTGGGGATCCGCCGATCCCGTGCATGCCGGTAGACGTATTGAACATCCATCGACCGGTCCGGCGGCTCCATGAGTTTCTCCTTGTCGATGCCGGCCAGCGTCAGCCATTGCTCGTGGCTCTTGACGAAATGGCCGACCCTCATTTTCGCCAGATTGCCGGCAAGAATGTTCCTCAGAACCAGTTGCGCATGGGCGCCGACGGTCGGATTGACCAGCATCGTCAGCGGCTTTCCGCCTTCTTTCCCGCCCCCGCCGGAAACGTAGGGGGAAAATCGGTCCGTCAGGATGAAGGCGAACTTGCAGTCCCTTTCGAACATCTTCGCGGCGATCTGATCCACGGTGCTGTCCGGAGCGAGCAGGTGGACCCTCAGGGTGTCCAGACCGCCCAGGGCGTTCAGAAATTCCCCCGCCGCCGCCCCTCCGTCGCGGTCCGCCACCAGAATGTCGATCCGCGCCGGTGCGTGGATGTCGAAGAGGTCCCGCATGGCGAGCGACATGATCAGGATGAAGACCGCCGGCATGACAAAGAGCACCCCGACGGCATGGATGTCCCGGCCGATGACCAGGAACTCTTTTTTCAGGATCCGGAGGATTCGGTTCAAGGGTCCCTCAATGCCTCATTCGTCAGGTTCAGAAACAGGTCCTCGAGGTTCTTGCGGCCGAACGTGATGTCCCGGATTTCGACCTGCTCCCGCTCGAAGAGACTGAAGAGCTGCGCCATGTTGGCCAGGAAACGTTCATCCCGGTCGACCCGAATGCCCGTCGGGCCGATCTGAACGCCGCGCATCCGCATCAGCCGGTCGCGGAGCGGCGCTTCCAGGCGCTCCACCTGAAGGGAGACCTTTCCGGTCTGCGTCAGGACCGCTTCCCTGCGGTCATGCAGGACGATGCGGCCTTCGTCGATAATGGCGATGTCGTCGGAAATCTGTTCGATCTCATTCATGTAGTGTGAGGTGTAGATGATCGTGGTCTTCTCTTCCCGGTTGATTTTTCGGATCGTTTCCAGGATGTAATTCCGGGATTGGGCATCCACGCCCACCGTGGGCTCGTCGAGGTAGAGGATCCGCGGGCTGTGAAGCAGGCCGATCGCCAGGTTCAGCCTTCTCTTCATCCCGCCTGAATATTTTTCCGCTTTTTTATCGAGGAAGGCATGCAGGCTGCCGATGTCGGCGGCGCGGTCCATGCGCTTCCGCAGCATCCGCCCTTCGAGGCCGTAAAGGGCGCCGAAGTACTCCAGATTTTCCCGGGCGGTCAGTGTGGGATAGAAAGCGAAGGTCTGCGGCACGATGCTGCATTCCGACTGGATTGCCCTCAGGTCCCGGTCCAGGTCCCGCCCGTTGATGAGCACCCTTCCCCGGTCTTTTCGAACGACGCCGGTCAGGATGGATACCAGTGTCGTTTTGCCGGCGCCGTTCGGCCCCAGCAGTCCGAGAATCGATCCCTCCCGCAGGGAGAGGGAAATGTCGTCCAGGACCGGTCTCCGGTCATAGAATTTATGGAGGTGTTCGATCTCGATCATCTGTCCGCTCCGTCTTCATCCGCGCCTGCCGGGCCCATCCGTTTCGTGAATCGTCAGGCGTGCTTCTCCGCCCGTCCGGCCCCTGGAATTTCGACCAGCCGCGGCCGCCGGACGCGCTGCCGGGGAATCCGAAGAGATTCGACTCCCTATCAGAAGTCCGTTGAAAATAGAAGAGAAACTTTCGATAATTGTGCTTGACGCCGGAGAAATATTCATAATAAGAACGGCGAAAATCAACCGGGCAGGATGGGAGAGGCCACCCGATGGCGACGATGGCGGAAGTCCGGATCGAAGACCTCATTCCGCACCGCGGCCGCATGAAATGGGTCGATGATGTGCTGGAAATCAGCGACATCCTGGCCAGGACGTCTTCGCGGGTGACGGAGCGGTGGCCTCTGGATGAAACGCGCGCGGCGGCCCCGGTCGTCCTCATCGAACTGATCGCCCAGACGGCCGGTGTCCTGGAAGGCTGGAAGTCGAAACCGGGCGGCGGCAGGCCGGAGAAGAGCGGATGGCTGGTGGGCATCAAGAGGTGCGATTTTTTCGTTGACCGGGTTCCCCTTCAGACCCGGCTGACCACAACCGTCCGCAGGCTTTACGCGCTCGAAGCCTACGCCGTGTTTGCCGGGGAAGTGGCCTCGGAGTCCGGGCTTTTCGTCCGGGCGGAACTGCAGGTTTTCCGGACCGAAGCGGAGCAGGGCCCGGGCGTGAATCCATGATCGCAAGGGAGTCGAATTTCATGAGTGATCGGAAAGTTGCCATCGTGACGGGGGGCGCCAGGGGCATCGGCCGGGCGATTGCCCTCGAGCTGGCCGGCGCCGGCTATTACATTGTCGTGAACTACCGGTCGAACGACGAGGCGGCGGCGGAGACGCTGCACAGGATTCGGGCAGGCGACGGGGACGGCGAACTGGCCCGGTTCGACGTGCGCGACGCCGAGGCGGCGGCCGGTTGCCTTCAGGACATCCTCTCCCGGTTCAAGAACATCGAAATTCTGGTCAACAATGCGGGGATCACGGCGGACGGCCTGTTCATCATGATGCCCGACCCGGACTGGAACAGCGTGGTCGACACGACGCTGCGGGGATTCTACAACGTCACGAAACCCGTTTTGAAGCGGATGCTTCGCAACAAGCGGGGCTCCGTCGTTTCCATATCCTCCGTCGCCGCGCTTGTCCCCAACCGGGGCCAGGCCAACTATTCGGCGGCGAAGGGCGGACTGATCGCCGCGAACCGATCGATCGCCGCGGAAGTGGCCCGGATCGGGGTCCGGATGAATGTCGTCGCGCCCGGCCTGATCGATACGGAGATGATCCAGGACGCCCCGGTCGAACGGATCAAGGAGGTCATTCCCATGGCCCGGATCGGCAGGCCCGAGGAAGTGGCGAAGGTGGTCCGCTTTCTCTGCTCCGAAGACGCCTCCTACATCACCGGCCAGACCATCTCGGTCAACGGCGGCATGTTCTGAGGCGCGGCGGACCAGATGTTCATGATGCGCAAACGGCTTCCCTTCAAATGGTTCGGTCCCATTATGCTGGCTGCATGCCTCCTGCTCATCGGCTGGTCGGACAGCTGGGAGGAGATCCGCCGAGAATCGGCCGGCATCCGCTCCGTCGCCGCGCCTTTTACCCAGAAAAAGCAAATGAAAATCCTGGCCCGGCCCCTGGTTTCCGAGGGGCGGTTCTACTTTCAGGGTCCCGATTCGCTCCGCTGGGAGTACACGGCGCCGGTCCGGAGCATCCTGCTGATGCACCGGGGAAAGGTCCGTCGGTACGTTTTTTCAGGCGGTGAATGGCTGGAGGAAAGCGGCGAGCGGCTGCAGGGCATGGGCGTCGTGATGCAGGAGATCGGCCAGTGGCTCCACGGAAAGTTCAATGAGAATCAGACCTTTGCGGCGACGCTGATCGGCGGGTCGCCGGCCCGGATCATCCTCAGTCCCCGGGAACCGTCCTTTGCCCGCATGATCCAGCGCATCGAACTGACCCTTTCGCCCCGCCCCGGCGTCATCCGGTCCATCGGGATCGTCGAGGGCGAGGACACCGTCACGCTGCTGGAGTTCCGAGATGTGAAGATCAACCCGGAGCTTCCGGCTGCTCTTTTCGAAGGGCTCCCATGACCGGGAAGCCTCTGCGCCCGGAATCCCGCCGCACGCGGCTGAGGGGCCGAATCGCCGGGTTCCTGCTGTTGTCCCTGACCCTGGCGGCCTGCGGCAGTCTTCCGGAAATCCGGCCGTCAGCGCTTCCCGGTCAGGCGGACATTCGGGAGCTCTGCCGTTCGTTCTTTCCCGACGGGCCCCATGCATTGACCCATGTCATCGAAGCGAGGCTGCCCGATGAATCCCGAATGTCGGCCATGGGCGTCGTTCTGGTCGATCCGTCCCGGCAGATGATCCACAGCGTGATCATGACCGTCGAGGGTTTTGTCCTCTTCGACGCGCGGCATCAGGGAGAGTTGACGGTCCACCGGGCGGTCGGCCCCTTCGCTTCTCCGGATTTTGCGGAAGGGATCATGGTGGATGTCCGGATGGTCTTTCTGCCGCCACCGGGCCGCCTGACCGCCGCGGGCCTTCTGGAAAACGGCTTCCCCGTCTGCCGCTACGAGGACGATACCGGCCGGGTGCGGGATGTGCTGGCCGGCCGGGATTTCGCGTGGGCGGTCCATCAGTATGGCGGCAGCCACAGCCTGTCCCACCGGGTTGGGGCCTATTCGCGAAACGCGGCGGGATTTCCCGAGAGGATCGAAATTTCCCGCCATGACTTCCCGCGCTATGGACTGAGGCTGACGCTGCTGCAGGCGGAACGGATCCCCGCCGATGATGCGCGGCTGAGGCCGTAATGCAGATATCTTTGCTTCGAGGGAATACGATCCCGGCGCCGGGGTGCGGGCTGAGAACCGGGGACAGGCCGCCCGGAGGCCGTACCCGGCCAGAAACGGTAATACCATGAAATTCAGGCTGATCTATCCGAAATGGAAAAAGCTGGACCGGCAGACGGAATTCCATCTTCCGCCGCATGGCCCCGTCGTTTTTGCCGCCGCGGTTCCCGAGGGGATCGACGTCGAATTCATCGATGAAAATGTCGAACCCATTCCGGATGACGTCCATGCGGATTTCGTCGGCATTTCCATGATGCTGACCGCCCAGGCGAAGCGGGGGTGGGCCATCGCGGACCGCTACCGGCAGCGGGGCGTCAAGGTCATCTGCGGCGGGATTGCCGCGATGCTTCACGCGGAGGAGACCATGATGCACGCGGATTCGGTTTTCCTCGGCGAGGCGGAAGGGCGGATGGAGGGGGTATTCGATGACTTCCGGCGGAACCGGCTGCGGAAGGTCTACGATTACCTGACCGATCACCCGCCGATCGAATCCGTCGGCCCGGCCCGGCGGAGCATCCTGAATTACGGCCGGTACAACTACAAGGGCGTGCAGATGGTGGATCTCGTTCACGCCTCGCGAGGGTGCCGGTTCAACTGTTATCCCTGCTGCGTGAGCTACCTCGGCGGCCGGAAGTTTCGGCCCCGCCCGATTGACCGGGTTGTGGAGGAACTGGCCGGCATCGACAACAACCGGCTTTTTATCGTGGACAATTCGCTTGCCCAGGACAAGGCCTGGGAACTCGACCTCTTCCGGGAAATGATCCCGCTCAGGAAAAAGTGGTGCTGCCACCCCATCGAGAACGATGACGAGGTCCTGGACCTGGCGGCGCGGGCCGGGGCCTGGTATGTCTATCAGGCCGTCTTCGACACCTCCGACTACATTCGGGACCGGATCCGGCGCTACCACGATTACGGGATCGGCGTCGAGGGGACCATTCTGCTCGGGATGGACCATCACACGGAGGATTACATCAAGCGGCTGATCGACTTCCTGATGGAGGTCGATCTGGATCTCGCGGAATTCACCGTGCTGACTCCGTTTCCGCATACGCAGACCTTCGAGGACCTCTCGCGGGAGGGCCGGATCCTGTCCGGCGACTGGAACGACTACACGACCGACAAGGTCGTCTTCAGGCCCAGGCATCTGTCGCCGGAAAAGCTGCAGGAGCTCTACGCCTTTGCCTGGGATTCTTTCTACCGGGAGGAGTCCCAGTCCATCAAGATGTACAAGCTGTTCAAGAAGGTGATTGAAAAGGAGAAAGCCGATCGGACCTTCCGGCCGCGGAAGCGGGAGCTGGCCTTCCGCCGGTTCGGCAACGAAGAAAAAAATGGGTGAGAACAAAAGCTTTGAGATCCGGAAGAAAGTCCCCTTCTACGACCTCGATCCCATGCAGATCGTCTGGCACGGGAATTACCTGAACTACTTCGAGGACGCCCGCCGGGCCATGCTCGATCACATGGGCGTCGACCTCTACCAGTACTACGAGCGGACGGGCATCGTCTTCCCGATCATCCGGACCGCCACGAAGCACATCTACCCCCTTCGCTACGGGGACGAATTCATCTGCAAGGCGACCCTTGTCGATTCCCGTTTCAAGATCGTTGTCGATTTCGAGATCCGCCTGGCGGCAGACGACAAGGTGTGCGCCCGGGGCCGGACGGAGCAGGTGGCCGTTCAAGCGCCGCAGATGGAGATCCTGCTCCGGGTCCCCGAAGAGATCCGCGCCGCCTTGGGAATCTGACATGGCATCCGATTTTCAGCAGGCCATCGTGGCCGGTGTCGAACGGCTTTCCGCCTGGGCGGACCTTCTGGACCGGATCAACGTGTTCCCTGTGGCCGACGGCGACACGGGGCGCAACCTGGTCGTCAGCCTCGCGCCCCTGCGCTGGTGCGACGGGGACCGCGGCAAGGTGGCCCGGGCGCTGCTGCTGTCGGCGCGCGGGAACTCCGGAAACATCGCCAATCGCTTCATGACCGAATTCATTCAAGCGGACTCCGTTGAGACCCTTCGAAGGGCAGCCGAGCGGGGGCGCAGGCAGGCCCGGCAGGCCGTCCACGATCCCCGGCCCGGCACGATGCTGACCCTATTCGATGCCCTGTCCGAGCAGATGGACGAAGAGGCCCACACCCTTGAGGCCTCCTTCCGGGAGGAGGACCGCTGCGCCGAGAAGATGCTTCTGGAGCTATGGGGCAGGAAGGTGCTGGGCCGCCTGGAGGAGACGGTCCGGTCCACGCCGGATTTCCTGCCGAAGCTGAAGCAAGCCGGCGTCGTCGATGCCGGCGCTCTGGGCATGTTCCTCTATTTCGAGGGTTTTTTTCAACGGTTCCTCCGGATGGACGGCGAATTCCGCCCCATAACGGACGTCTTTCCGGATTCCCTGAGCATATCCGGCTCATTTCGGGGGGAGGCCGAGTCCGGATACTGCGTGGACGCGGTCCTGGACAGCGGCCGGGAGGCGGAGGAGGCCGTCCGCAGGCTGTCCGCGGTGGGCGACAGCGTCGTGGTCACCCGGGATTCCGACTATTTGAAGATCCACCTGCACACGTCCGAGCGGGACGCCGTCCGCAATCAAATGGCGTCCCTCGGCGCCGTCGTGAAATGGGAGGATGACGATCTGGGCGACCAGACCAGGCGGTTCCGGCAACCGGGCATTCGTCAGGCCGTTCATATCATGACCGATGCCGCGGGGTCGGTCACCCGGGAAGATGCCCGGGCGCTGGGGATCACGCTTCTGGACAGCTATGTGACCAGCGGGGAGACCTGCCTGCCGGAGACGCACTTCGACCCGTCGAAGGTCTACGCCGGCATGCGGCAGGGCATTCAAACCGTCACGTCGCAGGCTTCGGTCTTCGAGCGGCACCAGCGCTACGAAAGCGCGCTCGGGCTCCACGAAAAAGTCCTCTACCTCTGCGTCGGTTCGGTCTTCACGGGCAATTACGACGTCGCCACGCGGTGGAAGCAGACCCACGATCCCGGCAACCGCCTGACCGTCCTCGACACGTCCGCGGCTTCCGGCCGGCTCGGCCTGATTGCCCTGGCCGCCGCCCGGCTTTCCCGGCAGTCCGGGGATTCGGAAGAGGTCGTCCGCTTCGCGAAGGATGCCGTGGCGCGCTGCGAGGAGTATATCTTTCTGGACAGGCTCGAGTATCTCGCCGCCGGCGGTCGCCTGTCCCGGACGGGCGCCTTCTTCGGGGATGTCCTGCACATGAAACCGGTCATCAGCCCGCTGGCCGAGGGGGCGAAAAAGGTCGGCGTCGCGAAGAACCGGGCCGGGCAGCTCGCCTTCGCCCTGGACCGGCTGAACCGGTCGCTGCCGGTGAACGGGAAGGCAATCCTGATGCTGGAATACTCCGACAACCGCTCCTGGATCGAGGAGGCCGTCCGGCCGGAAATCGCCGCGCGGTACCGGCATGCCGAGATCCTGGTGCGGCCCATCTCCCTGACAACGGGCGTGCATACCGGCCCGGGAACATGGGGGCTTGCCTTTCTGGCGGAAAGGTGAGGGATGGAACGATGCCCGACCTGTCCGGTTCAAAAGCCGCTGCCCGGAATTCCGGCGAGCCCGAAGCCGCGCCGGACGTCCGGAAGCCGTTGAAAGGCGGCGTCCGCTGCGCCCTGATCATCCCCCTGTACAACCACGAGGAGAAAATCGCCGATGTCGTCCGGGAAGGGTTGCGGCTTGGGTGGCCGGTGTTCGTGATCGATGACGGATCGACGGATTCCTCCTGCGAGCGGATCCGGTCGATCGACGGAATCACGATCCTGCGCCACCGGGTAAACGAGGGCAAGGGTGCGGCCATTCGGACGGGCTTTGCGGCCGCTGCGCAGGTGGCCGGCTGGGCGGTCACGGTGGACGCCGACGGGCAGCATCACCCCGAGGATGCCTTGCGGCTCGTGCAGGCGATTCCCGTGAATCAGCGGCCCATTGTCGTCGGCCGGCGCGAGGGGATGCTCGGACCCGGCGTTCCCTGGACGAGCCGCTTCGGACGGCAGTTCTCGAACTTCTGGGTCCGCCTTTCCGGCGGCCCCCGTCTGACCGATTCGCAAAGCGGCATGCGGCTCTATCCCCTGCCGGAAGCGATGAACCTGAAGGTCCGGGCCCGGCGTTTTCAGTTCGAGGTGGAGATCCTGGTCCGGGCGTGCTGGAGGGGCATGAACGTCATCGAGGCGCCGGTCCGGGTCAACTATCAACCGGGGTCGGGGCGGGTGAGCCACTTCCGCCCCTTTGTCGATTTTATGCGCAATTCGAAGACCTTCACCCGCCTGATCTTCATGCGGATACTGGTTCCCCCGTTTATCCGGAGAAAGTGCCTGTGACGGACCGGCAAGACAGGATGGTTTCCGGCCCGGAGCGCCGGACGCCGAAAGCGGAACTCGACAGCCGTGCAAGGGCCCTGCAGGGTCACATGGCGCAGAAGGGCATCGACAGTGCGCTCATCGTGCAGAACGCGGACCTTCTCTACTTCGCCGGGACCGTTCAGCCCGCTCTCCTTCTCATGCCTGCCGTGGGTGAACCGTTCCTCTTCGTGCGCAGGAATCGGGGCCGCGCCCGGGAGGAATCGCTGCTGAGTCATGTCGTTCCGATGGACAACCCCCGCGACCTGCCGGAGCTTCTGAAAGGATGCGGCATGCGGCGGACGGGCAGGCTGGGGATGGAGCTCGACGTCCTGCCGGCGAACCTGGCCAGCCGATTTCAGAAGCTTCTGTCGCCGGAGGAGGTTGTCGACATCTCTCCCGCAATTCAGGCTGTCCGGGCCGTGAAGAGCGCCTATGAGATCGGTCTCATCGGGGAGGCCGCGGCCATGGCGGACTTTATGTTCGGGACGGCCAGGAGTTCCCTCCACGCCGGAATGACCGAGCTGGAACTGGCCGGCCGGATCGAATCGGAAGCGCGGGCTCGGGGGCACCAGGGATTCGTGCGCATGCGGGCCTTTAACCAGGAGATCTACTGGGGATACCTGATTTCGGGTCCGGACTCCGCGGTACCCGCCTTTATCGACACGACATCAGGCGGCAAGGGCGTGAGCGTCGCCTTTCCGTCGGGCGCGGGGCCGCGCCGAATCGGGCGACGGGAGCCGGTCATCTTCGACCTTGTCGGCATCGCGGAAGGATACAACAGCGACCAGACCCGGACCCTCTGCATCGGGCCGCTTCCTGCAGCGCTTGACAAAGCCCTCGAAGTGTCGTTGGATATCCTGCGCGCCTTGGCGGGCATGGCCGGGCCGGGGGTTCCCGCGGGCGAGCTGTTCCAGAAAGCCGAGCGGATCGCCGCCGCGGCCGGACTGGAGGAGCACTTCATGGGCCATGGCCGGGAAAAGGCCCGCTTCTGCGGTCACGGGATCGGCATCGAGCTGGACGAATTGCCGGTGCTGGCTCAGGGGAACCGGATGCCGCTCGTCCCGGGAATGGTCTTCACCATCGAACCCAAATTCGCCTTTCCCGGCGTTGGCGCGGTCGGCGTCGAAGACAACTTCGCCGTGACGGAGGACGGGCTGCGGCGGCTGACGGTATCGAATTATGACGTGGAGGTATAGCGCAGCGATGAAGGAACTGATCAGGGACCTTGCGGAGGAATATGAATCGCTGGACGGCGTCGTTTCGCCGCTTGCGGAGGAACAATGGGCGCGGAAAACGCCCTTCGCCTCCTGGACCGTCCGCGACGAGATCGGCCATCTGGCCTTCTTCGACGGCGCGGCCCGTCTGACGGCCGCCGACCCGGGCGGATTTTCCCGGCACCTGGCGGAGATGGCAACCCTGCCCGATCCCTTTGAGGACACCCTGGCCCGGGGCCGGGCGCTCTCCGCGCCGGCGCTCCTGTCCTGGTGGAGATCGGAAAGAGAGGGTCTTCTCTGCGCTTTTTCGTCGCTGGATTCGAAGACCCGCCTGGCCTGGTATGGCCCCCCGATGAGCGCCCGCTCCCTGGCTACGTCCCGCATCATGGAGACCTGGGCCCACGGCCAGGACATCCTGGACGCCCTTGGCCGGACTCGCCCCCCGACGGTCCGGCTTCGGCACATCGCCCATCTCGGGGTCAGCACCTTCTCCTGGAGTTTTCTGAATCGGGGGATGACGCCCCCCGCGGCGCCGGTCTTCGTTGAGATTTCCGGCCCGTCCGGCGAGCGATGGTCCTGGGGCCCGCCGGAAGCGGCGGATCGCATCCGCGGCAGCGCCGAAGATTTCTGCCTCGTCGTCACCCAGCGCCGGCATGTGGAGGATACAAGCCTGGAAACGAAGGGAGACGCCGCCCGGCAGTGGATGCGGGTGGCGCAGGCCTTTGCCGGACCGCCCGCCGAGGGGCCGAAGCCGGGGCGATTCGCATGACCGGCCGGCGACCCTTCCCATCACCCTCGCGGCCGAAGCCATTGGCCTTGCTCTTCGGCAATTCATGCCCAGCCGGCGACGGGCGCCCCTCATTTTGAAACCATACTCGGCGGCGGGTGGGACATGAAAGGGGAAAGAGTCGTCATCACCGGAATGGGAACGGTCAACGCCCTGGCCGTCGGCACGGAGGCGTTTGCGCGGTCCCTGCAGGAGGGCGCCTGCGGGATCGGACCGATCACCCTCTTTGACACGGCGGGATACCGGACCCGCAACGGCGCGGAGATCCGGAACTTCAATCCCCGCGAGATCCTCCCCCGCTCCTTTTCCCTGAAACGTATGTCCCGGGCGGATGTCCTGGCCATGGCCGCAACCCGCGAGGCGCTTCAGGATGCCGGTCTTTTCCCCGTCCCCGACGAATTGTGTGAAGACGCGGGCGTGGTCATCGGCGCCGGCGCAGGCGGCAAACTGGAAGGGGAAGACTTCTTTCGGGCCTATCTTGCCGGCGGAGGGAAGCGTGCGCCCTTCTCGCGTCTGTCATCCCTTTACGGGGCGGCCTCCGCCGACCACATCGCCTCCCGCCTCGGCCTCATGGGGCCGAAGACATCCTTCATGACGGCCTGCTCCTCCGGGGCGACGGCCGTCGGTTTCGCCGGGGACCTGATCCGGCAAGGCATGGCGACGGTCATGATCGCCGGGGGCGTTGAGCCGCTGTGCCGGACCACCTACGCCTCCTTCAACGCCCTCCAGGCAGTGGACCCGGATTGCTGCCGGCCCTTTGACCGGAACCGCCGGGGGCTCTCCCTGGGAGAGGCTTCGGCCGTCCTCGTCCTGGAGTCGCTGACCCGGGCCCGGGAGCGGGGCGCGAGAATCTACGGCGAGCTGCTGGGGTATGGCGTCACCGGCGATGCCTACCACATGACGACGCCGGATGCGGAAGGGTCCGGGGCGGCGCGTTCCATGGCGGCGGCGCTGGCCGACGCGGGGATCGCCATGGAGGCGGTCGACTACATCAACGCCCACGGGACGGCCACGCCGGCCAATGACCGGATGGAAACGAAAGCCATCAAGGCGGTATTCGCAAAGCGCGCCTACCGAATACCGGTCAGTTCAACCAAGTCCATGACGGGGCACACCCTCGGCGCGTCCGGCGCCCTCGAAGCCATCGTCTCCGTCCTGGCCATTCATCACCGTTTCATCCCCCCCACGATCCACCTTCGGGATCCCGATCCGGACTGCGATCTCGATTATGTGCCGTCGGTCATGCGCAGGGCGGCACCCAATATCGTTCTTTCCAATTCCTTCGCCTTCGGAGGGAACAACACATCCGTGGCGTTCGGGAGGTATACGGACCGGGGGATCGCCCATGAATAGACGGGTTGCGGTCACCGGCGTCGGCATGGTCACGCCCCTGGGAGTTGGGAAAGAGGCCTTTGCGGAGCGACTCTTCCGGGGCGAAACCGGAATCGCGCAGATCGCCGGCTTTGATACCTCGCGCTTTCCCTCACATCTGGGGGCGGAGGTGAAGGGTTTCAGCGCCAGAGACTTCATCTCGCTCAAGACGCTGCGGCGGATGGACCGGCTCTCCCAGATGGCGACGGCATCGGCGCGGCTGGCCCTGGAGGACGCGGGAATCGTCGTGAACGAAGCGAACCGGGACCGGGTCGGCATCCTGCTCGGAACCGCCTTCGGGGCCACGGACGTCAAGACCCACTGTGCGCGCATCCTCTGCACCGACGGTTCCGGCGCGGTCAATCCCATCCTCGTGCCCAATACGGTCATGAACGCCCCGGCCGGGCACGCCTCCATCGAACTGGGCATCCGCGGCGTGAACACCACGGTCAACCACCATGCCGCCTCCGGTGAAACGGCCATCGTCTGCGCCGCCATGGATATTCAGCGGGGAGCCGCCGATGTGGTTCTTGCCGGCGGGGCGGACATCCTGTCGGATTTCTTCTTCGAGGCGCTGATCCGCTATCGGGCGGTCTCCCCCCTGGACGGCGGCGCAGAGGGAGCCAGGCCGTTCGACCGGCGGCGGAACGGACCCGTGATCGGCGAGGGCGCCGGGATCATCTGCCTGGAATCGCTGGACCGGGCCCGGGAGCGGGGCGCTGTCCCGTACTGCGAGATCGCGGGCTGGGGCTTGAGCGCGTCGCCGGCGGGACCGACCGGCTGGCCTGAAGATCCCCGGGGAGTCATTCTGGCCATGGACAGGGCGGTCCGTTCTTCGGGGCTTGCACCGGGGGACATCGATGTGATACAGGCTGCCGCAAACGGCGGCGGGAATCCCGATCGCATTGAGGCGGAGGCATGCAGCCGCTTTTTTTCATCGCCGGCCCGTCCGCTCGTCACTTCGATGAAGGGGACGGTGGGCGAGAGCTTTTCCTCCGGCGGCATCCGGGCCGCGGCCCTGGCATTGTTCATCCGGGAAGGAAAGGTTTCTCACACCCTCGGACTGACCGATCCCATCGGGCAGTTGAACGTCGTAACGGGAACGTCCGTGGAGGCCGCTATCCGCTGCGGCCTGCTGAACGGCATTTCGTACGGCGGGACGAACGTTACCGTTATTTTCAAAAAGACCTTGCCTGACGGGCATTGAAGGGTTCGCGGAAGGCGAACCTATCTGTCGCGTTTTCGCAAAGGTTGGAGCATTGCAGGAGGATTTGCATGAATGTCGGTGAGTGGATAACCAAACGAACCTTGAACCATCCCGGTCGGCCCTTCCTGAAGGATGAGGACGGGCGGGAGTTCGACAACAGAATGTTCAACGAGCGGGTCAATCGCATGGCCCACGCCCTGGCGGATCTGGGCATCGTCAAGGGGGAGCGGATTGCCGCCCTGATGCTCAACTCCAGCGAGTTCCTGGAGATTTTTTTCGCCTGCGGCAAGACGGGCGCAATCATGGTGCCCGTCAACTTTCGCCTCGCGGCGCCGGAGCTGATCTACATTCTCAGGGACAGCGCCCCCCGGGCGCTGGTCTACTCCTCGGATTTTGCCGAGAAGGTGCAGGCCATCAAGGCCGCCGGGCTTGCCATTGCGCGCTACTTCCGGCACGGCGGGGAGAAGCTGGCGGAAGACCCGCCGCTGGCCGAATTCGTCTCGCGCTTTCCGGCGGATGAGCCGGTCCCGGTCAGCGAAGTGACGGACGACGACCCCCTTTTCATCATGTACACATCGGGAACCACGGGCGACCCGAAGGGCGCCGTGCTCTCGAACGGGAACGTTCTGTTCGGCGCCATTCATTCGCTGGTGGGATACGGAATCAACCACACCTACAAGTCCCTGGTCGTCGCTCCGCTGTTCCACATCGGGGCGCTGGTCGCCTCGGCGACGCCCGTAATCTACGCGGGCGGCTCCCTGCTTCTCCAGAGCTTCTACAACGCCTCGGAGGTCATCAAGCTGATCCAGCGCGAGAAGATCAATTACATGTTTGCCGTGCCGGTGATGTTCCAGGTGATGACCAAGTCGGAGGAGTGGGAAAAGGCGGACTTCTCCCATGTCCATTTTTTCATCTCCGGCGGTGCGCCCATTCCCACTCCGGTCATCCGCATGTACCAGGAGGACAAGGGCGTCGGCTTCGTCCAGGGTTACGGCATGACGGAGTGCGGCCGTCTGACCTCTCTCGATCTCGAGGATTCCATCCGCAAAGCGGGATCCGTGGGCAAGGAGGTTTTCCACCTGAAGCTCCGCATCGTGGACAAGAGCGGCCGGGACGTGGCGCCGGGTGAGCCGGGCGAGATCATCGTGAAAGGCCCCAACGTGTTCACCCGCTACTGGAACAAGCCGGTGGAAACGGCGGAATCCATTCGGGACGGCTGGTTCCACACCAACGACATGGGCCGGCGCGACGACGAGGGGTTCGTTTCTGTGATCGGCCGAAAGCAGGAGTTGATCATCAGCTCCGGCGAAAACATCTACCCCGCCGAGGTGGAGCGGGCCATTCAGGCGCTTCCCGAGGTCCGGGAGGCGGCCGCAGTCGCCATGCCCGATGAGACGCGCGGCGAAGTCGTGGCCGCCTTCGTCATGCTGCACGAGGGCCAACCGATCACCGAAGACGATCTGATCCGGGCATTGGACGGCAGGATCGCCCATTTCAAGATCCCGAAGAAGGTCATTTTCGTCGACAACTTCCCCCGGAATCCCGCCGGCAAGATCCTCAAGCGGGAGTTGAAAAAGCGGGTGCAGTGAGGCGGGCGGGGTCGCTGCAGCGCTCCGAACGGCAAGGCAGGCCCTTCACGGATGGCGGGCTTCATGTTTTTTCAGCGCTATAGACTACGGTGGTCGTTCATCCTTCTGGTGGTCCTGGCGGTGGCGGGGCTGTTTCTCTCCGCCCTGCACCGCCTCGAGTTCGATTTCGATCTCGTCGCCTCCCTGCCCCAGGATGATCCCGTCCTCGCCGACGCCCGCCGGATACTCGCCAGCCACCCGATCCAGGACCGGCTGGTCATCGACGTCGGCCTTCCCCGGGCGGATCCCGAGGGTCTGGTCCGTGCCGCCGAGAAGATCGAGCAGCGCCTGCAAGAGAGCGGCCTTTTCGCCCGGGTCGGCCTGGGGCGGGAGCAGCGGATCATTCCGGAACTGTTCCTGCACGTCGCCGGGCATCTTCCGGTCCTCCTGACTGCGGAGGACCTGGAGGAAAGGGTCTCGCCGCTCCTGAAGCCGGCGCGCGTCCGTGCCGCGCTCTTCGAACATGTCGCGCAACTCGGCCATCTGGAAGGCATCGGCCAGGCCGTTCTGATCGCACAGGATCCCCTCAACCTTCGAAACCTGATCCTCTCCCGGCTGTCCGACCTTGCGCCCGCCCGGAATGCGCAGGCATACCGGGGACACCTCCTGTCCGCCGACGGAAAGCATCTGCTGATCCTGGCCGAGCCCGTGAAATCCGGCGTGGACACATCCTTCTCGCGGAAGATCGCGGCCCTCATCGACGGGATCGGCCGGGAACTGAACCGGGAAGGACAGGGGGCCGTGACGCTGACGCCCGCCGGCACCTACCGAGCGGCGCTGGACAACGAACTCAGCATGAAGCAGGGCACGGAGCGGGCCGTCCTGTTCTCAACCATCGGCATCATCGCGCTTTTGCTGGTTGCCTTTCCGAGGCCCCTCATTGGGCTGCTGGCGCTGCTGCCCTCCGTGGTGGGGACCATGCTGGGCCTCTTCGTGTATTCGCTCCTCCATCCCTCCATTACCATGATGGCCATCGGCTTCGGCAGCGCCATCATCTCCTTCACCGTTGACTACGGCATAGCCTACCTCCTGTTCCTGGACCGTTCCCATCGGACCTACGGCCTGGAAGCGACCCGGGAGGTCTGGTCGCTGGGCCTGCTGGCCATGCTGACCACGGCGGTCAGCTTTGCGTTCCTGGCGGTCAGCGGGTTCGCCGCGCTGGCCCAGATCGGGGAATTTTCCGCCCTCGGCGTCCTGTTTACCTATGTTTTCGTGCATGCCATCTATCCGGTTATCTTCCCGGTCATGCCTCCGGCGGCCGGCAGAAGCCGGCTGCCCGTGCAGGACCTGGCAAACCGGCTGGCATCGGGACGGAGCCGAGTCAAACTCTGTGCCGCGCTCGGCCTGGCCCTGTTCCTGCTCTTCTTCGCCAGGCCGGTGTTTCGTGTGGACCTCAACGCGATGAATTCCGTCAGCCCGGAATCCCTTGCGGCGGAAAAGCTGCTGAGCGACGTCTGGGGCAACCTTTTCACCAGGATCTATGTCATGGCGGAGGGGCGCGATGTTCAGGACCTGCAGCGGAAGGGGGACCGACTGGCCGCCCTGCTGGAGGATGAGGCCGGCAACGGGGCGCTGGCCGCCTCCTTCGCGCCGTCCCAGATTTTCCCCGGTGAGGATCGGGCCGGCCGCAATCTTGACGCCTGGCGGGCGTTCTGGCATCCGGAGCGGGTGGCCGCCCTCCGTGCAACGCTCGAACATGCCTCCCGGGAGCTGGGCTTTGCAGAAGACGCCTTCTCGCCCTTCATCAGCCTGGTCGAGACGACGGGGATGAAGGCGCCGGTGGTACCGGCGGACTTTTACGGCGTACTGGGGATCGCCGAGAGCCGCGACCGATCCGGCTGGCTCCAGGTTTCGACCCTCACGCCGGGACCGGCCTACCGGGGAGAAGCCTTTGACCGGAAACTGCGGGCGAGCGGTCTGGCCCGAATGTTCGATCCCGGCCTGTTCGGGCAAAGGCTGGGCGACGCGCTGCTGTCCGGTTTCACTCGAATGGCGCTGATGGTGGGCGGCATGACCCTGGCGGTTGCCTTCATCTACCTTCTGGACTGGCGGTTGACGCTCCTGGGCCTGCTCCCGACGGTCTTCGCGCTGATCTGCACCCTGGGGACCCTCAACCTCCTGGGCCAGCCGCTGGGCATTCCCGCCATCATGGTCACCGTGGTGGTCATCGGCATGGGGTCGGATTACGCCCTCTACCTGGTCCGCTCCCACCAGCGCTACATGGACGAGGATCATCCATCGATGGGCCTGATCCGCCTTTCCGTTTTCCTGTCCTTTGCCACGACCCTCATGGGCTTCGGCGTCCTGGCCTTGTCCGGCCACGCACTCCTGAAGAGCGCGGGCATCGCCCTGGCGCTGGGCATCGGCTATTCCTATGTCGGCGCGGTCACCATCGCGCCGCCGCTGTTGGCGCGACTTTTCAAGCCGGCGAAGTGGCCCGGGGGCAAGACCGCCCCGGGATCGCGCGAACACGGGTCACGGGCGCTGACGCGCTACCGGCACATGGAGGCCTATCCTCGGCTTTTCGCCCGGTTCAAGATTCTGCTCGATCCCATGTTCCCCCGACTGGCCGGCTTCCTGAATTCGCCCCGCCACATCATCGACATCGGCTGCGGCTACGGGGTCCCGGCCGTGTGGCTGCTCTCCCTGTTCCCGCAGGCGCGCGTCTACGGCATCGATCCGGACCCGAAGCGGGTCCGGGTTGCCGCCCGGGCCTTTGCGGGAAGGGGGTTTGCCGAGGCCGGGGGCGCGCCAGACCTGCCCGCATCCGCCCCGGACCGAGTGGACACGGCGCTCATGCTCGACATGATGCACCTCATCTCCGACGACGACGCGATCCTGACGCTTCAGCGCCTTCGGCAGAGGCTCGCGCCGGAAGGAAGGCTGGTCGTCCGGGTGACCGTGCCCTCGGGAAAGCGCATTTCCTGGCTGCGCCGGATCGAAATGGGGCGGCTCGATGCCCTGAAGCTGACGCCCCGTTACCGCTCCGTGGCCCAGATGAAGGCACTGCTGTCCGAAACCGGGTTCAGCGTCGAGCGCATCGAACCGGACGCTGCAGGGCGCGAAGAGATGTGGTTTGTCGGCAGGGCCTGAAATGAAGGCGGATTTCTACAGGTGGCTGATGAAGGTTTCCCGGCGGGGCGGGAACTGGGTATTCGTTGTCTTCGCCTGGTTCGTCGCCACGGGCTACTTTCTTTTCTTCCCGTCCCGCGTCGCGGTCAGCGTCCGCTTTTACCGGGCGCTCTTTCCCGCGAAATCCCGGCTTTACGGCCTGTGGTGCGCCTGGCAACAGTATCACCAGTTTACCAGTGTGTTCTTCGACCGTTTCCTGCTCCGGACCGGTGCGGAAATTGCCCAGGCCAGCGAGGGGTTCAATTACCTCGTCGAGTCTGTGGAGAAGGGACGAGGCGCCGTTGTCCTCATGTCGCACATGGGAAACTGGGAGTTCGCCGCCAATCGGATGCGCCACAAGGGGATCAAGGTCCTTCTGTACGTGGGCAGAAAGCACAAGGAACAGATCGAGCGCATGCAGAAGGAAAGCCTGGCCCGGGACGGCGTCCGGATCGTCGCCGCGGACGAGGAGGGAGGCTCGCCCTTTAACATCGTCGAGGGGATCCGCTTTTTAAGGGAGGGCGGCGTCGTTTCCATGACCGGTGACCGGCTCTGGTCGGCGGAACAGCGGTCCGTGGCCGTCCGGTTTCTCGGTCATGAGGTCCTCCTGCCCGAGAGTCCCCATCTTTTTGCCCTGATTTCCGGCGCCCCGATCATCGTCTTCTTCGTTTTCCGGGAGGGCGGCCGGAAATACCACACCGTCATGTTTCCGCCCTGGGATGTTCGGGCGTCCTCCCGGGCGGACCGAAAGGAGGCCATTCAGGCCTCCGCCCGTCGCTATGCAAGCCTTCTGGAGGAGATGGCCCGCCGGCACCCCTTTGAATGGTATCATTTCGAGCCGTTCCTGGGAAAGAAACTGGACGAGCGGGCAGGGCCGCCTTCGCCTGCTTCGGATTATTTGTAGCGGGTGAAATCCACCCCGCGCAGGCGCCCGCGCTCCTGGAACCATTCCGCTTCCGTGAAGGGCGGCGTTGAAAGTGCCTCGGGATCCTTGTGAACCAGCCGCATGGCTTCTGCCGGGCAATGGCGGATGCAGAGCCCGCAGCCGATGCACCGGTCCGGAACGACCCGGTAGGCATCCCCGCTTTCCTCGATGGCGCCGACCTGGCAGCGCTCGCCGGCGCAGATCCCGCAGCCGATGCAGGCTGCCGGATCGATCTCCGCGCGGTAATGGGCGTTGACCACCTGCTGGGCCGGTATCCTGAAATCGTTGATTGCCCGCAGAACGCCACAGCAGCATTTGCAGCAGTTGCAGATGTAGAACTGCCCGAACTGGACGTTGGCTGTCAGGTGCACCAGGCCCGCCTCCTCGGCCCGGTCCAGCAGCGTGTAGGCCTCTTCCCGGGTGATGACGCGGCCATGGACGGATTTGTCGAAAACGCCGGGGACCGGGGCGACGGCCAGGCAGACGTCCGTGGGCCGGTCACAGGAATGGCCGACGAGCGAGCGCTCCCGCTTGCAGACGCATTCGTTCACGCGAAAGGACTGGCCGTTTTCAATGATCGTGGAAACCCTTTCGTAGGGCAGGGTTTCCTGGCCGAATGGGATGGCCTCCTCCACGGCCAGGGTCTGCATGAGTTGGGGCTTGTTTGCAAAAAACTGGCGGCCGAAAGCCGGCCAGTACCCCTCGACCGCTTCCGCGAATTCCTGGTCCATCCGGTGAAGCTGGAATTCATAGATCCCGAAAACCCAGGGCAGCATTCGAAAGAACCGGGTTCCTTCCAGTTCGATCATCATGACCTGTCCCGCATCCGCCATGCCCGCAAGCAGGTTTTCCAGACCCTCTGCGGGTCGCCCCGTGCGGACGGCGATCTCCCCGGCCGTTTCAAAGGTCAGTCGCAGGTCGCAGAAAAGGCCGGCCTGTTCCGGCGTAAACACACGCATCAACAGCCGGATTTCCACGCCGCTTTCCGTCGCCGGGAAGCCGTTCGGCAGGGTATCCAGCACTTGAGCGAGCCGGTGGTAGATTTCGTCATTCATGGGGAATCCTTACAAGCTCCTTGAGCGTTCATTCGTCGCATACTACCTCCTATTCGGGCGGGAAGCAAAAGATAAATGTACACGGGTCGATACCTGAATTGTCGGACACCGTCAACGCAAGCCGCTTCTGTATTGAATAATCTTTGCAGCGGCGGCGCCTGCCGTCGCGGGAGTGCATCGGTTTCAGAGAGAAAGGCACAGGTTATGCGTGGCTGATTTGTCCCTGCCGTGGGACGCATCCGGTTGCCGAAATGATCAGCCCGAAGAATTTCTTTGACGTAGTGGATTTCGAAAGAAAGTCATGATATAGGAATTTCATATAAATTGCAGTGTTAAGAATGAGTCCCACCCAAAACCGTGTGTGAGGGCAGTATGGACTGAATGCGAAAACCCCGATTCTCTGTGAGAATACGGGGTTTTCGCATTTGTGGAAGTGTCGAAGGCGGGTTCGTGAAAAACATTCATGAAGAAATCTATAAGCGTCCGAATATGCAGGATTGCATGCGATCCTGGTCCACCGAGACAAACCGATGTGCAGAGGAGGTAAGATCATGAAGCGCCGAATAATCAGAAGGCCAGTCTTTTCCATCATTTTTTCCGCATGCATGTTTGCTCTCCTTGCAACGGGATGCACGCGTCCTCCAACGCCTCCTGCCGTGCAGGTTCCGCCCGCAAAGGAAGCCATTGTGATGGACAAGGCAGGCCTTGCCGGGATTCATCAGGGCAAGGCCGTTGATTGCGCCGCCTGCCACGGCAAAAGCTTGGAAGTGGACGACAATGAAACGATCGTGAATGCGAAGTGCCGAGGATGCCACGGTTCCCTCTCGGATGTGGCCAAAAAGAGCAAAGGGCACATCAATCCCCACAAGTCCCATCTCGGCGAGATCGGCTGCACGGCCTGTCATCACGGGCACACGGCATCCCGGTCCTACTGCCTGGGCTGCCATGCATTCAATATGCCGATCCCGGGCAGCGGCGTTTCCGCGTCTGAGAAAAAGGGACCTGTGAAAATGGATGAGAGCGCCGACTCTACCGATATTGTCGTCGTCGGAGCCGGGGCGGCGGGCTATACGGCGGCGATTTCCGCGCACGACGCCGGCGCGAAGGTCATCCTCCTTGAAAAGCAGCCGATCACCGGAGGCAACAGCATGATTTCGGCGGGAGGGATGAATGCAGCCGGCACCCGGATGCAGCAGGCCAGAGGACTGAAAGACAGTTCCGACGTCATGTTCAAGGACACGATGACCGGCAGCAAGAACATCGCCAATCCGGAGCTGGTGAAGGTATTGGCTGAAAAGTCATCCGCATCAGTCGACTGGCTGACCGCGATCGGGGCCGACATGAGCGATGTGGGGCGGCTGGCCGGGGCGAGTTCGAGCCGAGCCCATCGTCCTTCAGGCGGGGCGGCGGTCGGATCGCATCTCAACCTGGTGCTTCGCAAAAATGCAACCGACCGCAAGATCGATGTCCGGGTGAACAGCAAAGTCCTGCAGGTCCTTCGGGATCGGGAGGGGCGTGTCACGGGAGTGCAGGTGGAGGGCAAACACCGCGGCCTTTATGTCATTCATGCGAAAGCGGTCATTGTCGCCGCGGGCGGTTTCGGAGCCAACGCCGCCATGGTCGAGTCCTACCGGCCCGAGTACAAGGGGATGACGACCTCAAACCAGCCCGGTGCAACCGGCGAGGGCATGAAGTTCGGTGAAGCGGCCGGCGCGCAGCTGATTGACATGAAGGAAATCCAGATTCATCCGACGGTGGCGGCGGGGAGTCGAATCCTCATCACGGAAGGGGTGCGAGGCAATGGGGCAATCCTGGTCAACCAGGAAGGAAAGCGCTTTGTCAATGAGTTGACAACCCGCGATGCGGCATCTGCGGCTATACTGAAACAGCGGGACGGGATGGCCTATCTGATCATCGACGAGGGCATTCGGAAAAGCCTCAGGCAGATCGAGGGTTACTTCCATCTCGACTTGGTAAAAGAGGGGGCCACGCTGAAGGAACTCGCGGGAAAGATCGGCGTTCCCGACGGCGCCCTCGAAGAAACGGTTGCAAAATATAACGCGGCTTTCGACGCCAAGAACGATTCCGAGTTCAAGCGGCCGGATCTGCCCCGGCCGATTCGGAATCCGAAGTTTTACGCGATCGGCGTGCAGCCGGGCATTCATTACACGATGGGCGGCCTGAAAATCGATACGGAGACCCGCGTGATCGGCAAGGACGGCAAACCCATACCGGGACTCTTTGCGGCAGGCGAGGTTACAGGCGGCGTTCACGGTGCGAATCGGCTTGGCGGCAATTCGATTTCCGAGACGATCACATTCGGGCTGATCGCGGGGAACAGTGCGGCGAAGGTCACAATGGAAAAATGACTGAGCATGAAATGATTTCGGGTTCATGAAAGTGAGGGAAAATCAATAGAGCATGGCTTACCTCCCCGCGATGCGGATTCTCCCCGCAATGCGGGGAGGATGGGACGTCATGATAAATATGGGAAATTTTCCGGATGTTCCGGAACTGGCTGAAGAAAATCTTGATCTGTACGGATGTATCAATTGATGTGCGAGAAACGACTTTTCCGGTATTCCATCATGAATACGATGAAGGGCATTGATTATGCATGACGCAAATCAGAATCAGGGTTCCGGAATGCTTCGGAACGGGGCGAAAGGCGTCCGCACGGAGCGTAAAGATAAAGCGAGGCAATTCTTGATCGTGGCGGTGATGCTGACCCTGACCACCGTCATCAATGTCTTCCTCGAATACATCATTCAGCCGTCTTCCCTGGTTTTCGTTTACCTGGTTCCGACGATTGCCGGGGCGATTTATTTCGGGACATGGGCTGCGGTTTTGGCTTTCACCGCCGGCTTCTTCATTTTCAATTTCGGTTTCGTGGAGCCGTATTACACCCTCCACATCTCCAACCCGCAGGATATCTACAATATCACCGTCTATTTCAGCATGGCAGCCCTGATTACCTATCTCATCAACGTCGTCCGCCGTCAGTACGCTTTTCTCAAAAATCGGCTGGACCGGGTTTCCCTGATTGAAGAGATGAGCAGGGATTTTCTCCTGCTCACTCCCATGGAAGAGGGTTTTTCCGCCCAAACCATCACGGAATCACTGCGAACCAGGGTGTTCAATCAATTGGGTCAGCTTGCGATCAAGCATGTCCAGACCATTCTGGGAACACCTTCTTTGATTTATTTCCGGGAAGAAGACGGCACGCTCAAGGTCTGGGCCAAGAGCAGTGTCGCCCTGGAAATAACGGAAAAAGAGAATGCGGCGGCGGCTTGGACTTTGAACCATGGGGAAGTTTCAGGCGCCGGAACCCATACCTGCGAAGACACGCCCTTCTACTTTATTCCGATGAAATCGCTTAAGGATAGCATCGGCGTCCTCGGAATTTTAATCAATTCAAAAGATCTCTTCCCGGAACAGCGCCGCCTTTTGGGAACGATCGCGAACTTGACAACGATGGCGGCCTCCGGATGGATGAATCTGAAATCCAAAGATCTCTGATTTTTCTCTTCCCCTGAAATATTCTAAAGTTCGATCTGAGCGCCCAGTTCGACAACCCGGTTCGGCGGAATGCCGAAATAGGCTGTTGGATTCCCCGCGTTCCTCGACATGAAGGCAAAGACTGCCTTGCGCCAGCGCATCATCTTTGACCGCCCGCCGGTGAGAAGGGTCTCGCGGCCCAGAAAGAAGGTGGTCTTCATCGGTTCGACGACGAGACCATGGAGGGAGAGATCCTTCATGATCTGGGGCACATGGGGCGTCTGCATGTATCCGTAGGTAGCGATGAGGCGGTAGAAACCCTGTCCGAGGCTGTCGAGTTTGATCCGTTCTGCCGGCGGAACACTGGGTGTGTCGGTGGAGCGGATGGAAAGAAGCACGACCTGTTCATGCAGGATGTGATTGTGCTTGACATGATGAAGCAGCGTCGGCGGCGCCCCNNCGTGCAAGTTCACCGCGGCCTTTTCGCCAGGTGGTCATGGCGATGGCGATGATGGACGCGATCGCGAGGGGAAACCATCCCCCGTCGGCGATCTTAAAGAGATTGCCGCCGATGAAGGCAATGTCAAAAGCGATAAATAGCGAAACGAGGGGTATGGCCTTCCACAGGGGCCACTGCCAATGAAGAATCAGCACCAGAAAATAGAGCAGCGACGTGATGATCATGGTTCCCGTGACGGCAATGCCGTACGCCCCCGCCAGTCCGCTCGATTCCTTGAAGCCGATGACCACGCCGAGGCAGGCGATCATGAGCGCATAGTTGACGAAGGGAATGTAGATCTGGCCCTGCATGTCGCTGGAGGTATGGACGATGTGTATGCGGGGGCAGAGACCCAGTTGCACCGCCTGCTGAGTCAGGGAAAAGGCGCCCGAGATCAGTGCCTGGGAGGCGATGATGGTTGCGGCGGTCGAGAGCCCGACCATGGGGTACAAGAGAAATCTGGGTACGATCCCGTAGAAGGGATTGACGTTCATTTCCGGATGCCCGATCAGCAGGGCGCCCTGACCGAAGTAATTGCACAGCAGGGCGGGGCAGGCAAATCCAAGCCAGGAGAGGCGAATGGCGTTCCTGCCGAAGTGCCCGAGATCGGCGTACAGGGCTTCGCATCCCGTTATGCAGAGAACCACCGAACCGAGGACGACAATGCCGTGGGTGCCGTTGCGCATGAAGAAATCAATGGCATGAACAGGATTCAAGGCGCGAAGGACCCTCGGTTCGGGCAGGATTTGAATCAGGCCGAAGAGGGCGATGGAAACGAACCAGACCACCATGATGGGACCGAACAACCGGCCGATGTTCTCAGTGCCCCGGTGCTGAATGAGGAAGAGAAGGACGAGGATAACGCAGGTCACGGGCATGATGAAGGGGGACGCTGCGCGCGTGGCCACTTCCAGTCCTTCGATGGCCGAAAGGACGGATATCGCCGGCGTGATGACCCCGTCCCCGTAAAGGAGACCGGCGCCGAGAACGCCGGAAAGCATGAGCGTCGTTTGAAGACCGGCGGGAAGCGTCTTCCCGGAGGCGGACAGAAGGCCGAGAAGGGCGAAGATGCCTCCCTCGCCGCGATTGTCGGCCCGCAGGATGAAATTCACGTACTTGATGCCGACCACGACGGTCATCGACCAGAAGACCAAGGAAAGGACGCCCAGGATGTTGGCCGGGTCGGGAGGAATGGCATGTTTTCCGTGAAAGCATTCCTTGATGGCGTAAAGGGGGCTGGTCCCGATATCGCCGAAGACGACGCCGATCGATCCGAAGGCAAGAAGAAAGAGCTTTTTGTCGAATCCACGTGAAGGGGGGATTTCATTGGACGGCGTGGAGTGTGCGTTGGCGGGACCCGATGACGATGACATAAAAACCTCCGCAGCAAGATTCAGGGAGGAAGAATCTCCAGAATCGCTCCGGTCGGTTCTCCTCATCGAAGCCTACGAAGTTAGCTGAAGGGCTCGGGCCGAAGAGAATACCCTACGCCTGGCGGCGATGCGCCCCAAGAAAATGGGTCCTCCGCTCCTGAAAATCAGGATTAGGCTTTTATTTAAGAAATCTAATATCTTTTTTGCGGCCTGTCAATAGTGCTTGCAACAAAATGATTACTTTATCGCCATGTCAGGGAGCATCGAAGAAAAGCTGGAAAAACCAAAGCGGTGCAGCCGTCTTTACACATGCTGTAAAGTGAAATAAGTTCTGGGTCGTTAAGCGATCCTTCGAGAATTGTGCTGGAGCACTTTTCGATTTGTGGTAAGATAGGAAAAGTTGAAAACAGGAGAACGGAGGAACTGAATCATGGCCAGATCGAAATTCAGTTTTGAAAAGCGCCAGAAGGAAAAGGCGCGGCAGCAGAAACAACTGGAGAAAGCCGCCCGCAAGAAAGAGGCCAAGCTGCGGAAGGCCGGGATGGACCCGGAGGACCAGGTCGAGGGGACGGACCATGCCGGTGGGGAAGCCGATGCCCAGCCCGTCGCGGAAGCGGAAGAGACACAGCAGTGATTCAGAAACCAAGCGCGGCTTCAGGGACTGCGGATGACGGATTGGGTACGGAGAGAATCGTGAAGGAAAAGAGAATCCGGGATGGCGACATTGTCCTGGCGCAGGTGATGAACCCCGAGGATGCCAATCCCGCCGGAAATGTCCATGGCGGGGTGATCATGAAGCTCATCGACACGGCAGGAGGGGTTGCGGCCATTCGCCATGCAAGATGCAATGTCGTCACGGCATCCGTCGACCGGCTGGACTTCTTCCACCCCGTTTTTATCGGGGATTTGGTGATCCTGCGGGCCAGCGTGAACTTTGTAGGCAGGACCTCGATGGAGGTGGGCGTCCGCGTGGAGTCCGAAGATCCGCGGACCGGCGGAAGGCGCCACACGTCGACGGCCTATCTGACCTATGTGGCACTCGACGGAAACAGTCGTCCGCTGCCTTTGCCTCCCCTCGTACCGGAGACGGACGATGAGAAGCGGCGGAACCGCGAGGCCGAAGCCAGACGGAAAACGCGACTGGCCGAGAAAACAAAAGAAAAGGAATGTTCGGGTGCATGAGATGTTTCTACAGCGCAACCGCAACCGCCGTCCGGGAGCTTGCGAATGAACATTCAGATCGTGGAAGCCTTCTGGCGAAACGAAGAACACGGGGAATACAGTGCGCGCTACTCGGCCAAGCCGTTCTGGGCGGGCTTTGGAGATGCCTGGTGCTGGGAGAACGATGCGACGCCGATCGGGATCACCCTGGCGACGGTTGACGAGAAGGATGCACTGGTCGAGCAATTCAAGCAATTCCGGGAGAAAGCCGATCCCGGGATCATGATCCTTGGCGCTCACGGGCGGGACCCGGAACGGGGTCACCGGCACATGCTGCTTCGAGACAACCGGGGAAAGGTCGTCCCGCTCGGCTGGGAGGACCTGATCTCCATGCTCGAAATGGCGGGCAGTGCCGCCCTTCATGACAAGGTCCTGGTCCTGGATTCCTGCAGTTTCTGCGCCAACGGCAGGGCGGCCCGAAGGTTCGTGCGGATGACCCGGATCGGGCTTCTTTGCGGCTACAAGCGCGACATCACACCCATCGATTCCATGGTCTTCGAACTGGCCTTCGTGAACTATCTGCTCTGGGAGTGGTATCGCGGGGACCGCAGCTTTCAGCCGGATTTTCTGAAGCGGAGGAACCATCCCTGCGGGGCTGACTTCGTCGGCATGTACAAGGGACTGGCAAGGGAAATGGGATTTCGGATGTGGCGCTGGAACGGTGAAAAAGTCGAGGAGATCACGGCATCGGGATTGGGAAAGACGGCGGGTCGCATTTCGCGTCGCGGATCCGTGCGATGATCCGGGATAGGGATGCCAAAACCGCGGATCAGTAAAAGAAAGCGAAGAGGAACAGCAGGATCGCAACGGCATGCGCGGCATAAACGCCGAATTTGTGCCGGTGGTAGAATTCATCCGCTTTTTGGATGCGTTTGAGCCCGCCCAGCAGCCGTCGGATTCGCGCAAGCATGGGGTACTTGTAATTGTCCGACTTGAAATTTTTCTGAAACGCGCACATGGGGTAGATTGCATAGACATCGGCCGTCAGCGGCCGAAAGAGGGTGTCGTTGACGATGCCCTGCCAGGGCTCATAGGCCAATGTCTCGGCATAGTGCCTGTTCAGGGCGTAGGCATGGGTCAGGCTCTGGTAACAGACTTCCAGTACGCAGGGATGGGTCGTCTTGCGGCTGGAGCGAACCAAAGCGCCGAGGAGCAGAACTTTCCATTCCGGATGCTGTCCCAGGAATTCCGTGCAACACTTCAATCTGTCTGAATCGAATCGGTCAAACTCCACATCGTCTTCGAACACCAGGATATTTCTCGCGCCGGCCTCCAGGCCTTTGCGGAGGCATGACATGTGGGAATCATATGCGCCCTCCTCCATGTTGTTCGGATGACGTTCACCCAGCACGAACTCGACTCTGTCGGCAAGGCCCACTTTTGAAAATTCCCGAAGCGCCGACCGGCGGCGGTCTTCGCGCTCTCGCAGAGAGACGCAGTAGAAGCGATCAAAAAAGTCCCAGCCGACAGCTTCTTCCTTTTCGCGATCATCCGGGAATCGCCTTTTTCCCTCAGGCATCTGACACTCCTGGACGACATCTGCCTGCAATGAACCGATTCGAGAAAACGTAAAAGGGCGGAAGTTTCTGGAATGAAATATGACCCAAAAGAGGCACGATCGCGCAACCGCATTCCACCATTGACTGTTCTCGGAGCGGGAATTGCGTGGCGGATTCAAATGGACCGCAAATACATCATGACCGGTTCCGCAGCACGCGCTCGTCTTCCGCATCGAGATCGATGCCGCAGTGCGGGCAGGATTTCATCCTGTTCGATATGGACAAAGGGGACCCGGCCAGCATGGCGCGAATACCCCAGGGGGCCCTGCACACCGGACAGCGGATGGCGAAACAGGCATAGCCGAGGGTCACGATAAAAATGCCGAATCCCCAGAATCCGACGANNAACGGATCGTTTCTTTTTGTTCAGCGCGTCTCGTGCGGTCATCGCTTTTCCTCAGTCGAAAACCCCATCCTTCTCCACGGGGATCGTTGCATGATGAATCGGTCCAGATTCGGCATGCATAAAGTCCTTCACCGCTTCCCGGCGCTTTGCGAAGACCGCGGGCTCGGTCGGCGCCGGCGGCAGATTTTCACGGCAGGCGCATCGGTTCACAATTTGTCGACCGCCGTCCTGGCAAGATTCGTGATGGCTTCTTCAGTGAGCTCGTACCCCTCGCTGCCGCTTGACTGAAAGTGGAAGATATAGCGCTTCTTCAAGACATGGAGCGCCTTCTCATAAAAAAAAGCCCCCTCTCCGACCCCCGCCACCTGCTTCACCGGCCTGCCGCTTTCCTTGAAGCGATCCCTCATGCCGTTGAACAGAAACTCGGGGTCGTTGACAGAGTCCAGCGACAGAATGAGGCTGGTAAATTTCTTGGCGTCAATCGTTTCGAAGGTGCAGGCATACTCCTGCGGCGACGGATCTTTGACTTTCTGTTTGATGACCGCCTCGACCTCGTCCTTGGTCAAAATGTTGCAGGGGTTCTTCGGATCAAAGACGATCTTCTTTTCCCCTGTCTTGTCCGCTGAACCGGACCGGCCGGTATCGCAGCCGAGCGCAACCAACAATGCGAGCGTGGCGATGACAGACAGCCCAAACCACAGGATTCCCGTTCGTTTCATTTTCCCCCCACGGCGGATGAATGTTCCTATCTCCATTACCACAAATTCGGACAGAGTGCCGCCCTTTTTCATCTGCCGTAACGGCGGCTTTGCCGGCCCCTTTTGTTCCCGCAGGCGTCTAACCCGGAAAATCGGCAATTTCCGCCCGGATCTCTTTTCGCAACCGGACCGGTTTCGCCTCTTTTTTTCGCAGGCGGAGATTGATCATTTCAACCGAAACGGAAAATGCCATGGCGAAGTAGATGTAGCCCTTCGGAACGTGCACGTCAAAACCCTCGACGATCAGGGTGACGCCGACAAGGATCAGAAAGGACAGCGCCAGGATTTTGATCGTCGGATGGGCATCCACGAAGTCGGAAATCGGCCTGGCGGCGAACAGCATGACCACGACAGCCAGGACGATTGCGATGGCCATGATCGAAATGTGCTGTGCGAGTCCGACGGCCGTAATGACGGAATCGAGCGAAAAGACAATATCGATCACGGCAATTTGAAAAAGCACCGCCGCCAGGGTCGCGTGTTTCAGGGCGGGTTTGCTTTCCTCGATCCCTTCCAGGCTGCTGTGAATTTCATGTGTCGCCTTGGCCAGCAGGAACATCCCGCCTCCGATTAAAATGATGTCACGCCCGGATATCTCGATTCCCAGGACTGAAAACCAGGGTTGGGTCAAGTTGGCCACCCAGACAATGGAAAACAGAAGCGCCAGCCGGGTGAGCATGGCCAGCAGGAGTCCCGTTCTGCGGGCAAAATTCCTTTTCTCGGGGGGAAGGCGTCCCACGAGAATGGAAATGAAGATGATGTTGTCGATGCCGAGGACGATCTCGAGGCTTGTCAGGGTTGCGAGGGCAACCCATCCTTCCGGACTGGCAATCCAGGAAAACATGGTCATTCTCCGTGCAATGGGTTGGGAATCACGCTTCGTGAAAGGGGTATAGGAAAAACGTCTTTGTGTGTCAACGGAAAAGGAGATGGAGGCGATTTGGATGCGGAAGATGCTCGGGCGGGTCCCGTCCAGAATCCACCGCGTGAGACTGCGTGATCTTCTTGCCGAAATCGGTTGCTGCCGCGCAGGGCGGCGGGCGGGGGAAAGATCGGGTTCCGTGGAGTATGTACGTTCCCGAAGCGCGGAGCGCCCCGGGAACAGGGAAATCCGTTTCTACAAGGCTGCTCCGGAACGGCGATGCCCGGATTCCGAAGCTGGAAAGATCAGCATCGATTAATCTTTCTCACGCCGACAGGGCTTTCTTGCACAGCTCCGTGATGAACACGGCGTCCATGCCGCTATCCCGGCTCAGTTTGCGAAGGTTCAGGTAGCACATGGGGCAGAGAAACACCATGGCCTCGGCCCCGGCTCTTTTCGCGTCGTCGATGTTCCACTTCTTCACCTCGGCTGCGCGGTCCTTGTCGCGGGCCATCAGCGGGGCGCCGCAGCACAGCGCGTTGGTCCTCTCATACTTGCGGGAAGGCCTCTCCACGCCGAGGAGCTCGAAGAGCTTGTCGAGATAGATGTCCTTCCCCTGCGTGTACCGGGAGGCGCAGGGAGACTGGTAAGCGACCTTGAGGGGCGTTTTCCGGATCTGGTCTTTTCGCTTCAGCATTTCCCGGTAGAGGTATTCGAAGATGTGGATCGGCCGGAAGGGGACTTTGAGACCGTACTCCCGGGCCAGGGTGGTGAGCAGGGTGTAGCAGTCGTCGTGGAAGCAGACGACCTCCTTCGCGCCGAGGGCGGCGAGGTTGTCGATGAATCGCTCAGCTTCCTTCCGGACCGGACTCGGTCTGCCGAGATGGATGTATCCCACGGTGCAGAAATAGTCGGCGCCCTCCACGATCGTCAGATCCTCGAAAAGGGGGTTGTCCAGGAGTTCACGAACCATGTCCCCGACGATGCAGAGGTTCAGAACGGGCGCCCCCTCCTTGCCCTTTTTGACCACGGTCGGCAGGCTGTGGAGCTTGGCGAAGTTCTGCATGGCCTGCTCGGGAATTTTCAGCGCGCCCGTCTTTTCCTGGCGCTCGTTCAGCAGATCGAAGGGATTGGCCCGGGTGGGGCAAACCAGGTTGCAGGACGCGCAGGTGACGCAGGACCCCACGATGGGAGGCGTTCCCCCCGCGACCAGTTCCTTCATCTCCCCCTGAGCCCGCTTCAGATCGTAGCCGACATATGGACAGAACTCCAGGCATTTCCCGCAGAAATCGCATCTTTCGGCATGAAACATCGTTATCCTCCTCGGTGATATTTTTGGGGACGGCCTGCGCCGTTTTCATCCTGGCCAGGCCCGCGCATTCCACTCGACGATGTAAGAAAATTCCGGGTGTCGTCTATTTGAAATTCACGGAAATCTCGACGGGTCCCTTCGGATCGAGTCCGACGTAGCGCGCCCGGACGACGGTGCCGGGCGCCGTCGGCGTCAGTTTCGTGATCGTGCCGAGCGACAGGAGATCCCCTTTCTTGAGCCGGATTCCGTCCGCCTTCAGGGAATCGCGAATCCACAGCACGACGTTGATCGGGTGATCCATGAGGCTGCTCCCGGGCGCCTCGACCAGCAGGATTCCCCCCTTGTCGTAAATCTGGCACTTGAAGTTCTTCAGGCGGTCCATCCATTCCGGCGTTGCCTGAACGGGGATCGGCTCGCCGACAATGCCGTAGCGGGCGGCCACATTGACGGCGGCGAGCATGGGGCCGTTGACCTTGACGTCTTTTGCGTAGACGAGATCGGGAAGCTCGATGAAGGGAATTGCCGCGTCGATTCCCTTCAGGGCATCCATGGGGGTCGCCGCCCCGTTGATGGCTTCATCTCCCACGCGCAGGATCAGGTCCCCCTCGTAGAGGGGCCGCGCCCCGAAGGCGGCCTCGATCGTCGCGCCCGATTTCATCAGCATCTTCTCCATCAGCGTTCCGCGGACGGGAGCACTGACGCCAAAAGCCTTCTGTACGTTCGGATTCGTGAGCCCGGCCTTGTAGCCCACCACTTTTCCGAAGGTCGGCATGATGGCCTTGTTGTATTCCGCCTGGATTTTCATGGCCTGATCCAGTGTCGGCGCCGGATCGATGGCCGGGGCGGGACTTTTCTTGAGATAAAACTCGGTCAGCTTCACCCCTTGACCGGCAACAAACATTCCCTGGCACGCGGCCAGCACAAAAACGAAGCCCAATAGTGCCGCAACTGAAAGTGTCGCTCTTCTCATGGCCATCCCTCCTGATGGTTGCTTCTGCGGATCCCTCCGATCCGGTCTCAAATTCTCTCAGATTTTTTCGGCCCTGTTTCGGGATTGATTCGGCCTGGAGATGATTCTCATATTTTCCTGACCTGAAAATTTCCCCGGAAAATGCAGCAGGTGCTCCCGTCCGCGCCCTTCAGCTCAAATTCCCTGACGAAGTCCGCCTTGCCGGCCTGGTCAGCCGTCTGTCTGAGAGCTTCCACCTCGGCCGGCATCATGGATGCCTCGATGATGACATCGGTCATGGCGGGCCGCTTGTAGGCGATGGAAGCTTCCTTCAGAATGGGGTAGTATTTCTTCAGGTCGAAGCAGGAGCAGAAGAGCGCGCCGCCGGTAAAGTCGCCCAGTGAGAAGAGCGAACCGGCGTAGACCATACCGATGTGGTTCAGGTTCGGATCTTTCGGCAGACGGACCCGGACATTTCCTGGATCGAACGCCTCGATCGTCACCCCCATTTTGTTCGTAATGCTGATGATGTTTTCCAGTGCAGCGACGATTTCCTTCTTCGACGCATCCATTGTCATCTCGGCCTCCTTTCCAGGCAAGGTGCGCATTCACGCAGCCCTAGCCGTCATGATGCAACACACGGCGGCCGGCGGCTTTCAGCAGTCGGAAAGCCCCTCGCGGCGGCTTCAAACCGGCCGTGCATTCTTCTTTCAGGCTCTCTCGAAGATCGTGGCCGGCGCCATCCCGCCGCCGGTGCAGAGCGAGACCAGGGCGTGGCGCGCCTTGCGCCGCCCGAGTTCGTGGATGGCCGTCACGGACAGGCGGCACCCCGAGTTTCCCACCGGATGGCCGAGGGCCAGTGCGCCTCCGTTCACGTTCAATTTCGCCGGGTCGGCCCTGAGTTCCTTGACCCAGGCGAGGGGGATCGGCGCAAAGGCCTCGTTGATTTCGAAAATGTCGATATCCTCCATCTTCAGCCCGGCCCGGTCCAGGACTTTCGGCGTCGCGTAAATGGGCCCCGTGAGCATGATCTGCGGTTCCGATCCGATCACGGCGTTGGCCACGATCCGGGCGAGGGGTTCGATTCGAAGCTCCTTCATTCTCTTTTCCCCCATCAGGACCACGGCGGATGAGCCGTCGGTAATGGTGCTGGAAATCCCCACGGTGATCCACTTTGTGTTTGGAAGGATTTTGAGCGCATTGAGGGTCTCGTGACTCGTCTCCGGGCGGATTGTCTCGTCGGTATCCCGGACGATCCCGTTCCCTTCCTTGTCGAGCCCCTTCATCGGCAGGATTTCTTTCTTGAAATGGCCGTCGACCGTGGCCTTTTGCGCCTTCTGATGGCTTTCGATGGCAAAGTCCTGGCATTCCTCCCGGGTGATCCCCCAGCGGTCGGCGATCATCTGGGCAGCCACGATCTGGTCCGCCCGGCCGTATTTGCCCGTGTACCATTTCCCGAAGGGATTCCCCATCGGCTTCCCGGTATAGAGGGTTCCGTTGAGGTCCGAGAACATGGTGTACTTCGACATCAACTCGCAGCCGCTGGCCATGACGATATCCATCGTGCCCGAAGCGATCATGCCGTAGGCCAGTTGAATGGCCGTCAGGCTGCTTCCGCATTGGCGGTTGACCGACACCCCCGGAACGGAGATGGGGAATTTCGAGGCCAGCACCCCCGAGCGTGCGAGGGTGAAACCCTGCTCCCCGACCTGATAGACCGTCCCTCCGATGACGTCCTCCACCAGCGCGGGGTCCAGATCGATCCGCCGGACCGCCTCGTCCAGCACCGCCCCCAGCAATTCCGGGGCCGTCCACTCCCGCAGATAGCCTCCCTGCCGCCCCACCGGCGTTCTCACCGCACTGACAACAAATACATCTTGCATAAAGCCCTCCCGAATAGAATTCTTATGATGGTATCGATATCGGAGTATATCATAAAATCATGTTTTTTCACTCCGATTCATGTAGGCCCCATAAAATCGGGATGGGCTGCTCGGAATGCGAGAGCCGGATGAGTCTTCTTTTCCCCCGAAACCGTGCCGAATGCGTTCGTGCTTTCCATACAAGACAAGGGAGGCGCCTGTTCGGCACCGCCCTTGTCTTAAAGAGTGGAAGACAGAATGCGGACGGGATGGAAAAAAATCAGGGAGGCAGGGGAAATCCTGCCTCCCATTTACAAAACATGAATGGTGCGCTACTTCTTTGCCGCGGCTGCTGCAGCCGGCTCGTCCTCTTTCATGCCCATGAGCTTCTTGGCAATCTTCTTTTTCTCGTCGAAGTCCGTCAGAACCGTGACCATGAACCGCTGGGTCTGCGGAGCGCCGGCGCCGTGCCATCTCCGCGTCGCACTATCATCTCCTTTCCTCAAGGATTGTTTGTCGTCGCTTCGTCGCGACGGATCACTGATTTGGTCGATTCGGCCTCCTCTTCGCTGGTGATTCTTTCCATCTCAAATGAATGCTTATAAGCTTTCAGGTATGGTGAAGCGCCAGGCGCAGAACCATTCCGCCGGATGTTGATCGGGCGGGCAGCCGACACATTCGCAGCGGATCCGGCTGTCGATGGTCTCTCCGAAATGCCGGTACTCCACCAGACCGGCCGATTTGCAGGGGTAGTCCTCCAGGCCCTGACGCTTCCGCGCCGACTGGACACGGCAGTCGTTCATCTGAAAGACGATCGCATTGGGCCCTTCATCGACAATCGACTGGACATTGATCCGGGCGTACATCCGGAACCGCAGCGCTTTCTTCAACCCCTCGATGCCCGCCTGCTCCGGCAGCCCCAGGAACTGCTTGATCGACCAGGCCTCGAAAGGCGCAAAGCGCGTCCAGCAGGAATCGTTGCACCGCTTGGCATCGTACATGTCCCGGGTGTTCTCAACGGCCTGAAACCAGACGCCGTCGTTGGCCAGCCAGTTCACGCCGATGTTGTTGACCAGATTGATCAGGGACTCCCTCGGCATGTCCAAAAGCGGTTTCGGAATGCCGTCCTTCATTTCAAAACCCAACACCTTGGCAAAACGGTTCATCTGAATGTTGTAGCTGTTTTTCTTCGCGACCTTCATGATCTCCAGGGCTTTGGGAACACCGAACTGGTGCTCCACCTCGGTAAACCAGAGCGTGTAATGGACGATCAGCCGGTGAAACATGTCCAACGCAAATCTGGCCAAAGCCTCTTGATCCAGGTCCTCCGGTTTTTCCACATTCAACATCGCATTCGACCCTTCCGCAACCATTTGAAACCCTCCTTTTCAAATTTAATGTTGGATCGTTCGTCTTCTTCCCTAACCATCTTGCGTGGCGGTTCCGGGAGGGAATGTGACAATTTTGATTGTCGCTATTGCGACGTCAGGCAAACTATCACTTTTCAACTGCCATTCGGATCCCGCTCGCATCATCCTTGTGCCTTCCCGTTGGAACGCCCTTTGTCGATGTGCCAGTCGCCACACAATTGATCAACTTGTCCTTGTACAGCACCATGGAATGGACAGGCCTACCCATACAGGTTGCCACAAAACCGCTGCCGATATAATTCAGACCGGATGCCTTCATTCCGCAGGCGTTGGTGCATTCCAATCGGACTTTGTCCGTTACACATTGCTTTCCGGAAAGTTAAAGATTTAGGGAAAGGCAAATGTGCCGGTTGAGATGTTGCGGGGCTGCTTCCTGTATCGGTCCTCCGGAACATCTTCCGGTTTCGCATTCAGGCCTGCCTTATCCCAGTTTCTTTGCCAGTTCCCGAGCCGCGATGTGGATGGCATCCCAGACGCCCCCGAATGGAGGCGCATAAGGGAGATCCATGTATGCAAGTTGTTCGACGGTCAGACCAGTCCAGAGGGCTATTGAGAGGGTGCTGACCCTCTGCACCGCCCCCATCTCGCCGACGCACTGTGCGCCGAGGAGTCTCCCATTATTCCTGTCACCGACGAGCTTGACACCAAGCCTTTCGCATCTTGAAAAGGATTTGCCGATGGGATGTCCCCAGATCAGTGATGATACCGGGTCGAAACCATACCGCGCGGCTTCCTCCTCGGTTAGTCCTGCGGATGCCACCTCGAGATTGAAGACTTTGAATACCTGGGCTCCGACGATCCCAGGGAACTCAACCCGAGAACCTCCGATGTTCTGGCCCGCCACACGGCCCTGCTTGTTGGCGATGTCCCCCAGCGGGAAATAGACCCATCTCCCAGCAACCTTGTGAAAGACCTCACAGCAATCCCCTGCGGCCCATACGTTCTCGACTGATGTCATCTGGTGAAAATCGACCCCGATTGCCCCGCTCTCGCCCATCCGGATCCCTATGGATTGCGCCAATGCGGTATTGTAACGCGTGCCCACACCCATCAGCACAAGGTCGGCATCCAGATTGCCGTTGCTCGTGGTCATCCTCAGTGCGGAAGCCTTCCCTTTTTCAATGCCCAGGGGTCTCGTTTCCGGCAGGAACTCAACCTGGTTTTTTTCAAGTTCCTCAACAATTAACTCCGTGAACTCAGCATCCCACCGGACGGCAGGCCGCGGCAGGATGTCCATAACCTTCACTGCGACGCCGATGCGTCGCAAGGCCTCGCACATCTCGAGGCCGATGTAGCCCCCTCCGATCAGAACGGCTTTCCTGACGGCACCACTGTTGAGGTGGGTCTTGATCTTCAGGGCATGTGTTAAGTCCCGGATCACATGAACCCCCTCCAGGTCCTTGCCGGGGATATCCAGACGAACGGCCTCGGCCCCGGTCGCCATGACGAGGTAGTCGTAGGGAATACTCCCACCGCCGTCAAGGTAAACCAACCCTTTCCGTGCGTCAATGCCCTCGACGTTCGTACGGATCCTCACGTCGATGCCTGATTTTCTGAATTCTTCCGGCGTTCTCGCTACCAGGCGCTCGGAATTCTGGATTACATCGCCGATGTAATAGGGAATCGGTCAGGCGGCATAGGAGACGAAATCCCCTCGTTCGATCATGGTCACGTCCAGCGATTTATCACGACGTTTTGCCTCGGCGGCGCTCGAAGGCCCTCCCGCCCCGCCGCCGACGATCACCAGTTTTTTGCTCATGCAAAGCTCCCGTTGATGATTACGATGGGTATGGCGTTTTCCTGAATGTCATGGATTCCATGACTTCCCGCAGAAATGAAACACGATACAACTCCCTACAACTCGCCTCATCGGGAAGGTTGTCTTCTCACCGGCAAAGGGAATTCTATGATTCGTTGCATCCGAGCAAACTGCTCAGGATACCGCTGAGCCTCAGGTGCCCTTTCCGGAAAGGTCGCAGGCCACAGATGTCTGTTCCAGGTTTTCCACGTTCGGTCCGAAAGGTTTCGAGGCAGCCTCGTCCCGGTCGGCCATGATTAGCTCTGCAGCGATGCCCGCGGCATCGGTGATGATCTCGCGGCAGTGCAGCGCGTGGTCCCGGCACAGCCAGTTTTCCTGCCATTTCGTCGTCAGGTCCCGGCAACAGGTAAAGCCGTACTTTTCGCGGAAATTGTTGGGAATCTGGTTGAAAAGGCGGTAAAGCCCCGGTTTGCCATAGAGCTGTTGGGCCGATTTCTTGGCTGCGGCCTTGGGGTCGGGATCCTCGATGAGTTTGCTTCGCCCGTGGACGCAACCCACAGCAATAACCGCCCCGGTGATGGCCCCGCAGGTGTCCCCGTAAAGGCCCACGCCGCCTCCGAAGCCCGTGGCCACCTTCTTGACTTCCGGGGGAAGTCCCGTGTCAATCACGGACAGCACAGCTTCGGTCACACACTCGGCGCAGTTGTAGCCGAGGGAAAAGTTTTTCCGTGCACGTGACTTTATTGCTTCGATTTTTTCTTCTTTCGTCATGATCCTCACCCTCCTTTTCTTTAAATGGTTTTGAGAAGCTCTCGCTGGATCTGAGAATCTTCTTGATAATTAACCATCCCTACCGCAAAATCACAATACGGAATATATACGCATAAATTACGTATGTCAAATACGTGTATTTACAGGGCCATGAGGTACGATTTCAGATTCGCTTTCCGGTTGCGCAGTCCGAGCTTCTTCCGGATGTTGTCTCGGTGCACCTCGACCGTTCGGGCTGACGCATTCAGCAACTTGGCCATCTCCTTGGTCGTGCGTCCCTCCTTGATGAAGTTGATGACCTTGATTTCCATGGGTGTAAGATTGGGGTATTTGGAGGAAAGGGTGCGCAGAAAGGGGGAGATGATCTCGTTGGTGTGCCGCTCAAGGATCTCCAGCTGGTTAAGCTGTTGGCTGTCAATGCGCGTGATTTTCAGGTTCTCGATATAGGGGAGGATCAGTTCCCGCACATTGCAGATGACTTTCTCCTCGAGTTCGGTCTTGTCGTCCTCCCGCCGCTTGAGAAGGACCTTGAGGGCGGTGTTCGCTTCCTCCAGGTTCTTCGATTTTTCCTCCAGCTCCTGTTCCCTCTTTTTCAGGTCCTCCTCCATGCGCTTGCGTTCGTTGATGTTCCGGGCGATGCCGTGAATGGCGACCAACTTTCCGTTCTCTTTCACGCCGCGGGTGTTCACTTCCACCCACACGGCCTCGCCCGCCCTGGTGTAGGTGAGGAACTCCAGGGGGTTCGGTGCGTCCAGCTCACCGCCTCTCTTTCGGAAGAGCTTCCGGACGACGGGAAGGTATTTTCTGTCGAGAAGCTTCGCCAGGCTGAGACCGAGCAGCTGTTCGGGCTCGTAGCCGTATGTGCTGGATGCTGCGGCGTTGCAGGAGAGGATGCGTCCCTTGAAATCAAGGATGAAGATGATGTCGTTGGCGTTCTCAAAGAGTTCGCGGTATTTCTGCTCGGACAATCGCATGGCCTCTTCCGCCCGTCGGCGCTCCGTGATGTCCGTCACGATCTCGACGACGCCGCTGAGGGACCCTTTCTCGTCGCACACGGGATAGCTGCGCAGGACCCAGTTCTTCTTGTAAGAGGAGATATCGACGACGTCGTGGGGCTTCCCCGTCCGAAGGGTCTTCTCCGCCGGGCAGATGCTGCAGGCCCGGCTTCGACCGTGCAGGGCCCGGTAGCAGGGCTTGCCGTTGAGCTCGCCGGGTTTCAGGCGGAAGGCCTCATGCATGGCCTTGTTGGCCCAGATCACCTTCAATTCGGTATCGAGAAACAGGACGAGTTCCGTCATGGCGTCGAGAATGACCGCCTTCTCCTGCTCGGACTTTCTCAATTCCTCGAACAGCAGGGTATATTTTTTCTCGATCTCGCCGATTTTCAAATTTTCTCTGCCGGTAGCGTCTGATTTTCTCACATGTTTTCCACTGGATGGGACACTGTGAAAGGGATGCGCTGCATTCAATTACCTGACCGGTCGGCAAGCTCCGGAAACCCGCTTTGGCCGGGGGCTCGGCCTGGACCGGGAAATCATCGATGGATTGCGAATGCGAATCGTTGAATCTTCCATGTCAAAGAAAATTCGGAAACCAATCAGGAAATGGATACCCGTCCGGCTGATCGCCGCGGGGTGCGGATCAACCATTCGGATGCCATCAGCGGGGGGTTCGAAGAGGTCTTTCCCGCCGGAGAGGCAATCGGGCGGGAACCAGGATGTTCACGGGCTCCCGCCCGTCCGATGGCTAACCTTTCTTCGTGTCCTTGTCGGACATGCCCATGCGTTCGCGCGCCGAATCGACCACCTTTTCGGCCTCGTCTTTGACCTCATCCAGCTTGACCTTGGCCTGATCGGCCATCTCGCCCAGCTTGGCAGTCGCCTGGTCGAGCTTCTCCTGGGCCATTCCTGCCACTTCCTTGGCCTTTACCTCGGCCTGCCCGGCCAGCTCCCTGGCTTTGATCTCCGCCTGCGCAGCCATCTCTTTGGCCTTCGCTTCGGCCTGCGCAGCCAATTCTTTGGCCTTCACCTCGGCTTGTGCGGCCAGCGTCTTGGCCTTTTCAGTCAGGCCTTCCAAGGCGTCGGGGATGTTGTCATGGTCCTTGTCCAGCGCATCGCGGGTCTCCTTGATCTTGGCTTCGGCCTTTTCCTTCAGGTCTTCGGCCGCACCCTTTACCTGATCGACGATTTTCTTTAAGTCCATGGGCTCCTCCTTCGACTCAATGC
>MTKZ01077096.1_pt1 | contig 43452 bp, 29 predicted proteins | sample 1042781 | NCBI WGS metagenome assembly MTKZ01 (sample SAMN06212207, study PRJNA360539) | anaerobic digester metagenome | biome: Wastewater treatment plant; material: sludge; isolation source: anaerobic digester fed with sludge from wastewater treatment plant | place: Denmark: WWTP Viborg ...
GTACGCACTTCCCCGGATACCTGGAAGGCTACGGCACGGGCAACTGGCGCACCGCGCCGGTGGGCACAATCCAGATGGGAGACTGGAAACTGCTTGAGTTTTTTGAGACCGGCCGACTCGAACTATACAACCTGAGGGACGATCTCGGTGAGAAGAACAATCTCGCGGAGAAGATGCCCGAGCGGGTTGGCGATTTGCACACCCGCCTGGCCGAATGGCGAAAGTCGACCAACGCCGCCATGCCCAAGTAGAAGCAGTCTCGATTCGACACGCTCACCGAAAGGCGATTGCGTCTACGCCAGGTGCCCGGAGAGCTTCGCCGCCCGAGCGGCCTTGCGGATGCGGGCATCGAGTTGGCGTCTGTAATCACAGCGGAAGCCGGCGTCGAACAGCACCCTCTGATAGATGTCATGGAGCTCAGGACGGTGGCGGCGCAGAACCTGCTGGACGGCCGGCCAGACGCGCGGACGCGGGTTGATCGGGTCGGTCCAGATCCGCTCCACGCCCGTCTCGGCCGCTATCGCGAACAGTCGTCCGAGGGCCTCCTGCGTGTCGCTGATGCCCGGCAGCAGCGGTGCGAACATCACGACCGTTCGCAGACCCGCGGCCTTGGCTTGCCGAAGAATCTCGATTCGCTCGGCCACGGTGGACGCCCCCGGCTCCCAGATGGCCGCCCAGTTCTCGTCCGGCGTGGTGATGGTTACACCGATCTGAACACGCCCGCCGGTCAGAATGTCGAGATCGCGCAGCACCAGCTTGCTCTTGGTCAGGATGTTGAGCTGGAACCCGGCCGCAACGAGCAGGCGGCAGCAATCGCGTGTCAGTCGATAACGGGCCTCGATCGGCTGCCAGCCGTCGCAGGCGCTGCAGGTGAACACCGAGCCCGGCTCCAGGCGGCGAAGTTGTCGCGCAAGCGCCTGCACCGCGTTGATGCGAACATCGACAAATCGCCCCCATTCCTCGTCGTGCGGGTGAAATCGCTGCATGAACCGCGCATAGCAGTACCCGCACCCATGCCCGCAACCGACATAGCAGTTGAACGAGTAGTCATCGATCCCGCATCGGTTGAGCAGGTTGCGGCACTGAACCTCGCGGACAACGACACCCTGCGGACCCGCCGTCGGTTCTGACGGCGGCTCGGAGTTGTCAAACAGTGTTGGCTCGGGTTTCTTAGCCATTCTGTGGCGTCGAGAACAGCGACGGCGGAGGCGACTGCAGGCCTGGCCGGCGCCTCAGCCTGGTGCGGCTGACCCGAGATGCCCCAAACCACCCAGCCATGCGGCAAAATGAGGGCAACGGTCGCGCATCCTGGTCAGACCTATCCGTTGCGCCGCTATCGTTCCGTAGACTACCTTGTTGTACCTCCGCGAGTGTTGACTGATCCGCTTGGACGGCGCTCCCTCCGGGCTGTCGTCAATGCGTTCGGGTTCCCCACATTGCGCAATGATTCCCTGAAGAGTCTCCGCCAGACCAGGAACATCGAGGACACCTGCCAGCACGCCTGGATCGCTGAAAAGCAGCGCCTCAAACTCGTGCATCTGGATATAGGGGATGAAGCGGGTTGGCGCAAAGCCCTCGCCCATCGCGGCGGCAACGTCGTCCCGCATGGCCTGCTCGATATGCTCGGCAAGAGATGAAGGAGAACCGCGGCCGCCTGCTTTTCCAGGCCACCCCGCCGGCAACCCATAGTAATCGAGCATCGTCGTGCAGAACTGCTGCCGATCCTGCTTCAGGAGTCTGAGGATGTCACCCCGCACAATCTCGTACGGCCGGATGCCGCCTTTCCTGCCCGGCTTGCCGATGAGAGCGGCCGTCAGGAATACCCCCCTTGCACTCAACTCCGGGGCCAGAACCTGCTTGACAAACGCCTGCTCGGTCTGACCTTCAACCAGGGCCAGCACCCTACTCATTCGCCGGCCCTCCCTCAAATACATTCTTTTGCCACAGCTCGCCCAGCGAGTAGTCGTTCAGCCATTCGCTTAGCGCTGCTGCTTCCAGACGATGAAACGCACTGGCCCCGTCTCTGCGGTCGACAACAATGGTCTGGTCGACATCGAAGTGATCCAGGAGCGGCGCCGACTGGGTGGAGACGATCACCTGCGTTCGCTCGGAGGCCTGTCTCAGCAATCCCGCCAGGACTCCCAACGCGTAGGGATGAAGCCCCAGTTCGGGCTCGTCAAACACCATGGTGGTCGGCGGTGAGGGCTGCAGCAACGCCGTCGCCAGACACACGAATCGCAGCGTGCCGTCGGACAACTGGCTGGGGTGGAACGGATAGTCGCTACCCTTCTGGGTCCACTCCAACTGTACCATCGTGTCGGCACCGTTCGGCTGAGGGCGCAACTTGAAGTCGTCAAAGAAGGGGGCAACCAGTCGCACGGTATCACGGATCAGATCATACTTTCGTGCATGGCATTCCTGGAGACGTAACAAGAACGCCGCAAGGTTGCTGGCGTCGGGACGGAAACGCTCATGGTCACGGGTGGTGCCGGGCCGTCGAACACCCGCTGTCTCACTTGTGTCGTGAAAGTGGTAGACGGTCCAACTGGAGAGGGAAGCACGCAAGTACGACGGTACGGAACCTCGAGGCCCCTCTTCTGCCTCTCTAAGCCGAGCCTCATCATGCCCCTTTCCCAATGATCTCCTGGATTCTCCGTAATCACCTGCGAAGTAGGCAACCTCATCGCCAAAGATGAGCCTGTTGTTGGAGGTCGGCACTAGCGTGAACTCGTAACCATTGCGGCCAAAATAGAGCTTCGCGACGATTTCCTTCGTGATCTTCGGCCCAAGGAACAGATGGGCATCCGCTCCACCATGCCGTGCGACCGCAAGCTGGAGTTCCTGGTTGACCAGAGAGTTCAGAAGTGAGAAGAACGAGACGAAGTTGCTCTTGCCCGCGCCGTTCGCACCGATCAGGACGTTTAGCGACCCCAGCTTGAAGTCTTCCATCGAGCGGATCGACTTGAAGCCCTTGATCGTCAGGCTTGTGATTGCATCACCCATGACCGTCTCCGATCGTCGTCAGGCTCTTCGCGGCCGGACCTCCGGTTGTCAGCCCGCGCAGGCTCCAGGTTTCCAGCACGTGACTGTGAGAAGAGCGGAGCCACGTCACGCCGATCAGGCAACTGCGCCGGGAATAGGCCGTCCCGAGCCGCTCATTGTCTGCGATTGTCCTACGGGCAGGATAGTGGATCAAGCCCCCGGACGGAGCAGCGAAGCCTCACGTGGTTCGCAAATGAAGCTTGACGGTCTCGCCCGACAGCAGCCGGTAGCGTCGCTGGCCGGTGACGGCCGCCGCCGTCGGTTCAAGCTCGACGCGCTCAGCGTCGGGCAACACCAGTTCCCCCGCTATCCCCGGCGGCAGCGAGATGGTCATCTCGCGGTCGCCTTTGATGCCCTTGGATGCGAATTCCACCGGGCCGCGAACCGTCCGGGCGGTCAGGCTCAATTCGCGCAGGTCCGCAAGCTGCGGCCGGATCTCGCAACGGCCAAAGCCCGGCTCCAACGGCCGGATCCCTGCAATGGTCATGTACAGAACGAACAGCGGCGAAACCGGGCAGTGGCTCCACTGCGAGCCCGAGTCGGCCGTCACCTTCCAGTCCTCCTGGAGTGTGTTGTTCAGCAGAACCGAACCCATCGTCGCCCACCGCTCGCGCAGGTCCTTGAGGATCACATCGGCCCGCCCCATCTTGCCCAGTGCCCACAGCCGCCAGTTGGCGTTGGCCGGATACGAAAAGCCCATGTTCTTCGGACAACCCACCAATGACCGCAACGGCGCGTCCGTTGGTCCATCCGGACACTGGTCGACGAGGATGGCCGTCGCCAATGAACGATCACACACCCCATCAGGGCAGCAATCGCCGCTCGGACGCGTTTTGTCAGAGAATCGCAGGCCTGTGCTTCAGGACGAAGGAGGCGGTATCCGAATATCGGACCCTTGCGACGAGCGCGACTCCTGGGCTTCGATCTGCACGTCCGCATAGATCGACAGGATGGCCGATGGCCTCGTGTATCCGTTCACTCCAGAGCAGCCATTTCCAGTTTTCATTTGACATCCGTCGATGTGAATTGGATCTTTGGATGACTGCTTTTCACTTTGAGCCGGAGGCGCACGGGTTCAGGTATGCTGGCGGGCCGGCACGTGTCGGTCGAGGTGGTCGCGGGGACAGACTGCCGGTTTGTCTGATTCCCGGGGCATCCGAAACTGATACATTGTGAGCCTGTTGCCAAGGGCAGTTCGCACACGCGGCCGACCGTGTGGTGCGAGGAATGCGTTTGACAATGCGGCCGGTTGCGGGGGGAAGTGATGCGCGTACCCACGGTGTTGATAGTGGACGACTGCGAAGAGGATCTCGACCTGGTTGAGCAAGCGCTGGGCGACGAGGAATACAAGATTTACCGGGCTCGCTCGGGTCCCGATGCGATCGGGCTGATGATGAGCACCCGGATTGACATGGTTCTGCTGGATCTCGATCTGCCGGAGATGAGCGGGATCGCCGTACTGGAGGTGATCCGCTACATCCCGCGGCTGATGCGTTCGCAAGTGCTGGTTCTGGTTTCGCCCGAACAGACCCACAACGTCCGGCGGGCGAGGGGCCTGGGGGCCCGCGGCGCGCTGAACAAGCCGCTGTCGTCTGAAGAGGTTTGTTCTGAGGTCCGAGCGGCATTCAGCGAAGCCACCGAGATGCTGATTTTCGCTGGCGTGATGTAAGCCCCGTGACCGGAGGATCAGCCCAAGATCGGCTTGATCCCCGTGCGGATGTCTCATGAAGCTCCGGACCACGCGGACGTGGTTTGACTGACATTCCCTCCTCCTTCTGCGATTGCCTGCGATTGGGTGCCCCGCGGCGGCCTGAGCCGTCGCGGGGCCCGCTTTTTCTCGGGTGCTATTCGCCCCTGCTTGCCGGATACGACTCGTGTCCCTACCATGCCCCTCAGCACAGGCGGGCTGACCGTCTTGCCGTGAAATGGAGCCCCGGTCGTGCCGAGTCGCAGAACGCTTTTGCGGGTCATGCTCTGGAGCCTTGGGCTCGGTGCTCTGGTGGGGGTCGCGGCGATCCTGGCGGGTAACGTTCATGACATCTGGCGCGTGAGCTTGACCGCGTTTGTGACGGCCGTCGCCGTGGGGCTCATGATCCCGGTCTCCATGCTGATGGACAAACCCGCCGGCCGACAGGCCAGCATGCTGGGTATGTGGGCGATTCTCCTGGCATTCCTGCTGGCCATGCTGCTGACGTGGGATCTGGTCCACGTCCTGCCGATCCGCGGCAGGACCGAGACGGTCGCTCTGACCCTGGTATTTGTCCTTCTCTGTTCGTTGCCCGCGATGTTCTTTCTCGTCATTCTCCGGAATGCGAGCGCCCGGGTCGCCGGCAGCGTCGGCCTGATACTGACCGCCGCTGTGTTCGCCGCCCTGATGATCGGTACATGGGGATTCTTGGGAACGCCGCCTGGGGACAAGTGGTTCAGCACCGCCGGTGCGGCCGCCTGCCTTGGACTGCTTGCGGTGGCGAGTCTGGTGCGGATTGAGGCGAAGGGACCCGGAATCGCTGCGATCTGGTTGGTCGGCATTCGTCTGGCCGGCGCCATCGCGGCCGGTTTGGCCTTGGCCGTTGCAGTCTACGCCATCTGGTTCAATATCCACCGTGACAGCGGGTTGCTGACAAGCCTGGTGTGCATCGCTGCGGTCATCGCGCACGCCAACCTTTGCCTTCTTGTTCCGCTGACCAGATCGCAGGAATGGGTCCGGGCGGTGACCATCGGCGCGGCCTTCGCGACCGCCGTGTGCATAGACCTGATGTGGGTCACCCAGCTCGGAAGAACTGATCGCGACTTGCTCGTGCGGCTGGCCTCGGCATCCGCACTGGCGGCGTCTTGTGGTTCATTGGCCCTGCTGGTGCTGGCGCGGATCAACCGGCGAATCGTCGACCAGCCGCCGGTGTTGCAGGAAATCCGTGAGATCACCTTAATATGCCCCGGGTGCCACAAGACGCAGACCCTCACAGTCGGCGACGCCGCCTGTCCGACGTGCCGGCTCCGCATCCGCACCAGCATCCATGAGCCCCGTTGCCCCAAGTGCGAATACCTGCTGTTCATGCTGACCTCGGACCGCTGCCCCGAGTGTGGTGAGCCGATCGAACAGGGGCTTGTGTGAACCGAGGGTCCGGCCCCGCCCACGAATTCTCATTAAGGTCTTGTGGAAGCTTGCTGTGCCGCAGGTGGCAGGTCGGGCTCTCCGGACGTTTCTTTGCTTGTGCGCGCCGTAACGGGCAAAGCCCGCTCACCGGTTCAACAGCTTCGCCACGTCCGCTTCTACGCTCTCGAGATCGCTGTCGATGACCGCGTTGCACGGGTGGTGCTTCAGGGCGTTCAGATCTTTCAGACCGGCGCCGGTGAGCATTAACACGACGCTCGAATCCGGGCTGAGGCGGCCGGCATCTACGAGTCTCCTGACTGCCGGCAGCGAAGTCGCCGCTGACGGCTCGACAAAGAAACCGGCCCTGGCGAGGTCCCGTTGTCCTTGGAGGATTTCCTCTTCGCTCACGTCCTCGGCCGGCCAGTCGCATCTCCGGGCCTTGTCCAGGATCTCGTCGCCGCCCGGCGGGTTACCGCTGGTAATGGCCTCGGCCACGGTGTCGAAGTCAGTGAAGGGCACCACGTGATCGAAGCCCTGCTTGATGGCCGTGACCACCGGGCTGCAGTTGCGGGCCTGCACCACGATCATCCGGGGTAGCCGGTCAATGAGCCCGGCCTTCTGAAGCTCTCGGTACCCCTTGAATATGCCGCGGATGTGCCCGCACGCGGAGGTCGGAACGGCGATGAAATCGGGCACCTGGCGGCCCATCTGCTCGAACATCTCGAACGCGGTCAGCTTGTATCCTTCAACGCGGATCGGCCCGTTGCCCGAGACAATGCGCAGCTTCAGGCGACCGGCAAGCTCGAGGACCGTGTTCTTCATCTGTGTGTAGTCCGGCGCGGCGACCCTGATCACGCGGGCCCCGTGCATGGCCATGGCCATGAGCTTTTCCTGCGGCGTATACGGCGGAACGAACACCACCGCCCTCAGCCCCGCGTTCGCGGCATAAGCGGCGATCGAATGGCCCATGTTCCCCGTGGAAATCGTCGCCACCGTGTCTTCGCCAAGCTCGCGAGCCAGCAACACGCACATCAATGAGCCCCGGTCTTTGAAGCTCCACGTGGGATTCTGCGTTTCGTTCTTCAGCAGCAGGTTCTTGATGCCCGTGACGGCCTGCAGACGGCCGCCGGCCGGGATGAGCGGCGTGTCTCCCTCCCCCAGCGAGATCGCTGCGTCCGTCCGGTCAAACGGCATCCAGTCGGCGAAACGCTCCCACAGATGCACCCCGGCGCGAGCCTTTGCGGTCTCGATTCCGCAGACGCGAACCTCGAGTGACTCGCCGTTCTCCGCGAACTCCTCGATCCGCTCGAAGGGGTACTCGCGGCCGGATATCGTCGAGACCAGTCTTTGCTCTTTCGTCACGCCCGTCTCCCGCCGATTGTCTCTGTTCCATGCGACGCTTCGGATTCGTCCGTAGCGGCCGACCTCGGCTCGACGGCTCGATTGAGCTCGCCGAAGTCTGAGCTCGCCGAAGTCCGAGTCGGCGGTCAGCCAACCGCTCAGTCGGATTCCGCCCGACATCACCTCGACCCGATCGGGCGATCTGTTGGCATGGTGAGCCGCATCGCCTATCGTAGTGACCGTTCGGCAGTCGTGGATATCTTACATCCAGGGGTGGTCAGGAAGCGATGACGGGAGGTACCGGCCGGATGGTCTATCGCAGCATTCTGTCCGTTATGACCGCGGCATTGCTGGTATCGGCGGCGATGGCCGCGGCGACAACTCAGTCGGCGACGGGAACCCAATCCGCCCCGGCCGGCGAGCCGCAGGCAGCACCGTTGCCATTCCCGGTCTACGTCGCCTCCCGGATCGATGGGGCGATCCAGATCGACGGCCAACTCACCGAGCCGGCCTGGCGGCAGACGGCCCTGGGCTGGGGCCTGTCGCACGGGATGGAACCGAACGTCCTGTGCCCTGATGCCACCCTGTTTCGCATCGGCTGGGATAACGAGGCCTTGCTCGTCTCGCTGGCCTGCTACAAGCGCAAAACCCAGGACGATTTGCCGGGAAACATCTGGAAACCACAGGAGCCGGAGATCATCGATATACAGGCCGTGCCGCGACATGCCCGCGAACGCGGCGTTGCCCCGCCGGTCAACACCGCCGATGTGCTCATTTCGCGGCAAGGGCGCACGGTCACGCTCAGCTTTGTACCTCCGGCCGCCCCGACCGCGTCGGTACATGATTCCGTCGGCAGTCGACCGCTTGATATGGAGATCGAACACGCCTACCAGGGCGGCCCGGACGACGACCTCTGGACGGTCGAAGCCCGCGTCACCTGGCAACAACTTGGTTTCGAGCCGCCCACTACCGGCGAAGACTGGGCGCTGAACGTCTATCGCGACATCCGTTTTTTCTCCAACTGGGCGTTCATCGCCTGGATGCGCGACTGGGGCAAGGCCGAGTACTCGCGATACGACCTCGTCGAGCGATTCGGACGAATCCTGTTCGTAGCCGACCGGCCGGGCGACGCCATCGACAAGATCGTCAAAGAGACTCTTCCCCGGCGCGGGCCGGTGCGTGTATTCGCCACTGACACCCTGGTGCTAGCCGAGCCCAACGGGCAGACCCTGCGGCAGCGATACGGCGAGCAAGTCGAGGTTCTCAAAGCCTACGCCGAGGGCATCAGCCGCCAGCGGAGCCGCATCAGCAACGACCTGCCCTATCACCCGTTCTTTACCGAGAAGAAGCCCCGCGACCACCTGGCGTTGGCCTCCCGTCAACTGGCCCGGCTGACTTGGGCGGTAAACGAGAAGCCCTTGTGGGACGACCCGGCCTGCACCGTTGCCCTGATTTCGCATGCGATTCCAGAGGCACGCGAAGGGCTGTCCGCCTACAAGAAGGAAAGGTTATACCGTGGTCTGTTTGAGTAGGTACATATTCGTCCTGTCGGTTGCCGGCCTCCTGGCCGGCCCGTCTGGCGGTGCGGCGGCCGGAGAGCGCATCGGGCAGCTCGGCTGGCGACTCGACGGCGATGCCCTGATGCGATTCGGTGAGGGCCTGGAGACGCCTCACACCCCATGGGCCGATCCGTGGTATGCGGGCAAGCCGAAGGTCCTGTTTTTGGCCAACGGAAGCGGCGCCTACGATGTCTGCGAGCTGGCCCGGCGTCTGCCGATCGAGGTCCATGGGTTCCCGACGCTGACCTGGTTCCGCCTCGGCGACTGGTACTGGCTGTGGATGTGGCTGGAGCAGTCAACCGGCAGCGAGCGGGCCGCGACGCTCGAACGCATGCTCGATGACCGCTTTGATGCCATCGTACTGGCCAACTTTCGCCTCGCCTCACTCAGCGAGACCATCCAATACAAGATTCTCCGCCAGGTGGCCGACGGCACCGGCCTGGTGATGTTCTATAAGCACGATTTCGACCCGCGCCTGCTTCAGGGCGCCGTTGCGGACGCTCCCGCCCTGATCGCCGACGGCGTCCCGTTCGCAGGGCTTAACTTCTACCGCAACTGGTTGATGCCCAGCCGCGACATCCTCACGCCCGATCGGATCGCGCCCGCCTTGCTGCAAACGCACACCTTCGGACAAGGTCGCGTGGCGATCGTCGACTACAACGAACAGTCGAGCATCTTCGCCGCCGCCCCCGGGGCCATCGTGCCGACGATGGAATACGACTACACCGCCGAAGTCCAATATGACTACCACATGGCCCTGGCCGCGCGCTGCCTTCTTTGGGCGGCCGGGCGCGAGCCGCGACTCCGCTGGACCGGGAGATTTCCCGACGGCATGGAAATCGAGGCGTTGTCCAAGCCGCAGCCCGTCCGCGTCAAGGCGGCGTGGTCGCCCGAGCGGGGCGAGCAACTGCGATCGGGCCTGATCCGTTGGCTGCGCGTTCGCAATCTCTGGGGCGAGGTCCTCGAAAACCGCGAGGACGTCATCGTTCCCAAGGGTGACAGTCTGCAATGGGATCTGGCTCTGCCCGCGATGCCGGCCGGCCGGCATTTCGTCGACTGTATGGTCAGCAGCAGGCAGGGCGTCGAGAACTGGGCATCGTTCGCCGTTCGCGTGCGCTCGCCGCTGGCCATCCGGAGCATCCGGCCGGCCAAGGGCTTCTACGAGACGAGTGAGCCGGTCAAAGGGCAGATCGCTCTCTCGGCCATGACGCCCGCGGGGCAAGAGGTGAGACTGGACCTGCACCTTCAGGACTGCTACGGCCGGGTGCTCGCGGCCCAGACTCTGGAAGTCGCTGCTGGTACTGACCGAATCGATTTCGAGATTCCTCCAGGCCAGGTTGTCAGTTGGGGCGCGCGGCTTCGGGCGAGCCTGATCGTCGACCGGCAGACCGTTCACCGCAGCGAAGTCGAGGTCCGCATTCGACGCCCTTCTCGCGGCGAGTATCCCATCGCCATGTGGGGCGCGATCCCCAACTACGGCAACCACATCGGCAACCTCCAGATGAAGGCACTCGGCTTCACCGCTGTTCTTTCCGGCGATCCGCTGCCTCAGGCCCGCGACGACATCGGCTGGATGACCTTCGGTGGCGGCCAGGGAGCGATCATCCATTCACTCGGCGATGAGATCCCCGTGCCCAGGCCCGCAAAGGGCGAGAAGTTGAATGTGTTCCTGAAAAAACGCTATGCATCGCTCGATGATCTCAACAAAGCCTGGGGCACGAGCTTTGCCGTTTGGGAAGATGTCGAACCGGCCTACAGCGCCGTCGACGGCGATGCCGGCAGCTTCGTGCGGATGCACGATTGTCTCTCGGCCGGCGAGTTCATGTTCGCCAACAACATCCGAACGCGCCGCGAGGCTATCGAGAAGGTCAACCCGCCGGGTGTCGTCGGGCCCGAAGGCTCTGAGGTCGGCGACCCTGAGCTGACGCTGGCCGAGGCCACGTTCTGGGGCCCATACCTGACCGTGCGAGACAACCTCCTGGTCAACGCCCTCGGACGGCCGGGCGTGCTGCGCGGCAACTGGTTCGGCGGCTACGTCGAAGATCGCCGCGTGCCCACCCGCAACCGCCACGTGCTGTGGCTGTCGATCCTCGGCGGCAACAACATGATCGAGTACTTCACCATCGGCAGCGGTCTGCTCGCCCCCGACCTGACGAAGATGCCCTTCACCCAGGAATTCCTTCCCTCGTGGCACCAGATCCGGTTTGGCCTCGGTCCCCAACTGGCCAGGTGCCGCCCGGCCGGAAACCCCGTCGCCCTGCTGCACTCGCAGCCGTCCCAGCACATCGGCGAGGTCGGCGGCGATTCGACCGACACCATCAAGGCCCACGAGTACCTGCTCAACCTGCTCGGCGACGCGGGCTACTCGCCGCAATATGTCTCGACCGGCCAGGTCCGCCAGGGCCGATTGGGCAAGGGCGACATCAAGGTCCTGTTCTTGGTCCACGCCTTCGCTCTGTCTGACGAGGAGATCAAGGCCGTCCGGCGGTTCGCCCACGAGGGCGGCACGGTCATTGCAGACATCCCGCCGGCGTGGTTCGATGAGAGGTGCCGGGTCCGGCCGCAGCGGGCGATGGATGATTTCTTCGGCATCGTGCAATCGGCTCCTGTCGCATCGATGCAACAGCGGCGCACGCTGATGAGCACGGCCGTCTCCGTCGAAAGCCGATTCGGGCCGGTACAACTGCGAAGCCGTCATCCTGAAATCGCGGATGCTGCCAACGGCAAGCCCGCTTCCTTCCTGGGTGTCGAGCACGGCAACGGACGCTCCATGCTGATCAACGGCGTGCTCTGGAAAGAAGGTCGCGAAGATCCCGAGACGGTGCAGGCTTTTCGGAACCTGCTGCAGCAGTTCGCCAACGTTCAGCCCGTGTTCCAGTTCTCCTACGCCCGGCCCCTCGGCAAGCTCGGCACCAAGGTGTATTCCTACCAGCGCGGCGACATCTGGATCGACGCCATCCTTCCGCCCGAGGCCACCGACCCGAGCATCCCTGTTCAGATCACGATGACCTGGCCCGACCGGCGGCACACGTACGACCTGCGGCGATCGACGGCTGTTGTCCCCGATTTGACGGAATCCGAATCCTCCGCGCTTGTCGAGCCGATCATGGGTCGGGGGGGCCGGGAACGAGGCCGGCCGGAGCCCGCATCGGCCGACCCGCCTTTGACGACGCAGCAGGCCATCGAAGCCCGGATGATTGACACCGTCGACCTGGAGGTGGAGCGAAGTTCGCCCGTGGTCGTGGCTCGTTTGCCTTACAAGGTCGGCGGTATCACCCTACAGGTGCCTGAATCGGCACGTCGAGGCGACACGCTGGAGTTCCGGGCCGCCGTTCACGACCACGACAACAAGCCGCGCCCCGGCCACGTGATCCGCATCGAGGTCTTCGGCCCCGACGGCCAGGAACGCCCCCACTACGGCGCCTGGCTCGACGGCGACGGACCGGAGCAACCCGGCCGTATCCCCTTCGCCCTCAACGACCCCCCAGGCCCCTGGAAAATCACCGCCACCGACGTCATCAGCGGTGTGTCGTCAACTGAGACCTTCGAACTGACTAGGTGACCCGCCCAGGTGGGGCCGACGCCCTCGTCGGCCCTTCGGTCTCTTCTTCCCCCCTTACCAAGGGGCTTGTCCCGAGCACGTCGAGGGGGGACAGAGGGGGGTCTGAACCGATCGGCGAGGCTTCTTATGTCCATAAGTATCTTTTTTTAAGCAACTTGCATCGATTCGTGGGTTCGTTTGGCGCTGGCACTGCGCGCGGGGGCTGGNNGCCACGGCTGGCAAGCTTTGGCGCGGCGATGCCGTGCGGGGCGAGGGACAAGGGGAGGGGGCTTGAGGGCTGGCGAAGACCGGGGCCATTGTTTGGCGATGAAAGATCCCCAGCTTGACCAGAACGCCCAGCTTTGGGTTCGTTTGGCGCGGCGATGCCGCGCGGGGGCTGGGGGGAGAAGACACCGGGACGCAAGGACGGGAGACGGGGGGGCGGTGGGTTCGTGTCGCAAGCGAGCTGTCAGCTCTTAGCTATTGGCTCTTAGCCAGATAGGTTCGCGTTGGGGTCCTCCTAACACACGAACAGTCTGACAGCCCAGCAGCCTGATCCGGTTGTCAAAGAACATGGGACAGCGGGCCCGCTGCCCGTAGTGGCCGAGGGACGCGGGGCGAGAGGCGGCGGAACGGGCTGGTCGGATCGGGACTGAGAACCGACAACCGATCAGTCCTGGGCGCTTGCCCCCTGTCTGTCCCTGGGCGGAGCATCTCCGCGGGTCCCGTTTCGGACATAACACGGCGGGGTGCTCGGGAGAAGAGAGGAGATGCGGGGCGCGGGGTGCGGAGTGTCGGGTTCACTATTCCGTTAAGACTGGATCCCGCGGTTGCCTTGTGCTAGTATGCGAGCGGGAGAGGGGCTACGGCATGGCTGGGCTAACTTGCCCGTCATCTGGAGGAACATATGCCCCGCATTCGAACGCAGAGACTATCGATAAGTCGTTACTTTCGCAAAGAGAATGACGTGACTTTGTTTCGCGGCGATTGTCTCAGTCTGCTTCGTCATATACCGGACGGTTCAGTGCAGTTGGTTGTAACCTCGCCACCTTACAACGTCGGGAAGAGCTACGAGCGCCGACTTCGTTTCGAGGAGTACATGGCTCAGCAACGTGCCGTAATTGCCGAGTGTGTCCGGGTGACACGACCGGGTGGAAGCATTTGTTGGCAGGTTGGTAACCACGTGAACGGCCATGGGCAAGTCATCCCCCTTGATTTGGCGTTGCATCCGGTGTTCGTCTCGCATGACTCGCTACGTTTACGAAACCGGATCATCTGGCATTATCAGCACGGACTAAACTGCACGTACCGATTCTCAGGTCGGCATGAAACCGTTTTATGGTATACAAAAGGGGACGAATACTACTTCAATCTTGATGCGGTCCGGGTGCCGCAGAAGTATCCGGGCAAGAGGGCATACAAGGGACCGCATCGCGGCAAGTTCTCTGGGAACCCGCTAGGCAAGAACCCTGGAGATGTCTGGGATCTTCCGAATGTGAAGGGAAGCCATGTTGAGAAAACGACGCACCCTTGTCAGTTCCCAATCGAGCTGCCAGAGCGACTGATCCTCGCGTTGACAAAGAAGAACAATCTGGTCTTGGATCCGTTCCTGGGGGTGGGGAGCACGGCTGTAGCTGCGGTGATGCACGGCCGACGTGTTGCAGGGGCCGACGTGGTGAAGAGCTACCTCGAAATCGCACAGGCCCGCATTCGGGATATGATACGGGGGCGGTTGAGGTATCGTCCCCTTGGTACAGCGATCTACGTCCCGAAGCCGAATACGCGGCTAACGATTTCACCTTTTGCCCCTAAGGTGGCACTACGAGCGTGAGCGGCTCAAAGCACGGTACACGTCGAGCGCAGATTCGAACTTGTATTCGTCGATCTCTTCATGCACCGCCGCGATCTCACGACGCTCCGGAAAGAGCACTTTACCATCTATGAACCGTTGTTGCAGTGCGCGGAATGAGGCCTCTTCTAGGAGAAGGGCGGCAAGGCGTTGTTGAGCCTCTACTTGGGAACTGATGCGCTCATCAAACTCCTCTTTGGAGCGGCCGAAGATATGGCGGTTCAACGAATCGTTGATGTTGACCGTGATCACCCCAGCCGCAAACTGGCTCGGTGCTTTGGGATCGATTTCGGCATACTTCACATCTTTGAAAAAGCCCCCATCCTGCGGTTCATCGAGCCGTATTGTACCTTCTGCCGAGAGTTTCTCTCCACCGACCTTTACGGTGGCCACAACTCGGGCGTGCTGGTTCCAACTGGTTCCACTCCACGGGACAAGCACACGAAACAGTGATTGACCCTTAATCTGATGCTGCGGATCGAGCTTGACATCGAATCGTTCAGTCCGGTTGTTTTCGGGGCCGAAGAGGAGTATGTCACCGGTGCGTTTGGTGATCTCAAACCGGACGTAATGGCCTGCGGGGATAGTTGCGCTGTTGGCCAGGAGGACAAGGTTGTTGCGGCGTCCCGGTCGGCCGGTAGAACTTGGTGGTCGGAACTCAAGTGCTTCTGGCGGATCGACAACAGGCTCAGCGAGCACGTCCTCGACTCGGAGGGTGGCTTCAATCAAGTCACCGTCCTTACGCTCCACCGCGGCTATGACAGTTCCTTTCTGGCCGAGAATGGAACATGTTACCGAGAATCGTACGGCGAAAAACTCTCTGTGTGGTGTCCAGCGGGCGGTATTGCGTTTGTCGACGATCTCCGTCTCCGGCTGGACAGATATTCCTTCACTTGCCGTAGCGATCACCTCGGCCCGCTTGGCGATGACATCCTCTCGGATCAGCAGGAGAAAGGCACGCGTTTGGCCGGCTACCAGCTTGGTATGCTGGGGAAAGAAGATGACAGGAGAGGCGGGCTCGGGAATCGGGTCTGACGCGCCGCCGGTGCCAGGACCGGTAAGCTCGGTGATCCGGTGAAAGTACTTGTTCAGATGCTTCAATGCTTCGTCGATGCGTTTCCGCGTCTCCGAGGAAAGCTTTGATCGCTCCTTCTCCTGGGCGATCTGGCGTTCCTTCTCGTAGACTGGCCGAAGGTGGTTGGAAATGAAGTCAAGCAGAGCTTGGGCGAATTCATGGTCGCGGTTGAAACCCTCACGGTCGGTCCGCAGTGGGGAAGAGGGTGCGTCGGCGTTGTTCAAATAGGCCTCCAACACGGAGCGAAGCCCGTTCACGCGAACGATGCCGTAGACACGCGATAGGAAGTCGGCCTTCTCATAATCTGGGTCAGCAAAGGTTAGATCGTAGGCGGCGTCTAGATCATCCACGATTAACATGCCGTTTTCGCGAGCATCACGATCCACACCGAGGCCTCGGAAAACTCGTTCCGATTCGGCGCGGACGACGAGGAAGTCCACTTTGAGAGCCCGGAGGTCGAACCCGACAGCATGGGGCTCAAATGTCCGGGAAAAGGATTCGATTACTTGGCCGACGGGAAAATCGTACCGAATGCGATCCTGGGTGGGACCGGCGGCCCTATATTGGCGAAGCAGAAGTTCTACGTTTGGATCGCTGGCAATGAGCCGGAGCATGTAAAAGTTTGCCAGCCGATAAACGATCTCGGGAGGATCGGGGATATGACATTTCGAACGGTCCCGGATGACAAAGCGGACTGCCGAACCGGTACTGCCTGGGTCAAGAAAGGTTTTGCTAAAGTCCAAGCGTTCACGGTTATCCTCGTAGTCTATTTCAATTGTCCACCCATCGCGCCAACTCCCGGTTGCCGTCGTGAGCTGTTTGCCGTCATAAGTCTGCACGACAGGATCTGTGTGCGCCCGCATGACATCAGAGAGGCCACGCCCGAACAGGTTGCGACCCACCTTACCACCAGCAAGGTCAGAGCGGTCACCGGGTCAGAAAGGGTGTCAGGATGATTTTTCTCTTTCATCATGTTGTTTTCGTGGCCGCCCTNNCGGGGACGCAGGGTGATTTCCAGGCCGAGCCGGGCGGCGATTCTCGCCTTCCACTCGTCGGTCCCCAAGGGCATGCCGCGCATGGCCGACTGCCGCACCAACTTCAATGCCCCATCATCCATCGTACGGTTCACGTCCGCAACCCAGTTGCGGGGCCGGTCCACCGGCCAGGGCCTCAGCCGACCGCTCAGCTCTCCCTCGCCCGTCCGCCGGGCTCGCAGACTGCCCCACCGCCAATCCTCCGCCCGATCCACCAACCCCGCACGCAACGCGTTCGCCTCGACGTACCGGCAGACGGTCAGAAAATGAATGTCGTCCTGAACTGGAAAACTCTTGAACCGACCCTGATACAGCGGGCCTTCACCAGCGCTATGGTAGTGGGCATGCCAGCGGTGGGTGTGGGTCACCGTGATCCACTGCATCCATGTCGACAGGTCCGTTGATCTGCCTGCATCAACCACCAGGTGCCAGTGATTCGGCATCAGGCAATAGGCCAACAGCTTCGGGGCGTCCGGCCGATCCAGCCCCTCGGCCAGCACCCGCTCGAACGCCGCATAGTCCTCCTGCTTCTCAAAGATCGTCAGCCGCATCACCCGACGATTCAGCAGGTGGTACGCAACCCCAGGCTCGGTAATCCGCGGCGGCCGTCCCATCACCTCAGACTACCATGACCCCAGCCCAATGTCAATAAAAATCATCCTGACACCTTTTACAATTTGACACCTTTTACAATTTCAGGCAGACACCCACCAGGATGTTGGTCGGCTCGGAGCTCGGGTTCATCGCCAGCGCCTGCTGCAACAGGGGCAAGGCCGCTTCGTAGTTGCCGTCAACCTTGAGCTGTTTGCCTTGCTCGTAGAGCGAGTCGAACGTGGCCGTCGGCGGCGAGGCAGGCGGGTTGGTAGTGCCGCCGCCCTCCTGGGCGTGCGCCCAGCCCCACATGGCCAAACCGGCCGTACCGAGAACCGCCAGGACGATAAGTGTCTTTTTCATCGAAGCCTCCCGTCGAATGGCCGAACCGCCAGTCAAGTGTGTACGTGCGCACCTGCCGCCTGCCTTGCCGCCAGGAGCGATCAAATAACACCTGACCGGCAAAGCCGTTCAGACGAGGAAGAGAAGAAGAAGAAGAAGACCGAACCGTTTTCTACATGCCGCTCACTTCTCCTCTCGTCTCCTGCTTGGTGCCACAACTGTAGGGAACATACACCAAAAAAGGCCGGCTGTCAACGCAGTGCCATGAATTTTTTCGAGAATCTACGTTCTTTTTTGAAGCTGATCGTCCACGATGGAAGGAGTGCGAGAGAGTTCTTGATGAATCCCGATTGTGGTATTACTGAACGGCGCGTCCAGTCGCACTGAAAGCCGGCTTCCGTGTCTGTTGATTTCAGCCGCTCTTGCTGGAGGCGAGTAACCGTCTGACCCAGCCTCCTACTCTGCCTGCCATGCTCTCTCACCGACTTCGGGCCCCTTGGTCGGTCCAGCGCTCCTCTTGTGTCTTCTCGATCCCAGGGAAACCAGATCCTAACCAGAAAACGAGACGGGTTCGTTGTCCCAGCTCAACACTCGCTCACCTCAGCCTCGGCCTTCACCCGTGTAATCGGTGTGGTCCGTGGTTCACTCGGTTTCCGGCGGGCGGGTACGTGTTTAGCGTGCTGGGGTCCGGCTCTTTTTGCCCAAATGCGGTTCGCCGTGCAATCTGGAGTGGTTGGCTGAGTCAGGCGGGGGCTCGGCGGCGCGAAGAAGACGGCAAAAAGTGCCTGACCCGCTGTCTCGCACGCTAAACACGTACGCGGGCGGAGCCCGCCCTACCCGACAAACCCATTCCAGGCGGAGGTCAGTCGGTCTTCCGAAATCCCTTCGAGACGAACGAATAGCTGCCAGAGCCGATCTGGCAGACGGCCGCCCCCTCGGACATCTGGAGGAACTTCACTCCTTCGGCTGTGGCGGCGGGTTTGCCGCCTTCGGTCACGGAGTTGGACGAGCGGGCGGGGATGTGCACCGTGGCCGTCGTGTTGGGCGGGATGGTCACCTTCCAGTGGAAATCGCCGCCTTCGATCCACCAGTCGCTGACAATCGGGCCGCGGATGGAGTCGTACCGGCCCTTGCCCCAGGTCAGGTCAGCGACAAGGCATGGGCGGAGGATGATCTTGTTGAAACCGACGGCCTGGGAATCGGGTCGGATGCCGGCCAGGTACTTGACGAACCATTCGCCGACCGAGCCGAACATCGGGTGGTTATGCGAGAAGACGTTGTCGCTGAACTCCCAGTGTTCCCACAGGGTTGTCGCCCCGTTTTCGAGCATATGACCCCAGCCGGGGAAGGTCTTCTGGTTGGCAATGGTACAGGCCACGTCGGCGCGGCCGAGGTCGCTCAGGGCCATCAGCATGAACCGGGTGCCGAAGATACCGGTGCTGAGATGGCCTTTGTGTGTCTCGGTGATGTCCTTGATCAGGGCGTCGAGCACTGTCTTGCGGCTCTGCTCGGGCACCAGCTCCATGAAAAGCGCGGTTGACTGGCAACACTGTGTACCGGAGGCATAGACGCCGGTCTGGGCATCGAGGAACTTCGAGTTGAACGTATCTCTGATCTGTCCGGCCAGCTTGCCGTAAGCTGCGGCGTCCTCCTTCCTGCCGAGAATCTCAGCGATCCGCGACATCAGGTACACGTTGTAGTAGTAAAAGGCCGTGCCGGTGAGCGGGACCATCTTCGGCACCAGCGTTTCGTGGTCGCCGAGGCCGTTGTCGATGATGTTGTCGACCGCCTTGGACTTGAGCAGTTCGATCCATTTCGCAGCCGCGTCGTACTGCTCTTCCATCAACCGCTTGTCGCCGTAGTACTGGTACAGTTGCCACAGCAGGAGCGGATGCGCCGTGCCCCACTCGATCGGGCCGCTGCCCTCGCCGAAGCCCGAGTCGGCGATGCCCACGAACGGGGCGGTTTCGGTGAAGCCGCCGTTGGGGCGAACCGAATCCTGCAGGTCGCGGACGGTCTTGGCGTAGAAGCGGGACATGTCGAAGTTGAGCAGGGCGGTTTCGCCGCAGGCGAGGATGTCGCCGCCGTAGCCGAAGCGCTCGCGGTGTGGGCAGTCGGACTGGACGCTGAACATATTGCTGAGCTGGGTCCAGACGATCAGGTTCTGAATGCGGTTGAACAACTCGTTCGAGCAGGCGAAGCTGCCGACCGTTGCGACGTCGGAATTGAGGGCGTGACCTTCGAGCGTGTCGAGCGATGGGGGCGAGGGCAGGCCGGTGATCTCGACGTATCGAAAGCCGTGGAAGGTGAACCGCGGCGTGTAGCGCTCGGGGGCACCGCCTTTGACGACGTAGGTGTCCGACTGGTAGGCCACGTCGGGGGCGCCGGGGCCGCCGATGCCCGCCTTCTTGATCGGGCCGCAGACGGAGGTCATCACGTTAAGCGCACCGTCGGGATGGAGCAGTTCGCCGTAGCGGAGCTTGACCGTCGTCTCGGCCGGGGCGGCGACCGTCATGGTGACCCAACCCGCGAAATTCTGCCCCATGTCGAAAATGAACACGCCGGGCTTAGGCTCGGTGATCTTCCCCGGCTTGACCGTGCGAGTCGCGCGGATCGGTGGGCAGAACTGAGCCTGCAATGGTCCGAGCTCGCCCTTGGCCTGCACGGGCGGCTGCCACTTGCTGTCGTCGAAGCCGGGTGAATCCCAACCCGCTTGCTCGGCGCGGGCGTCATAGATCTCGCCGAGGTAGATACTGTTCCTGCGGATCGGGCTGTCACCGACCTTCCATGTCGGGTCGGTGACGACGGCTTGGCGCGAGCCGTCCTCATACTCGATGTTGAGCTGCAGAATCAGCCGAGGCCGGCCGATGGTCAGGTGCTCGCGAGGGTTGATGTGGCCCCACATCCGCAGCGGCAGGGGGTTGTACCAGCCGTTGCCGAGGATGGCACCGACGGCGTTGTTGCCCTCTCGCAGCAACTGGGTCACGTCATACGTGCTGTAGAGCACTCGCTTGCCGTAGGCCGTCCAGCCGGGATCAAGCACGTGGTCGCCGACCTTGCGGCCGTTGAGGTGCAGCTCATAGTAGCCCAAGCCGGTGACGTAGGCCCGGGCCTGCCGCACGTTGCCCTTGAGCTTGAACTCCTTTCGGAGCAGTGGAGCTGGGTTCTCTTTGTACAGGTCTTCGTCGCTGGTCGGGTCGAGCTCATCGCGGCAGATCCACCCGCCGGTCCAATCCTTCGGCGACAGCAGGGCCATCTCCCACCACGCGGGCTCGCTGTCGGTCGAAGGCCGGCCGTCCTTGTCCCATACGCGGACCTTCCACCACACGCGCTGGCCCGACCGCAGCGGCCGGCCCGCGTACTCGATGCCGATGGACTGGTTCGACTTCACCAGGCCGCTGTCCCAAAGGTCGCCTGTATCGGCGGAGAGCTTCTCCTGGCTGCTCGCGACGATCACGTGGTACGCGGTCTGCATCTGAGCGCGCTCGCTCGATTCGAGCTGCCAGCTTAACCGCGGCCGGGGCTCGTCGATGCCCAACGGGTTGACCTGGTACTCGCAGCGAAGGTTCGTGGGTCCCAGATTGGCTATTGCCACCATGGGGAACATCAGCATGGCCATAGCCAATACGACAAGAACGCGGGTCGAGGTCATCTGTCTCACCTCACTGTCTCCATTCGTTTGCCGGCCCCAGAATCCCTTCTGGGGCCTTCCGCGTGCAGGATTCCCATCCTCATTCTCGCCGAACGCGGAATGGGTTCCGCCAGGCGAACCGGCCCGGAAGGGATTCCGGGCCGAGCAAATCGGATTCCGGGCCGAGCGGGATGTCAGTTTCGCCCGCATCTTACGGGGAATCGGCGATTCCGGCCAAGGCGGGGGTTAACGACTCAGAATGTGCCGACGAGGGCGTCGGCACCACCAGTAGGGCTGACGCCCTCGTTGGCCCATATGCATCTGATGCCGTTGCAGATGGTGCGCCGGGGCGGACCCTACCCGGTTCACGTCCCAGAGCAGTCCGGTCACCACTTGTCCGTACGAAACGGCGAGGCTGGCAGGCCGTCCTTGTTCGAGAGATTCGGCTCGGCCTTGCGGTTCCAGCCGAAGCGCACCGCCACCGGCCTGGCCACCTCGGGGCTGCTCACCACCACCGTTTCACCGTCGATGGTCGCATCGGCCTTGACGAACTTCTTGTCCTCACCGGCGATCTCGAACCAGCTCAGCGGCTTGCCGTCGCGCGAGATGAGTCCCGCGCCGACGTGGTCGAACTGGATCCGAACCTTGCGGTTCTCGATGGCCATCGACTTGTAGAGCGGGCCGGAGTACTCGAAGCCCGTCTTGCCGTACGTCCTGGCCAGCGCCCACAGGGCCAGCCGCTTGCCGACATCCTGCTTGTTCTTCGGGTGAATGTCCTTGAGGTCAGCGATGTCCACCGTGACGGCCATGCCGGTGTTGGGTATGGACAGCGCCGCAACCTGGGCCTCCCACAGGCGTGGCAGGGTGTCGTCCGGATAGAGAGCGTCGAACGGGGCGATCTGCACGTAGTAGAACGGGAAGTCGCCCTGGGCCCAGATCTTTCGCCAGCCGTTGATCAGAGCCTGCATCTTGTCGAAGTAGGCCATGCCGTCCATGTGGTTCGACTCGCCCTGGTACCAGATGGCCCCGCGCATACCGAAGGGGACCAGGGGGTGGACCATCGCGTTGTAGATGCTGGTGGGCTCGGCGCTGTTTTCGAGCCGATGCTTGGGCCACTCGGGCGGCGGCGGGACTCGCTTACCCTCCTCGATTGCCTTCTTCGCCGTCGGCAGCCACTTCTCGGTGTCGGCAATCGCCTTGCGGACGGCCTTGTCATAGTTGGGCGTGGCCTCGTCGATGACCTTGAGAACGTCCTTCNNAACGTCCTTCAACGACGGCACCAGCTCGAAACCGACCCGCGGCGTCCAAGGCTCAATCCGCGTGCCGCCCCAGGCGGTAGCGATCAGGCCCACGGGTACGTCGAGTTCCTTGTGGAGCTGCCGGCCAAAAAAGTAAGCCGTGGCGGGGAAGCCGGAGGTCCAGAACGCACCGGTCCTCTTGATGGTGTCAGGGGAGCAGGGGCGCCATTCGGCCTTGAAGTCGTCCTGCGGCTCGGTGGCCGTTCGGTATGGGCAGAGATGGTACAGCCGGATGTTCGGATACTGGGCCGCGGCCACCTCCTTTTCGGCATTCTGGATGCTGTTGATGCCCATTTCCATGTTCGACTGGCCGGAACAGACCCACACCTCGCCGACCAGGATGTCGGTCAATTCGATCGTGTTCTTGCCCTTGACGATCAGGGTGTGCGGTCCGCCGGCCGGCATTGCCGGGAGCTTGACCATCCACTTGCCGTCGGAGCCGGGCTTGGCCGAGGCTTTGGCGTCGCCCATCTTCACGGTGACCTCCTCGCCGGGGTCGGCCCAACCCCAAACCGGCAACGGCATATCGCGCTGCAAAACCATGTGGTTACCAATGACGGAAGGCAACCGGACATCGGCACGCGCCGGCGAACTGGAAACGATGACGAAAGCAACCAAGACCGTTGCAGCTATTCGCGCCATTCGACGAGGACTCATGGCTTCTCCTTGTGATTCTGCGGGTACCTTGTCCCAAACTGCGCCGCTAGAGTATATCAAGCCTGCTGAGGCCTCAATGGCCATGTCGGACCGCGTGGGTCAATAGGCTGACGCCGGATCCAGGGGGCTGGGGCAGGGATCAAGCTTGGAGTTGTCACATGTTGGGCATGAGTCGTGGAAAGCTCAGATCCGTGGAGCATCGGAGTCGGGCCGGCGGCGTCGTTCAAATGGTTGTCGCCTTGCTGGCGTTCTGTCTCGTATCCGGGCCGCTCGTGGCCGCCGACCCGCCCGCTGAAATCCGTTACAGCGCGGTGATCGAGGCCCCGGTGGAGAAGGTCTGGCAGATGGTCAGCACCCGCGAGCACGTAGGCCAGTGGCTGTTCAGCGGTGTTGAGGCATGGTGGCCGCGAGCGGGCGGGTCGTATCGGGTGCGGGCTTTCGGCAGGACGATTTCGGGGCGGATCGAGAAGGTCGAGCCGTCCAAGTCAGTTCGGCTGGCCTGGCCGTCGCCGAAGACGACACTGGCCGTCGAGGTCGCCCGGATCGACGATCGCCTCACGCTGGTAACGCTTTCGCACGGAGGCTGGCCGGCCGACGAGAAGAGCCGTCGGTTCCGCGACGACTGCGCGAACGGCTGGCTTGCGGCCATGATGAAGCTGCATCGACTGTTCGACCCGTCGAAGGCCGACACGCCAGACCGGCGCCCCAAGGTGCCGGGCGTCTTCGTCGATCGAAACCTGATCGTCAACGGGGATTTCGAATGCGGCGAACGCGGGCGGTTCGAGGGTATCGGCTGGGGCTGGGAGCCCAACAGCGGCAAGCCTTCGCCCCAGGTGCACGCCCTCGATGACAAGGCGGCCCACGGCCAGGGTCGTTCTCAGCGAATCGCCAAACCGCCCGACTGGACCAACTACGCCGTTCAGCAGTTCACGCCGCACGTGGTGACGGTGATTCAGCCCGACCGTCGATATCGTTTGACCGCCTGGGTGAAGGCCGAGGGAACCGCCAACCCGGCCGGGTGGTATCGTCTGGGCCTGTGGTATACCGACATCGGCGGAAAGCCCATCGGTGAGCCGGTCAAGAACGAGAAACCCGTCGACGAGAACGGCAAGGCGCAGCTCAACCACGACTGGCGGCTGTACACCATCGAGGCCACCGCCCCGCCCGGCGCCGCCCGCGCCGTGGTGATTCTCTCGGGCCACTGGGACGAGGCCGGAACCGTCTGGTACGACGATGCGCGGCTGTGGGAGGTGGAGAAGAGGTAGGAGTGTCTTGATCCCATGCGGAAGCGACCGACAATGGATGCTCGGTCGAGCAGGAGCAGAGCGCGACCGAAAAGGGGTTCTCGGTCAGGCAACGAGGCTACGCCGGGGCGAGCAAGCCGCCAGTGGAACCCGGCGACTCCTTGTCAACGCCGCCTTGTCGTGCTCCAAGAGAGGCTCATTCTTCCGGCACTCCCGGAAGCTTGTAGCTGTAAAGGTGCGACCCACTGGCGAAGTAGATGCGACCTTTGTGGTAGTCTCCGCCGGGACCAACGGGCACAGGTGATTCGGCCAGCAGCTTGATCTTGAACGTGCCCGGTTCAACTCGGCAGATTCCTTTGACGAACAGCATGTAGATGCCCCCCTGGTGGTCGGTCACGAAGATCCGCGGACCTTGTTGGGAGTTCGTCAGCCCGAATTGCGTCCGAGTGTCCTGTTCGTGGATCACTTTGCGTTTGGCCGGGTCGAAGACAAAGAAGCGAGCCCGGTCGGCGACACCGTAGATCAGACCATCGGGGCCCGGACACAGATCGGAGTAGTCTTGAGTGCCTTGAAAGACCGCCTCGTGCCACTCGAGCTTCCGGGTGCTCATGTCCATGATGTACAGTTCGGCCTGTTTGGCCTTTCGCTCGCCGCCCGTGCCGGGGCTTGTGGTCGTGCCGCCCAGCAGCTTGCCGTTTGGCAGGGCCGCCAGGCTCATCGTCGCCTGGTCCGGCAGAATGTCCGTATGTTCGAGCAGGATGCGCGTCCGGGTCTTGCGATCCCAGAACATCAGCCCGCCGCCGGTGTAGCCGTAGTCCGGGGTGCCGGCCAGGACCAGCGTGTTTCCATCAGGGTGGGCCAGCAGCTCGTGAGGGCGGTTGATCGTGGGATGACACTCCGTCAGGAATAGCGGATTGGAGGCCTTGTTGCCTTTCTCAGTTGGCACCCAAGGCCTGGCCGGATCCCACTCGAGGAGAAAGCCGTGAGTGTAGCCGCCGACAAAAAACCGATCCCCCTGCCGAGCGACCGTGTTCCACTGGATGTAGCAATCGCGGTTGACCCACTTGTCCGTCGCCGGGTCATAGCTGAAAAACCGCATCGGGAACGCCGTGCCGCCGCAGATGGTCTCATCGGGTGCGACGACCAGGCCCATGATGTGCGCCCCCTCGCTGTGGTAATCGAACCGGACTTGTCGCGTCTCGCGGCTTATCGGGTTCACTACGGTCAGCGTACGTTCAACCAGGTCACAACTCTTCAGCCGCTTGCCATCCGGGAAAGCAGTGTGAAAGAGGCTTTGAGAAGAAGTGATGACGGGCTTCTTGCGGATCTCCGGCCGTTTGCCGATTTTTCTGGCCTGCCCCTTGTGGAACTCGTACCAGTTGTCCTGGCCGACAAGCGGACAGCCATAGACCTTGCCGTTCACGTCGCGGTGCACTTCGGCGGTTCCGCGCCCGCGCTCGCTCTCCGGGATCATGGGCTTGGCCTTCCCGGTGCGCGGATCAAAACCGATGATGTGACTGGCGGTGTTACCCAGGCCGAAGTAAATCCATCCGGCATCGTCGGCGGCGACATAGCGCTGATACTGCTGCCAGTTCTCCTTGCGCACGTGGCCGTAGTCCTTGAACTCGCGGGTCTTTGGATCGAAGGAAACGACGCCGCTTTGCGGATAGGTGACCGACCAGATGATCCCGCGATCGTCCTCGGTCATGCCCATGGCCATTTGCGGGGCGGTCTGACGATGGAAGGTGAAGGCCCGCCTGGCAGGGTCGAACTCGACGAAATGACTGTTAAAATGCGTATAAAACTTATTCGTGCTGGAAAGGATAGAGGAGTAGGGAGAATCCCCACCGGGTGGAAATGGCATAGGGAACTCCTGGCTCTTGCCCGTTTCGGCATCGATCAGCAGCAAGGCGTATCCCCCGCGATGATCGAACAGCCAGACCAGGACGATGTTGCGTCCCTGACCGTCGACCGTGGCCACCGTGCCCCGATGCATGCTGACCGGCGTGGCCACGCCATGATGCAAAAAGCCGTTACCCAGGTCTTCCGTGGCTGCTGGTCCCCAGGAGGCCGCCGACAACAGCACCAGGAAGCTGCCCAAACCGATCCTCCGATTCAGCGTTACATTCATGACTCTGTCCTTTCGCGGGGCTATCACCACGTTGTCATCTTACCTGGCACCACGCGCGGGGGCACCGCCCGGCAGGGTCAACCGCCACACGTCGTTGACTACCGGCCAGGTGTTGCCCGCCACCACCCATAGACTGCCGTCAAAAACGTACGGCGTAACCTCGTGGCGGGGGGCGAACCGGACGGGCGACTCGAATGGCCGCCAGTCACGGCCGTCGGTGGTGGTCCAGACATCTCCAAGATTGCCGGCTCGGACATTGTCATATCCGCCGATGAGCCACAGCCGGCCGGCGTAGACCGCCGCCACGCACCACTGGCGCGGCAGCCAGGGGGCATGTTCCAGGACGCGTGTCCAGTGATCGCCGTCTTCCGAGCACCACACGTCATTGTGGGTCGTGACGTCCTTGTAGCCTTTCTCCACCGGATCGTTGGCCCCCGGGGTGTTGCCGGCCATCAACCACAGCTTTCCGTCATATGCCGCGACGGCCGACCCCATGCGCGCGCCGAAGGGGGCCTTCTCAACGGCGCAGGTCCAGTTCACGCCGTCGGCGGTGGACCACACGTCGGCGCCGCTGCCCAGTTGCCAGATGCGATCCTTGAACACCACGGCCTCGCCGTAACCGCGACTGCCGAACGGCGTTTTGTCCAGCACCTTGGTCCATCGCACGCCGTCTGTCGAGTTCCACACGCTCGCCTTGATGGCCCATACCTTGCCCTGGAAGACAACCATCTCACTGTATGGGTCGTAGGGTGTCTTGTCGGTGACCCGCGTCCAGTTCACCCCGTCACTCGAAGACCACAGATCGGGAGTGAACGTGGAGTCCCTGGTACCGAACCTGGAGCGCCAGCCGTTGCTGAGCCACATCTTACCTTCCAGAACGAAATCCTCGGCCGTATCGCGCGGTGTGAACGCGGCATGCGAAGTGACGCACGTCCATTCGCCCGACGGCGCCGGTCGGGTGGCCGTCGAAATCACAACGTCGCGGGCCGCCCTGCAGGCAGCCTCGCCGACCGTGTCGCGAGGCTCGGTGTAGCCCGGCCCGCCGGCGGCGACGTAGCCGTAACTGGCCCCCGATTCGTCGTGGCTGACCCAGAACGAGTAGAGCCTGGCGTTAGTCAGATGAAACCGAAACCGCACTGGTTTGCCGGCCAGGGCGGACAAATCGACAGGTTCCATCCATCGCACCCGCTGAATCGTGCCGTCGGTGGTCATGGGCATGCAGAATCCGCGGCTCAGGGTCGGGTAGACTTCGCCGTTGCGGTCGAGCACTTCAACGCGCAACTCGCCGCCGCGGGCATCGGCGTTGACGAAGAGATGATTGCCGCTGAATCGAACGGGGCGAGTGGTCAACGTGCCGGGGGTCTGGCCGGCATCCATCGAGGCAAAACCGTCACGGCGAAGAATGGCCAGGCCGGTGGACGCGGCATCCGTCGCGCGTTTCTGGCCGCGGCCGCTGACATAGAAGTACAGATGATCGCCCACGACCAAGCACCCGCCACCGGCCGACTGCACATTGCCCCAGTTCCACGCATCCTGGCTCTCGGTCACCGCAGCAAATGGGCGGCGGTCTGGCCGGAACCAGTGAAATCCGTCCCGGCTGAAGCCCAGCAGCACCTCATTGCGTTTATCGACGGGCTTGCCCGGATCGCCCTGCCATATCGAGAACAGCCCAATCATCAGGCTTTCGTACGCGACGGCATCGAGGGTATAGAGTTCCGGTTGGATCCCATTGAGCGCCTCGTTGGGGTTGCGAGGGTCGAGCCGATCCGCGCACGTCCAGAGCCGGCTGATTTCGTCCATGTGAGTCAGTCAGTCGGCCAGGTCCGTGCATTCCGCATACATCCTTGCCCGGCCGACATGGTCCCGGCCGATCCTGGCACTGTAAACCCACTTGTCGCGGAAGGGATTGTGGAAAAACGTCGAGCGGTCGCCGCCGGCCCACTTGACTGCAACGGGCGTTCCCCAGTGAATGCCATCCGGCGAGTAGTACAGGGCCATGTCGACGCCGCCTTTGGCATCACGCCGTTGTGTGACGATGAACATCTTGTATCGCCGGGCGGGGTTCGACTCCTTCAAGTCGAGCCAGACGGTATTCGAATCCCTCGATTTCTCCAGGACTATGTTTGTGCCCGGTACGACGTCCAGAGACGCCTTGTCCCAGTGGATTCCATCCGTGCTCGTGGCGTAGCAGGTGCTTCTGCAATATCCGCCCATGTACCACATTTTGAAGAGGCCGGCGGCCGGGTCGTACCACACGCCGTCACTGAACACCATGGCGCAGGGTTTGTTGTCCGCCGGCTGATGCTCCCATGGCTTGTCGGGTTTCAGCACCGGGTTGTCGGGGTGGTAGCGAGCGGTGTGATACGTGCGCAGGAGGGTGGTATCCTCGATCAGGAAGTCGTCCACGAAGAGTTGGCGCCCCACGTCGATGGGGATCACTTCGGGGCGCTTCTCGAGGTAGGGCACCGGCATCGGGTCGCGGTTCAATTCTTTGATCCGGGGAGGCCATTCGTCGGGCAGGACAATGCCGTTGTAGAGCGTCTCGGCCGCCAAGCTCGAGGACACCGCCGCAACGATGACTGTCACGTGAATAAGCATCATGGGAAGTTCGCGATGGGAAAGCTGTCGCATGGGATCACCTCAACGTGGACCGCGGCTGTCGAAATCACGAAAGCATTTTATGGATGCGGGTCGATCGGCGATACCCCTGGCGAATCAGCCGGCTCTCGCGGCCTTCCAGAAAGGCATCAAAGGCTTCAAGGTGCCGGCTGGCCCGAAATGTCCAGACTGACATCACCCATACGTTCGGCGATACCGCAGCGAGCCGCTTATTTCGGTCGGCACGGGGCAAGAGGCCGCAGCAGGCGAAAGCAGCATCGCTTCGAGTCTTGGTGGCTCGGCGCTGTCTGTATAGAATGACTCACATGGCAATGACCCCCAATCCGATCATGCATGCCATTCGCTTTACCGGCTTGGTCGTGGCAAAGAAGAAGCGAAACCGGATCGGCAGTTCGCGCACGGCCGTTCATCGTGGTGTTCGTGTGTCTCTGCCGCTGGTTCTGATCGGGTCGGTGATGGGCTGTGCTGACGACCACATGATGATACCCGATCCTGCCGTTCGCTACCTCGCCTTTGGCGATTCGGGCACGTCCGGGAGATCAGGCCGCAGCTACCCGGATATACTGTCTGAACTGTTGGGGCAGCCGCCGGAAGCCATCGCCAACCAGGGGCGAGGCGGCGAGACAACCGCCGAAGGCCTCGATCGCCTGCGGCGGCTCATATCGCTGGGCATCTACCCGAATGCCCACACGCTGCTCTACTGGGAGGGCGGCGCGGACATCATCGACTTGATCGGACAAGTCGATGGTCTGCTGCTGTTTTCGCCGACTGCGTCCGACTACCCTCATTCGACGCGGCTGGTCGAAACACTCGACCGCATCCAGACGAACATCGAGGCCGCGGTTACCGAAGCACAGACGGCCGGCCTGACGGTCTACGTGGCAACCTATTTCTCGTTGCCCGAAGCGACTGCGCCCTGTGAGCCCCTGGCTCTGCAGGTCATCCTGCCGTCCCAGGCACAAAACGCCAATGGTTATGTCTCACTCCTGAATGAGCGTATTCGGCAGGCTGCCACGAACCAGGGGGCAATCATTGTCGACATCGCGTCAGCCGACGACCTGCTGCAAGCCGACCGTTCGAACTACCTCAACTGCAACCACCTGAGCGAAAAAGGCAACGCAATCGTTGCCCAGCTTTTTGTCGAGGCACTGAACGGGTAACTCGGTCGCACCGATGCCGTCTGAGAGGATCTTTCGCGTCACGTTCCTGGACCGGGCCAGAATGATGGGTCGTTGGCGACGCGCCGCACGCCTCCCACACAGCGTCCGGTTGCACCGGGCTTGCCTTTCGAAGGGCGAGGCAATACCCTGCTGTGGCGAAACAGAAGCTGACTTCGATGCGCTACGGTGCGACGAGCGAAACCCCCCAGCTCAATCCACAAGGAGAGCCGAAAGATGAAGGTTGAGACCAACAGCGTGCGTACACGAATGTGCCGATTGACGATGTGGGCCTGTACGGCCCTCGCTCTCGGGGTATACGGCGCGGCCCAGGGGCAGCAGCCGATCGCCATAGGCCCCTACGTGCAGAACGTGGGAAGCGGCAACGCCATCATCTGCTGGGCCACGCTGAGCGGAGAGGTGACGATTGCCCCGCCGGCACACCGTGACACGAGCTTCCGGGACTACCAGATACACTCGGTCGTGCTGCGCGGCCTCAAGCCGGGCACGACCTATACCTACAGCGTTCCGGGAGACGCCGGCAATACCAGCCTCTGCTCCTTCACGACCTGCGCCGATGAGAAGCACCCCTTCAGCTTCTGCGTCATCAGTGACACCCAGAATCGCGAAAACCAGGCTCACCGGTTGGCCATTGAGCGCATGACGGCGGACAAGCCCGACATGCTGTTCATTTGCGGCGATCTGGTTGCCGACGGCCGTAACATCGGCGACTGGGAGGAGTTCTTTCGAGCGGAAGGCGACCTTTTGCGCGGCGTGCCGTGCTACGCCGTGCTGGGCAACCACGACCGCGAGTCTCCGTGGTACTTCCGGTTCTTCGCGCTGCCCGGGAACGAGCGGTACTATTCATTCGACCGCGGGGCGGCTCACTTTGTGGTGCTGGACAGCCCCGGCCGGTACATGCCCGAGGATAACCAATCCGTCACCGAGGCCGACCGGGAGCGTTTCGAGCGGCAGAAACAGCAGTACTGGCAGGAGCAGATGCAGTGGTTCAGGGATGACCTGTCCGGGCACCCCGACGCGAAGTACATCTTTGTGTTCCTTCACTATCCCATCTACTGCCTGAAGGCCTCGCGTGTGGAATCAACCAACGAGTTGCGCGCCCGGTTCGGCACGGTGTTCCAGGATCACCGTGTCACCGCGGTTTTCAGCGGTCACGATCACCACTACCACCGGGAGGTCGCAGGTGGCGTGCATTTCGTGGATGGCGGGGTCGCCGGCGGCAAGGCCCGTCCGATCGACGCTCCGATTCTGCCCGAGACGGTCAAGCACGCCGCCGTCGAGTCAATCGCACGGGTTGAGGTCGGTCCCGACCGGGCAAAGGTCCGCGTTACCGATGTTGCAGGCAACATGGTCGATGAGTTTGAGTTGTCGCCTCGGCCGCAGTCGGCGACCAGAGCTCAGTGAAGCCCCAGAAAGCATCGGGCTTTCGGCGGGGGCGGGGACGCTGTAGGATTCCCGCATGCGCGACGTCGGCGCGGCCGGGCAAGGCTATCCGGGAACCCTCGGCCATCCCCTCTTGGGTCTGCCCGGTCGGAAGTCCCGGCGACGAAGGCCCCTTCTCGACGACGGAGAATTGCGATGACACGGAAAGCGACACGGTTGCGGCGATGGGTCTACCTGGGTCCGCTCGGACTCGCAGGCTTAGCGGCATGCGCTTCAGGCTGCAGCATGACCGACGTTTACAGCAAGGGGGCGAAGATCGCCTTCAAGCTCGTGGGTGATGCCGCACAGGAAAGCGACGTGGACCAGCATGCCAAGAAACTGATGGGGCAACCCCTCGCTCAGGCGGATGCCGCCTTGGGGACGCCGATGGAGCAGTTTGAAGAGCTGCGAACGAAACGGCAGGTCGTCGTCTATCCGGTGAGCGGCGACGTGCTGTCGCGATACGGTTGGGTCATCGAAAGTCAGCAGGACCGCATCGTGGCCGTCTCCAAGGTTCACAAGGAGAACCCCAGCGGTATGGCCGTCGTCAAGAAGCTGATGCTCCAGGACAAGCTCGTTGGCAAGACTGCGGCCGAGATCGGGCGAGATGAGAAGTACAGGAACCCTTTGTTCATCCTGCGGCAGCGCGCGACCGGCAACCTGGTCCGGGTCTACGATGTGAGCAAGTTCACCGATCTGCTCGGGGCCAGGTACTGCGTCATGAGGTTCGATTCCGCGGATCGATGTGAATCGGTCCGCATCCTCGGTTTGGCGGCATCCACAAAACAGGATCCTGCATAGTGCCGGCCAGAGTCGGTCAACACGACCTTGGATCAAACCGGATGCCAGACAGCGCGCCTTGTCGCGGGTCGGCAGGCAAGACTGAACCGTGCGGTGATATCGAAAACGCGGTCACCACAGGCGACGGTGCGCACCGCGGAAATGCCTTTGTTGTCACGCATTGAGAAACACAGGGACAAGACAAATGAGCTGTCCGGGGACGGTTCCCGGGCGCGCGGACGTCGTCTCCATCTGCTCCTGCCTTGCCTTCTCCTCAAGCCTTGCGGGGCTCATTTTCTTAGGTGTGGTGGCGTCTCACTCAACGCGCGTCCAGACGGTGTAGCCGCTCTGCTGCGTCTCCCTCAGCCACGGAGCGATCGTCTGCCAGTTGTCGTAAGGCGGGTCGTTATAGCCTTGCAGGTAAATGCTCGTCACCTGACTCGGCCGCACGAACTGCGTGTGGCCATCGACATACGAAATGTTGAGACCATCCTTCCCGTGATTATTGGCCGGATCGGGATAGTTGTTGTTCTCGTCGCCCGGTCGGCCGGCGCCACCCTGGTCGCTGTCCAGGACCAGCAGACATGTATGCGGGCGTTTGACCGTGTTCTGCTTCTTGACCAGACAGCCGGTCCTCTGATTGTACAAGGGCTCGGCGGCCGGCTTTCGAGGCAAGCACAACTGCTGGCCGACGCTCTCCGATCTGCCGTCGATCTTCATTCGATCAAGGTAAATGCTGGGACCATCGAACCAGCCCCAGATCTCATAGCTGTGTCCACCCGTATCGTCGGCGGCGTTGGCGGCGGAATGTTCCAGATCGTCAAGAATCATCCGATCGTAAAAGGCGTTATTGGACCGACGATTCTCGCGAACGACGTTTTTTGTGCCGGGGCATAAAGCCGTCTGGACGCCTTTCAAGTACTTCGGAAAGATGTGATTCAGGCTGTCGCTTCCCGTTGAGGCGGTGGAGGCGTAGACCTTCCCGGGGGTATCCTCCGACTGGAAAGTGCAGGCGATGGCAATCTGACGCGCGTTGGACGCGCATTGTATTCGTCTTGCATGCTCGCGAGCTCTGCTGAGCGATGGCAGCAGAATGGCAATCAACAGAGCGATGATCGCTACCACTACAAGAACCTCGATGAGCGTAAAGCCCGTGAAGACCGAGCGGACCACTCGAGTCGGTTCTCTTCGGCGGGTCATGAAGATGCTCCTTGCCTTACGGCATCTGCGAGGCGCCGCTGCGTCCATGCCTGGATCGCGGCCCGACGGCGCCGTAGCCGTCAGCCTCTGGTATTATTATACTGATCGGCAAGAAGAAGGGCGGTTAGAATCTGTATCGATATTGCGACTTGGACAATACGGATTGCGACGCGCAGCCTATCAGTGTAAGTACGGCACGCGGGGTGACATCGCAACCCGCCCCATCCTGCACCACAAGGCCGTGCCCGGACTTGACGGTAAGCCAAGGGGTTCTCATCCTGTCGCTGAGCCTTTTCCCTGCTTGGCTGGCTGCCGGGTAACCTGATCATGTATCCCCTCCGAGTCCGTTCTGTGGTCCGGCTGGTCCTGCCCACCGCTGGGACCGTCGTGGCAGACCGGGGTCCCGTCTTCATCCTCCAGCCACCCGGCCAAGGGGACTCCCGCCGCACGGGTTGAAGCGGCGCAAGTCACTGTCCCCGAAGAAGATATGTCACGCCCGGGGGAGGAACAGTACGTATTATTGCACACTCCCGGCCGTGCCCCCGTGACGTGACGGCCGCCAGAACATGGCTCTGCACGACCGCGTTCCGACGCTGATCGATACCCAGGCCCCCGACGAGTCGCTGCGCTACCCGAGTCACCACGATCAACAGCCTTCCCCTTTCGGCGAGGAGGCGTTGATGGGCACCCGGTTTTCGCCCGACCACAAGCTCGCCCATCTCGGGGGAGGAACCGATGAGGCTCTCATCGTCCCGGACCCGGCCGGCAGCAGACGTATCCGACCATCTCCATCGACAGCGACTTCGCCGGCCGCAAGTACAAGAACAACCCTGTCGACGATATCCTCAAACGATCCATCTGATGATACATCCGCCGCCGCTTGATCACTTCGACCCCGCGGCCAGCCTGCCGCATGATGTCTGTGCAAGCGAACCCGACTCCCGATAATGTACTGAAAGGGCTTACGGAGCGGTCGCCCCGAGAGGACGTGCCGGAGCACCTTGGCTGGAGTGATGACAAGGCAGATGGTCTGGCGTGCAGAGACAACGGGTGGTACGATTGCCGCGGAAATTCAGATGAAGCTGCACGCGTTGGATATCACGATCATTCTTGTCTACCTGCTGGTCGTCAGCCTGATCGGCGTTCTGCTGCGACGACGAGCGGCTCGAAACCTCAACTCCTATCTGCTCGGCGGCAAGGAGTTGCCCTGGTATTTTCTCGGTCTGTCGAACGCCTCCGGCATGTTTGATATTTCGGGCACGATGTGGCTGGTCACGATCATGTTCGTCTACGGTCTCAAGAGCATCTGGCTGCCCTGGCTCTGGCCGACGTTCAACCAGATATTCCTGATGATTTACCTCTCCGCCTGGCTACGGCGGTCCAACGTCACGACCGGGGCTCAGTGGATCGGGACACGTTTCGGCCGCGACGTGGGCTCGGAGCTGTCGCACGCCGTCGTCGTCATCTTCGCGATCATCGGCTGCCTGGGTTTCCTGGCGTACGGCTTTGTAGGCCTGGGCAAATTCATTCAGATCTTCATTCCCTGGGAGATCATCTCGCCGTACGTGCCGTTCAACATCCCCGCGCCCTATGTGCCCCATGTATATGGGATCGCCTTCACGCTGGTGGCGGTCCTTTACACCATCCTGGGTGGCATGACCAGTATCGTGCTGGCGGACATCATCCAGTACGCGATCATGACGGTTTCCGCGCTGACCATCGGCGGCATCGCGATCTGCCATCTGTCTTCGCAATCGCTGAACGTTCCGCCCGGATGGCACAGCCCCTTCTTCGGCTGGAAGCTGGACCTGGACTGGAGCGGAATCATCGCCGACGTGAACGAGAAGATGGCCGCCGACCAGTTCTCCTTCTTCAGCATCATCATGATGCTGATGCTCTTCAAGGGCATCATGGCCAGCGCCGCCGGTCCGGCCCCCAACTATGACATGCAGAAGATCCTGGCCACGCGCAACCCGCGAGAAGCGGCCCTGATGAGCGGCTTCGTGTCGGTCGTGCTCATGCCTATTCGCTACTTCATGGTGGCCGGTTTCGCCATCCTTGGCCTGTTATACTACCACCGGCTGAACCTGGTCGTGGGACATCGGATCGACTTCGAACAGATTCTGCCTTCGGCGATCAGTGAATTCGTGCCCGTGGGCCTGATGGGATGTTTGCTGGCCGGACTGCTGGCGGCGTTCCTCGGGACCTTCGCCGGAACGCTGAACGCCGCCCAAGCCTACCTGGTCAACGACCTCTACCTGAAGTACATCAAGCCCGACGCCGGGAACCGCAGGATCGCCATCGTGAATTACGCAACCGGTCTGGTGGTCGTGGTGGTGTCCACGGTGCTGGGCTTCTTTGCCCAGGACGTCAACAGCCTGCTGCAGTGGATCGTCTCGGCGCTTTACGGCGGCTACGTGGCCTCCAACGTGCTCAAGTGGTACTGGTGGCGGTTCAACGGGCACGGGTACTTCTGGGGCATGATTGCGGGTCTGGTTCCCGCCCTTGTGTTGCCTCTGGTGTTTCGGCAAACGCTGGAGTTGTATTACTTTTCTCTGCTATTCGTCCTTTCGTTGGCCGGCTGCATCATCGGAACCCTGGCAAGCCGTCCCACCGACGAGGAAACGCTGGTCTCGTTCTATTGTTGCGTCCGGCCATGGGGGTTCTGGAAACCGATTCACGAGAAGGTCGTCGCCGCCGATCCGGGTTTTCGGAGAAACGCGGATTTCCGGCGGGACATGTTCAACGTGATCGTGGGGACGATCTGGCAGACCGCCCTGGTGCTCCTCCCGATCTATGTCGTCCTGCTGAAGGGCCGCAGCATTCTCGTCGTGGCCGGCGTGATCGTGCTGACGTCCTGGATTCTCAAGAAAAGCTGGTACGATCGACTTGAGACATCAGCAGCGGCCGTGCCCGTCGAGGCGTCGCCTGCGCAGCGGGCGAGATTGGCGTGAGCGTGGCCGGTTCTTTCCGTCCGTGATGATCAACTCGATACCACAAGTTGGTTGCACACAGGTCAGGAGCACCTCTATGAACTCAATCACCGGCGCCGTTTTCGGCAAGTCGGTTATGCACCGGCAGGCAAGCCACCGGTGGCACGCTTCGACGAGGCAAACATCGCCAGCCGAAAGAGGCGCTGCCAGACGGCTGACTTGGCTGCTTGCGATGGTTGCGGGTCTTGGCTCGGCGGGTTGCTCGCTGCAGCCGGCGGCGAAGGGGCCGGCGATGGACAATTTCATACGCCGCCAGGGCGATCGACTGATGGACGGACCGAACGAGTACCGGTTCATCTCCGTCAATATCCCCAATCTGCACTATGTGGAAGACGACATGCGTTTCAGCCAGAGCATGCCGTTCCGCCTTCCGGACGATTATGAGATCAATGACGCCCTCGGGACCGTCGGGCAAATGGGCGGCCAGGTCGTCCGCATCTACGCCCTGCCCATACGGCGAGCCGACGATTCCGACAACGTGCCCCGCTACATCGTGGGGCCCGGCGCGTTCAACGAAGAGGCCTTCGTCGCGCTCGATCGCGTCCTGGTTGCCGCCCACCGCCACGGCGTGCGTCTCATCGTGCCGTTCGTGGACCAATGGAGCTGGTGGGGCGGCCAGGCCGAGCTGGCGGCGTTTCGCGGCAAGACCCTGAAGGATTGCTGGACCGATCCGCAGTTGATCGACGACTACAAGCAGATCATCGCGTTCGTCGTGAATCGCAGGAACACGGTCACGGGGGTCCGCTACCGAAACGACCCGGCGATATTGGCCTGGGAGACCGGCAACGAGCTGAACGCCCCGGTGTCATGGACGCAGCAGATCGCGGCGTTCATCAAGAGCGTCGACCACAACCATCTGGTCATCGATGGCGCCACCTACGATACGATCCCGAAAGACCGTCTCGAGGATCCTAACGTCGATTTCGTCCAGACGCATCACTATGAGAAAGACGCGCTCGCCATGATTGACCGTATTCAACGCAACTGTCAGGCGGCGCGGGGGCACAGGCCCTACCATGTCGGCGAGTTCGGCTTCCTCGGCACGCAATCGCTTCAGGCGGTGATGGACACGGTGATTCAACAGCGAGCAACCGGCGCGCTGTTGTGGAGCCTGCGGTATCGCAGCCGCGAGGGGGGCTTCTACTGGCATCATGAGCCGGCCGGCGGCGATCTTTTCAAGGCTTATCACTGGCCGGGATTCGAGGCCGGCGAGGCCTACGATGAGCGCGGGATGATGCGTCTGCTTCGAGCCAAGGCATATGAGATCCGCGGGCTGACTCCGCCGGTGATCCCCGCCCCGTCATCACCGTGCCTGGTCTCGGCCGATGACGGCGGGAGGGTGAGCTGGCGAGGCTCGGTCGGGGCGACCTGCTATGATGTGCAACGCGCGGAATGGCCCTTGGGCTCGTGGTTGACCATCGCTCACAGCGTCTCCGAGGCACAGGCCCAGTACCAGCCGCAGTTCACCGATGACTCGACCTTGCTGGGAGCGTCCTATCGCTACCGCGTTGTCGCGAGGAATCACACGGGTTGCTCCGCGCCCTCGAAACCCAGCGGACTTGTCCGGATCAGCCATCGAACCCTGGTCGATGAACTGCGGAACGACTCGCAGATCTTCCTGAGGCAGGGCAAGCTCCAGTTCCGGCAGAATGAGGCCCGCAAGGTCAAGGAAGACTGCCACCGGCTTTCCGGCGACCCGGACAGCGCCATCATCTACCACGCGCACGGCCGCATCAGCGCGGTACGGCTGTTCGTGTATAGCCACGCCGAGCCGAAGGACATCCAGATCGCTTTCTCCCCGGACTGCAAGAAGTTCGAGCCCGTCGATCCGAACGTCCAGCGGACCACCACCTTCGGTGAGAAGGTCTACGGGTTCTTGAAGGCCGACCTGTACACCGTCAAGCCGAAGGCCCAGGACAGTCGTTACGTGAAGATCGTGTTCAAGACCGACGCGCAGTTGGGCAGAGTCGAGGTCGAGTATGTCTCTGCTCACTAATGAAGCTTTTACCGAGGCGGTCCGGCGGGAGTTGCTCGGGAACATCCTGCCGTTCTGGCGTTCTCACAGCGTGGACAACCATCACGGCGGGTTCATCGCCGAGATGTCCAATGACCTGCGCACCCGGCCCGACGCGGCCAAGGGCCTGATCCTGAACGCCCGGCTGCTGTGGACATTCTCTGCCGCGTATCGCTCCACCTTGTCGGCCGAAGACAAGGCTCTGGCCGTGCGAGCTTATGACTACCTGGCACATCACTTCATCGATCCGCAGCATGGGGGATGCTTCTGGGCACTCAACCCGGATGGAAGCGTCCACGACGACAAGAAGAAGATCTACGGCCAGGCGTTCTGCGTCTATGCCCTGAGCGAGTACCATTGTGCCCTCGGCGAACCGCAGGCTCTCGATCAGGCCATCGACATCTTTCGCCGTATCGAGGATGCCAGCCGCGACAGCCAATACGGCGGCTATTTCGAAACGGTCACTCGCGACTGGAAACCCTGCGACGACGTGCGGCTCAGCGACAAGGACCTGAACGAGAAGAAGTCGATGAACAACCACCTGCACGTTCTGGAGGCGTACACGAGCCTGCTCCGAGCGTGGTCTGATGAGCTGCTCGCCCAGCGGCTCCGCGAGTTGATCGACCTTTTCGAGCGGCGAATTCTCAACCCTGAGAAGACGCACCTGCAACATTTCTTCGCCGAGGACTGGACGCCCAGATCCGACAGCTACACGTTCGGCCACGACATCGAGGGCAGTTGGCTGCTGTGTGAGGCAGCCGAGGCACTTGGCGACGAGGGACTGCTCAGGCACATTCGGTCCGTTGCCTTGCGAATGGCACGGGCGGTGCTGCACGAAGGTCTCGACGCCGACGGCGGGCTGTTCTACGAAGCCCGCAACGGGCAGATCATTGATTCGAACAAGGAATGGTGGCCTCAGGCCGAAGCCGTGGTCGGCTTCTACAACGCCTGGCAACTCAGCGGCGATCCGGTCCTTCGCGAGGCGGCGATTCGCTGCTGGCAGTTCATCCAGAACCGGATCGTCGATCACGTCCACGGCGAGTGGTTCTGGCGGGTATCGCGCGACGGCGTGCCCGACGATTCCATGCCGAAGGTGTCCGCGTGGAAGTGTCCCTACCACAACGGACGTTGTTGTCTGGAAATCCTGCGCCGCGTCGAGACCGGCGTAACATGAGGGAAGGACCTGTGCCCATGCCTGATGAGCAGTTCAACCGGCGTCTACAGCACCTCATGGCCGATCATCAATCGCTGATCGATCGTGCAAACGAGATTGCTCCCCACGGCAACGGCGTTTTCGATCGTTACCGCCACCCCGTGCTCACCGCCGAGCACACGCCGATCTTGTGGCGATACGATCTCAACCCGCAAACCAATCCGCACCTGATGGAACGGCTGGGGATCAATAGCGTATTCAACCCGGGGGCGATCGAATTCGACGGCCGGATCCTGCTGGTCGCCCGCGTCGAGGGCTGCGATCGCAAGAGCTTCTTTGCCGTGGCCGAGAGCCGGACGGGCGTGGATCGGTTCCGCTTCTGGGACGATCCGGTCGTGCTGCCGGAGACTGCTGATCCGGACATCAACGTGTATGACATGCGGCTGGTACAGCACCAGGACGGTTGGATCTACGGCCTGTTCTGCACGGAGCGTAAGGACCCCGCCGCCCCACGCGGTGACCTCTCCTCCGCCGTCGCCCAGTGTGGAATCGTCCGCACCCGCGATCTCAAGAGTTGGCAGCGACTGGATGACCTTCGGACCGGATCACCTCAGCAGCGCAATGTCGTCCTGCATCCTGAATTCGTGGACGGCAAGTATGCCTTCTACACTCGCCCGCAGGACGGGTTCATCGACACCGGTTCAGGCGGCGGTATCGGCTGGGGGTTGTCCGACAGCATCGAGCACGCGGTCATCGGCCCGGAGCGAATCGTTCACGATCGCAAGTATCACACGATCTACGAATCCAAGAACGGCCTGGGGCCGGCGCCGATCAAGACACCGCACGGCTGGCTGCACCTGGCTCATGGTGTGCGAGGAACGGCCGCCGGGCTGCGTTACGTGCTCTACGCGTTCATGACCGCGCTCGACGATCCGGCTCGCCTGATCCACGAGCCCGGCGGGTACCTGTTGGCACCAAGCGGCGAGGAACGAGTGGGCGATGTTTCGAATGTGACCTTCTCCTGCGGCTGGGTCGCGAAATCCGACGGGCGCTTGTTCATCTACTACGCGTCCAGCGACACCCGTTGCCACGTGGCCACCACGACGGTTGAGAAACTGGTCGACTATTGCCGGAACACCCCGCCCGATCCGCTCCGTTCTTATGCGTGCGTCCAGCAGCGGATCGAACTCATCCGGCGGAATCTGTCCTTGAAGCGGTAACAGGGTTGCTGTGTCCCGATGGGGCCCAACGCTCGTCGCCGTGTCAGATCTTGACTACTTGAACGCGGGTGGGATACTCGACGGTGTCTCGTCGAGATCATCCTTCCATACGAGCGGCGCGATCGACACCGGTCCGCTCATCCACCCGGCATGCGTGATGTACCACTTCCCCTTGGCATCGCGGACAACCTCCGAGGCGTGCGACCGGATCCGTCCGACACGCTGTTCGATGTCCCAATGGAACGGGTCGCGCGACAAGTAGACATGGGTCCAATCGTTGTCGCAGACGAACAGGTAGTAGTGCCGGCCTCGCCGGACCACAAAGGGCGATTCGGTCGGCCCGCCGAAAGACCCCGCATTCGGGTGGATGAAGACAACCTTACGGTCGCCCCAGTGGGTCAGATCCTTGCTGGTGACGCACACGACGGTGTGGTTGCCCCCATCCGGTGTGGTTGTCGCGGTGTAGTACATGATCCATTGGTTCTCCGCCCGCAGGACCATCGGATCGCGCCCATCGAACCCGTCCACCACCATCGGATTGTCCGGTGACCGCGTCCATGTCTTGAGATCCGGCGACGTGAGCAAGTGGATGCGATACTTGTGCGTGTCTTTGTCCCCGGCGCAGACGAACATGTGGTAGACTGAGTTGCTTCGAATGGCGTGGGGGGCCCAGAGCAGGTATTCCTTGTGTTTCTCCCAATCGGCGGTCACGGCCGGCGGCTGGGCCTGCCATGGGTCTTGCAGCAGTGAAGTCGCGGTCGCATGAGCGAGTCGCCGCCCGGGATCCTTGAAGAAATCCAGCGGCTTGGGGTGGGTGATGCCGAACAGGTGCCACGTGTTGTCGGGTCCTTGGACGATCGTGTGATCGTTGATGCACCAAGGCTCCTCGGCGGCAAAGACTCTCTTGAACTCTCCGGCCTCCACCAGCGTCTTGGGCGAGCGAGCCTCGGTCTGCCAAGCCTTGGCCACATCGATCTGGGGCGGTGAGATCTCCGCAAGCTTGACGTCGGTCCGCTTGTCACCCGCCCGCTTCTCCACGCGGGTCAGCCGGTAGGTACCGGGCGCCGGTGCCCGCAGCGGTATGGTCCAGGCATCCTTGCCCGCGTAGGTGGCGAACGACCACAGTGTCTTTCCGTCCGGCCCGTCGATGGCGCCCCAATACTCGACGCCGGGATAACCGATCTTCTCTGACGGCATACGGATGGTGAATGTGGGTTCCGGCGTTTCCGCCGTCGTGAGAACGGCAGCCATCATCATCATGGGAATCGAGAGCATGTCGGTACCTCAATCAGCATGTCCCCTTGCTGTTTCTACTCCGCCTGGCGTGTGGCGTTGCGATGGTCGGGTTTTGTCTGATCGCCCGAGAGCGCGTTCCTCAGAATCGCCGAGACCACGCCATAGATCTCCGTTTTCTGCCTGTTCAGATCAAATGTGTCGTTGACCGGCCAGTGCCTCTGCATGGCCCACGCCCAGTGCGCCCACGGAATCTTGTGCTCTTCGAGGAGGCTGCCGACGTCCTTGAGCCACTGCGTGTAGCCGGGGGCGCCGGTTCGCACTCCCCACTCGCCGCAGAAGACCGGCACCCGATGGCGATCGCGAAAGCGGACCGCCGTCGACATCCGCTCGGCCAGGGCCGCCTTGCCCCATTTGCCTGGATACTCGAGTAGTGGCCGGTTCTCCGGATGGAGCATGTGCGTGTACTCGTGCGGATGGTAAAAGTGGAACGAGTAGATGAGGTTCGGATCATCGAGCTTGAGATAGTCGAGCAGTTCCTCGGCCCCCGAATACTCCGCCCCCTCGATCACGATCGGCGTCCGCGCGTCCGTTCGACGGAAATGGGCGATCACCTCACGATACCAGGGAGCGAGCTTCGTTCTATCCACGTCGTGCGGCTCGTTGATCGGCTCCCAGGCGGCGATGAATGGCTCATCTTTCAGCAGATTAAGGATGTAGTCCCACATATCCAGGAACTCGCGATGCAGGGCCGGCGTGTTCCACACGTTGCCGCTGTTGGGCCGGCCGTCGGCACGAAACGCATGTAGATTGGGGATGACCCAAAGCCCCTGTGAGGTGAACAATCGCACGTGCCTTTTGAGGAAGCGGAGTTGCCGGGAGTCGAATTGCCCCGAGGGGACGTAACCGAATTGATAACGCACACAGTTGGCACCAAGGTCCTTGATGTCGGCGACGTCCTGGGCCGTCGGAGGGACCCACCAGAGCAGGTTGAAGCCCCGGAACCGGATCGGCTGACCATCCGGGGTCAGAATCTCCGTTTCGCGTATCGAGAGCCTGGCCGGTTCGGTCTCGGCTGGTTGCGATCCGGGAACAGCCGAAGCTGCCGTGGACGGCAACACGAGCGACATCACCGTGAAGAGTCCGGCCGGGCCGAGAGAAATCGGGAGCATGGCGGCATTATACGCCGGAGGGCCGCCATTGCCGATCTT
>MTKZ01029545.1_pt1 | contig 43449 bp, 36 predicted proteins | sample 1042781 | NCBI WGS metagenome assembly MTKZ01 (sample SAMN06212207, study PRJNA360539) | anaerobic digester metagenome | biome: Wastewater treatment plant; material: sludge; isolation source: anaerobic digester fed with sludge from wastewater treatment plant | place: Denmark: WWTP Viborg ...
AAGGATGCCCTACTGCACTTACGCAAGTAAGGTAGGTAGGGGGCACAGAAATGGCTCGGGCGGCTGTTTAACAAAAACACAGGCTTCTGCTAAACCAGTAATGGGAGGTATAGGGGCCGACGCTTGCCCAGTGCCCGTAGGTCAAGACCGGGGGTGTTAAAGCTCTTGGTTTAAGCCCGGGTGAACGGCAGCAGTAACTATAACTGTGGTAGAAGGGCAGTTGAGATTGCTCTTATGTTAAAAACATATGTATTCAGCAATCCTATTGGTTTTAACCAATAGAAAAATCTGACCAAATGCTGGAACGTCCGTCCACACTTTTAACCAAAAGATGTGGTCAAAATATCTAGTATAACTAGATAAAAGTATCTTGAGCTACTTAATATATTCGTATATTATTCGGGTATGCTAAGTGAAAATGTTTCAAGTGCGGATAATCAGCAGGAAAGAGTTCCAAGAGATGTTGAAGATTTAAAGTGGTATTTAGCAGGTTTTGTAGATGGAGAAGGTTGTTTTAGTGTTACCATTTGCAAGAGTAAATACACCAGAATTAGATGGAAGATCGATCCACTTTTTCAAGTTTATCAACATAGGGATAATGCCAATATATTGCATGTCTTTAAAAAGACACTGCAGTGTGGTTATGTTAGTGAAAAGGGAGGCAATCCTGTTTGTCACGTTTATTGTGTAGATAGAATTTTGGATCTGATTGAGAAGGTTATTCCGTTTTTTAACGGATATCCTCTTTTAGGAAATAAATACAACAACTTTTTGTTATTTAAACAAATTGTTGAAGGAATCTACTTGAATAAACATCATACAATAGAAGGCTTCACCGAATTAGCTAAAACTGCATTTAAGATGAATAGAAACGGTAAATATCGAAAATATTCTCTTGAAGAGATAATTGGTAGTTTGGAACAATCCCCAGAGGCTAAACGTCAGATCTACAGCAATGTGGAATGATATAGTCCGATCTCTGTGGCGACACAGAGGAACCTCAATTAATTAAGTATTTGAGGTGATAACGTGAATGTCTATGGTAGCGTAATCCCTTGTCGGGTAAGACAAAGAACGAGCCCGTATCGGCTTATAACGGGAAAGTCTTAAAAAATGTGTTCATAGGGAGCACAACGTGCAATTTTTTTAAGACAATCACGTGGGAAGTCACCATGAAAATGGTTGACCCCGTATCGACTGATTCTCCAATATATGTTAGTATATTGCGAGATGAGATGTATCTTTATGAAAGATAAAATGCATCACACGCCGATATCTTCCAATGATGTATATTTAATGCCTTATTTCTCAGGTTTTGTGGATGGTGAGGGTTGCTTTTCTGTTTCAGTAAACAAAAGTAATCATCATAAGATTGGTTGGGAATTTAGACCAAGTTTTTCAGTCAGCCAGAATGCAGATAGAGCAGAGGTTTTATACCTGCTTAAAAAATATTTTGGTTGTGGAAACATCAGACCGGATAGGTCTGATAAAACTCTGAAATTCGAAATTAGATCCATCAACGATTTAATTAGCAAGGTTATTCCTCATTTTGAGAGATATCCTTTGGTTTCATCAAAAATTAACAGTTTTCTTAAATTTAAGAAAATTTGTTTATACATTTTTGATAGGAAACATCTAAGATCAGAAAATTTAAAAAGTCTAATATCTTTAGCCAAATCCATAAACCAGTCAAGTAAGAGAAAAATATACAAAATTGAAGATAAAGATATAGTCAGCGCCATTAGCAATAATGGATAGTATAAAAGTGAAGTTCCGACCCGCACGAAAAGCGTAACGATCTGAGCACTCTCTTAACCACGGACTCGGTGAAATTGAACTTCCGGTGAAGATGCCGGGTACTCGTTGTTGGACAAAAAGACCCCGTGGAGCTTTACTGCAGCTTGGTATTGATAATCGGTTTTCACTGTGTAGCGTAGGAGGGAGTTCACGAAAGTGAACGTCAATGAAACACCTCTCTTTTAATTCTGAGCGTCTTACCTTTCGCCGTGATCCGGCGATGGGACAATGCTTGGCGGGCAGTTTATCTGGGGCGGATTCCTGCTAAAGAGTAACGCAGGAGCCCAAAGGTTCACTTAGCGCCGATGGAAATGGCGCCATAAGTGTAAAGATATATGTGAGCTTGACTGCGAGACCTACAAGTCGAGCAGATGCGAAAGCAGGGCTTAGTGATCTTCCAAGTGTCATGTGGTAGACCTGGAACTTAACGGATAAAAGCTACCCCGGGGATAACAGGCTGATCTTACCCGAGCGTCCACAGCGGCGGTAAGGTTTGGCACCTCGATGTCGTCTCGTCACATCCTGGGACTGGAGCAAACAAAATTACTCTCCTTATCGGAAACGGTAAGGTAATTAAACGAGCCCAAAACGGTGAAAGCCTTCGTGTTTCAAATTAATATATAGCAATATGTATTATAATAATATAATGAAGGTTAATACCGTGGGAAAGAAATTATCTGAAGTAATTTGTGCTTATCTGGCAGGATTTTTAGATGGGGATGGTGCAATTATGGCATGCATCGAAAATCACCAAGAAAAGAAATTCGGTTTTCGTGTTAGGGTGTTTGTAAAAATAACACAACGTGATCGGATAAATTTAGAATGGGTATTTGTAAAAACAGGACTGGGTTCTTTAATATCCAGGAAAGGTTATTACGAATGGCTAATAAGAGATCAAAATCAGGCAAAATATTTTCTTGATTTAGTCTACCCATATCTTAGGTGTAAAAAGAGGCAGGCTTTAATTGCCGGTAAAATTCTCAATCGAAAAATCTTGTCTAAAAAAGATTTATTATATACAGCACATCTGGCTGATTCATTGTCATTGCTAAATGTTCGTTCAAAGAACAGAAAGCAGAATTTTTCGACAATGATCAAAGATAGTTTCTCCCGTAACGACTGATTCTTTCTTTTTTGGAGAAAGAAGAGACAGAATTTATTTCTGTAATACGGTTCGTGCCTAAAACTTATCTGGTGACAGATTTAGTTATGGCAAAGGTATAGTCTTACCCCAACAGTAATGTTGGAAGGTTGAGGCCCCAAGGGTCCGGCTGTTCGCCGGTTAAAGTGGCGCGTTAGATGGGTTCAGAACGTCGTGAGACAGTTCGGTCTCTTTCCACAACGAGAGTTAATGCTTTGAGAGGACTAATTCCTAGTACGAGAGGACCGGAATTACTAAACCTCTGGTGTACCAGTTGTTCCGCCAGGAGCATTGCTGGGTATCTACGTTTGGACTTGATAAGCGCTGAAAGCATATAAGCGCGAAGCAAACCTCAATACTAAAGCATTTCTGCTTTAAGCAGACGCAAATCCTAGGAGACTACTAGGTTGATAGGTCACAGGTGGAAGTACAGCAATGTATGCAGCCGAGTGATACTAATTATTTGCGCATCTCAATTTTCGTATCAGTGTTTTTCTTTTTGTTTGTTGGGTTTTTTGACTTTCTACTTGGTTTTTAGAGTATTTAATAATTCATTAATAGAGAATTATTGTTCTACTTTGAAAATATATTTACTAGGGGATAGCATCCTGGTGGCGATAGCGATGGGGTAACACCTCTTCCCATTCCGAACAGAGAAGTTAAGACCATCAGCGCCGAAAATACTAACTGTAATTTTTGGGAAGATAGGTCGCCGCCGGGGTATTATCTCCTAGTATTTTTTTAATAATTCATACAATATATCTTATTGCCACGCCCACAATCCTAATATATAATCCCTGTTGTCCTACTAGGACAGAAAGGGGGTTTTGTTATAAGGATATCTGGTATAAAGATTTCTGAAGTAACAAAGTCCGTAAATGTCAAAAGCAAAAAAAGTACATAAAGAAAATTCTGCAATGTCAAAGCTTTTAAAAGAGAAAGATTTGCAGATGAAGGAATTAAAACCGGGAGAATTAATAGAAGGATATGTAATATCCGTAACTCATGGAGAGATATTAGTTGATGTTGGAGCTAAATCCGAAGGAATAATCACAGGGGCTGAGTTGGAAGAAACAGATGGCGTTTATAAGGGATTAAAGGCTGGGGATCATATTACAGCAAAGATAGTACAACCGGAGAACATGCAAGGATACATTGTTCTATCTCTTAGGAAAGCAGAAAAAGATAGGAAATGGAAAGACGCAGAGGAAGCTTATTCCAGTGGTGCTTCTCTGGATGCAACTATCATTGAATATAATAAGGGGGGTTTATTATGCGATTGCCTTAATCTCAGAGGATTTATTCCTCTTTCTCACTTGGACAGATCCCACTTTGCCAATGATATCGCTAAATTTGCAGCAGGAAGTGAATCTGAACTTAAAGATTCTTTAAAAGTATTAGCAGGAAAGATTCTGAAAGTTAAAGTAATTGAGCTGGACCCGGAAAAGAATAGATTTGTATTATCAGAGAAAGATGCTTTATCCAACTATAGTGATGAATCAAAAGAAAAGAAACTTGCTGAAATAGAGCCGGGCAAAACATTGGAGGGAATAGTAACGGGTATAATGCCATTCGGAGTATTTGTAGATTTGGGAGGTGTTGAAGGGTTGGTTCATATCAGTGAAATAGCATGGGAAAAGGTAAACCATCCTTCTCATTACTTTAAAGTAGGTCAGACAGTATCTGTAATGGTTTTGGGAGTAGACGAACAGTCTAAAAAATTAGCCCTGAGTGTTAAAAGATTAACTCCTAATCCTTGGGAAACTGTTGATAGTAAATACCCCGTAGGTACTAAAATTAAGGGTTTAGTGTCAAAAATAGTTCCTTTTGGAGCATTTGTTACCATAGAAAAGGGTTTAGACGGATTAATACATATATCTGAAGCGGGGACTCCGCTTAAAGAAGGGCAGGAGGTTGAAGCTGTTGTTATTCAGGTAGATGGTGCTAACCAGAAACTTGCCCTCAGTACCAGAACTGAAAACTAAGCTAATACTCTAAAAAATGGTTACAGATAGACTTACCGAAAGAGCTAAGAAGGTGATCATCTCCCTTCCCAGGAAAGAACGCCTTTCTAGTAAAATAATTATCACAGCTATAAAGAAAGAAGAGGGTATGGGTAATATTCTTCTTCAGAACGATATTTATAACCGTATTCCCAAAGATAAATTAATAAATATATCTAAATTGATACATGAATCCTACTCTCAGGCATATACTTTAAATCATGTTTACGTGGGAACAGAGCATTTACTTCTGGCGTTGTTAAAGATTGTTAAATCCCCTGATTTTGACATAGTAAAAAAAGAATTAATTAAGATAAATATCTTTCCCGGAGGATTAAATATAACGGAATCAACACAAACACCCCTTTTAGATTCATTTGGAGAAAGCTATGTAAGAAGAGCAATAAGGAATTTAAACCGTAACTTTATACACAGAAATGTATATGACCTGTTTATATCAGCGCTGCTGTTAAAAAATACACAAAATGTATTGCTTATAGGGGAGAACGGAGTGGGAAAGAGAACATTGATGGAAATGTTGTCCAGAAATATCTTTTTACTTAATGTACCAAGGGGCATAGCAGGCTACAAAGTAATAGATTTCGATCTGATATCCTTTATGACAGGGGTATTTAGCAAAGGAAATATGGAATCAGCCCTTGTACAGCTATCGGATGAACTTAAAACCTTGGGAAAAACTATTCTATTCATCAGGAATTTTCAAAATATATTTTTTTCTTCACCTTCGGGTGTTTCTGTTCCTATGTTTTACCCTTTATTTAAAACGGCTGTATCTCAATCAGGATCTAAGATAGTTGCCGTGATGAACTCTAATGTTTATGAGAAAGTATTTTCGGATAATGAACAAATGCTATCTGACTATGCCGTTATTTCAGTTCCGGAAACTGAGGAAAGAGAAACACTTGGTGTAATGGAGGAGGAAGCTAAGGAACTAAGTCTTCATCATGATGTAATTATTCCTCATACATTAATAAAAGAGATATATAAAAAGGCCAAAGAAATAGAAAACGGGGTTAAATTTCCCAGAAAGGGAGTGGATTTCATGGACTTTTGCTGTACTTATGCATCTGTAGGAAAAACACAGATGCCGCCTCATTACATTGAAATGGTAGATAGAGGTATAGATTTAATAACAAAAATTGAATTAGATATTGTTTCCGGCAAATATCAGGAAGCTGTAAATCTAAGGAATAAATTTAGAAAATGCGAAGAAAAAATATCTAAAGAACAGGAAGGTATATTATTAAAAAAACATAATAGAGCTGTAATGAGTATAAAAGATATAAAAGATGCATTCGTAGCATTCAAGGAGGAGGGTAAGGGAGAGTCTTTATCTGGAGATGCATTAAGATTATCTACAGTAGCTGAGAAGATAAGAAAAAGGATTATAGGGCAGGATACGGCAGTTGATAATGTAGTTAGATCTTTAATCAGATCCGAGCTTGGTTTAAGAGCCAAGAAAAGACCATTGGGTAATTTTTTATTCTTAGGACCGACCGGTGTGGGAAAAACAGAATTGGCTAAGGTATTAGCGGAGGAATATTTCGGGGATAGATCGTTGATCAGATTGGATATGAGTGATTTTTCTGAGAAACACACAGTAGCTCGTCTAGTCGGAGCACCTCCGGGGTATGTGGGGTATGGAGAGGGGGGAGAGCTTACCTCAAAAATTGAATCTAATCCCAGTAGCGTTGTTCTTTTTGATGAGATAGAAAAAGCTCATCCTGATGTGCTGAATATTCTGCTTCAGATAATGGAGGAGGCGGAATTAACCGATGCAAAGGGATCTACTTTTGATTTTTCAAAGTCTGTAGTAATTCTGACTAGTAATCTGGGTACAGAAATACTACATAATAGTAGTATTGGTTTTGAACAAAGCATGCTGACAGACAAGAAAGTGGAAGATAGACTAAAGGGAAACCTAAAAAAGATATTAAAACCCGAACTTCTTAACCGTTTGGATGAAGTTGTGGTTTTCAAAAGACTGGGAAAAGAAGAACAGAAGAAAATATTAAATATATTGATGGATGAGATATCCAACTCTCTTAGAAAACAAAGTATATCCTTAGATTTAAACAATGAAATAATAAGGATATTATTAAGGAAAGGTTATTCTGATGAATTCGGAGCACGTTCATTAAGAAGAACTGTAGAAAAAGAGCTTCTTGATCCCATAGCTTCTTTTCTACTCAAAAATGAAAAAAGACCTCTCCGTATTCTTGCGGAGATAAAAGGAGATGCTATTGTTATTAAAAATGGAAAGCAGAGAAGCAAATAATTATACCTATGTCTAAATTAAAAACTATATTTGTCTGTCAATCCTGCGGATATACTTCTACAAATTGGGTAGGACAGTGCCCCCAATGTCAGGAATGGAACTCTTTCTTGGAGGATGTTATCTCCCCATCTTTAAACAGAGGAAAGCAGAATATTCCCGGCAGTTCAAGAATGAAAAGTACTGCCCGTTCTAAAACCGTATCTTTATCTTCAGTATCAATTAAACCGCCAAAAAGACTTTCAACAAATATCTCTGAGTTTGATAGAGTATTAGGGGGAGGTTTTGTTCCCGGTCAGGTTGTACTGCTATCCGGTGAACCCGGTATTGGTAAAAGCACTCTTCTTACTGAAATATGCCGTGAATTAAAAGATAATCCCATTCTTTATATTTGTGGAGAGGAGAATATTGAACAGATAAAGCTTAGGGTTTCCAGACTAAATTATAAAGGAGATAATCTTTCCCTTTTACCCGAAACATCCATAGAAATGATAGATACTGCAGTAAGAGAGTCTTTTTCAGATGAACGGCCTAAGAATAAAAGATATTCTCTTCTAATAATTGATTCCATACAAACTTTATACTCAAATGATTTAGGAGGGCTTCCCGGATCATTAGTTCAAGTCAGAGGATGTACACAGCTTTTGACTAATATGGCCAAGGAATTAGATATACCCGTTGTATTAGTAGGGCATGTAACAAAAGAAGGGGTAGTAGCGGGACCTAAAGTATTAGAACACATTGTGGATACAGTATTATTCCTGGAAGGGGATTCTCAGCATATGTTTAGAATATTAAAAACTACAAAAAATAGATTTGGACCGGTTTCTGAGGTCGGGATATTTGAAATGTTTAGTGATGGAATCAAAGAAGTTAAAAATCCTTCCCAAGTATTCTTAGAACAAAGAATGGAAAAATCTCCGGGATCTTGTGTTGGAGTAACAATGGAGGGATACAGACCTATTCTTTTTGAAGTACAGGCATTAACAACTAAAACTTCATTCGGATATCCTAAAAGAACCGCCAGCGGGTTTAATGTAAATAGATTACAGGTTTTACTGGCTATTTTAGAGAAGAGAGTAGGACTGCCTACAGGAAGTTATGATGTATATATAAATATTGCAGGAGGTTTTAAAGTTAATGAATATGCATCTGATTTAGCTGTTTGTCTTGCAGTAGTGTCTGCTTTAAAAGATATTCCTATAAAATCTAAAACCGTTGTATTTGGGGAATGCGGTTTAAGCGGTGAGATAAGAAAAGTTGTACATCAGGAAAAAAGACAAAAAGAAGCATCCCGTTTGGGTTTTACTAATGTTATTGGATATGACAGGTGCAAATCAATTCTTAATGCTATAAAACAAGCATTTTAATTCCTTCCCAATAGTCTAAAATTATATATATATGGATAATAAATCAAAAACAAATGGGGGAACAGGCCGCCAGGTACTTTTACCCGCACCAAAGGAATCAAATACAGGAAAAAAGGCAAGTATAAACATAGTCTGGAGAATTGTCTTTTGTATATTATTTTTTATACTGGGTTTTAATTTCTCCTTATCTGCTTTTTTTAGTCAGCTCCCGTGGTTTGGGTATCATACAATAATTGAGGTGTTAATTTCATCAGTAGCAGGTTTATTTGGCTATTTCATATTTCCTATTCTTCTTATCAAAACAAGACAGTGGATAGAGAATTTAATTACAGATGTGGTAAGGAATATAGTATCTGCTTTCTGGGAACAGCAGTCTAAAAGGATACAGGAAGCAAGAAGAGTTAAGCAAAAATCAAAAGCAGAAGAAGAGGAAAGAAACCTTAGAAAAGAGCTTGAGAATGCTGTTGTCATAGACACGTCTGTTCTAATAGACGGACGTATAACTGACTTACTTAAGACGGGTTTTTTTGACAGAACACTAGTAATACCCCAGGAAGTAATCAATGAACTTCATATTGTTTCCGATAGTAAAGATACCATTAAAAGACAGAGGGGGAGAAGAGGATTAGATGTTGTAAAGGAGGTAAAGAAATACTCCAAGGTGTTATTTCCCCAGATAAAATCAAAAGAAAAGGAGGTAGATAAACAGTTGGTAATATTTGCTAAAGAACATAAGTTAAAACTAATGACTTTGGATTTTAATCTAAATAAAGTAGCTTCTGTATCGGGGATAAAGGTATTGAACATAAATGATCTGATTAATGCACTTAAAAGTATATTTCTTCCGGGAGAGGTAGTGAGGATTAAAATAATACAAGAAGGCAAGGAGAAGAATCAAGGAGTAGGGTATCTTGATGATGGTACTATGGTAGTCGTGGAAGAGGCAAAAAGCAGGGTAGGAGAAGAGATTGATGCGAAAGTAGTAAAAACTATACAGTCTTCTGCGGGAAGGATAATATTTTGTGAAAGTGTATCAGCCAAGATCTAGTAAGATTTATTTATAAAGCCATTTCATTTTGATTTCATTTCAGTTTTGTATATTAAAACAAGTAAATTGCGAAAATTAACACTTGAAAATACACGTACGTTTATGTACATTAATGTACATGTCTAAAGTTAATGCCACTAATTTTCGCAAGGATATGTTTAATTATTTAAATAAAATCTTTGTGAATAATGAGAGCATGATAATAGAAAAGGGAGGTATTCCTATTGCCAAGATAGTACCTTTTTATCTAAACAGGGATACAAAAGGGAAGACGTTGGAGGAGATACTAGATTCAGCCAGAGGCTCATGGGCAGATGATAAAGAATGGGAGAAGGATGAAGAGAGAAGAAGGAAGATAGAGCTTGAACAAACAAAGAAAAACAGAGCAAATTGATTATTTTAGATACCTCAATTCTCATAGACTATATAAGACAGAATAACAAAGGGAGAAAAACTTTGTTTGATAAAGTGATTCAGTTAGAAGGTAGTTTTAGTTTGGGAATCTCAGCGGTAACTGTCCAGGAATTGTACCAGGGGAAAAGCACAAGAATCAGAGATAAGGAGGAAGAAATGCTGGATGTTCTAGGGCTTTTGAGAATCTATGTATACGATGAGAGTGTTGCGGCAACTGCCGGAAAGATTGTAAGAGATTGGAGTCCTAACATGGGTTTTGCAGATGCAGCCATTGCAGCGACAGCTATTAATGAAGAATGTAGTTTATTTACTCTTAATACCAGAGATTTTTCCAATGTTCCAAGTTTAAAATTTTATTATTTAAGATAGGAAATAGGGAAGTAAAGGATTTGCCCTGCTTTTGTTTACTAATCGCAAAAAAAACGCTCCACAAGGAGCGACATACAAAGCGGCGGCCGCAGAGCGTTTTTTTATAGAAGCGTGTCCACCCTTCCGGATGGTATAAGACCATGCTCCCGAGCAGGCGAAACATGACTACGATCACTTTATAACGGTGGGGAAATTTAACAAGCGATGTATGTTGGTCTCTCGTCCATTGAATCCCGCTGTTCTGCATAAATTATTTATGAATTCCAATCGGCGTTGCTATTAACTAAATATTTACATAATTACGTATTTACGTGTATGATCGAATAAGAAGATTCCGCGTGCAACCTATAAGGTACTAATTGCGTGTGGATAACTTTTATTTTTGTGGATAATTTTTTTGGAGGATGTTTATGGAGAACAAAAGCGAGAAAGTTAAGGCGACTATTTTAATAGACAAGACACTTAAGAAGCTTGCTCAAGTACACGCAATTCAAAATGACATGAGTTTTGGTGAACTCATAGAGACAGCTTTGAGAGAGAAGTTACTTGGTAAGAACTAAATATTTGTTAATGCATCTGTTTTAGATGCTTTTTTGAATTTGACACCGGGTGTGGTTGATGTATTATCTACTGTCCTTTGAAAAATCAACCCCCGCGCTAGCTATCCTATAGTATTGACTTTTGTAAGCTTGTTTGGTAGAATCCTGTGACTGAAAGAAAGGAAGGGCGGTACGTTGAGTTATCTCCGTAATAAAGAAATGAAGGTTATAGACTGTTGTTTTGTGAACCTGAGTGGGTTTACAGATTAGCAGTTTATCTGCTGAACTTTGACAATTGGTGTGGGTAAATAAAAATCCTTCTTGAGGGTTATTTTGGATTGATGGGATCTCTTGCACCCCTTTTGTACACATCTTTTAGGTTGTTGGTAAGTGTTGGGTGGATGTGCACAGTAGGGGTGTGGGAGTAAAATCCCTTTTAAATCTAAACTCTCTGGGTAACCGGAGAATATTCTCTATGGGCAGCCAAGCCCGACCTTAAAGGAGGTAAAAATGGCAAAAGTGTATGTTCTAAGTGATTTAGATGGGTTGTTTAGTACCCTAGGGGGTCCCTCGCCACATTTGGCAGGGATTTCCCTCGAAAAGGCCGCGGATATCGCCGGGGTATTGGGCGTGAGTGCCCAAAGTTGGGATGAGGTCGAGAGATTTTTTTCAAGCACAATAGTCTCGCCTCTCTCGCAGGACGAAACGGAGAGGGTCTTGGAGATCCTGAATACCCCCGATCCCGACCCCGCGCCAGCTGTTGACCCTGATCCCGACCCCGATCCCGTTCCTGCTCGTAAGAGCAGCAACTGGACGTTGTGGGTGTTGGGCGCGGTTTCGTTGGTCTGCGCGCTGATTTTCTTCGTTGTTATCGGCAAATTCTTTCTTAGTTTGCCCGACAAGTCCTCGGAGATCGTTCCAGCCGCGACCCCAACAGTGCAGGTGATCACTGCTGCGGGNNAGCCGACGCCGGTCGCACCGACCGCAGTTCCTGTTCAGCCGACGCCGGTCGCACCGATCGCAGCGCCCGTCCAGCCTACCGCAGTTCCGGTTCAGCCGACCCCGGTTGTCGCTGCCCCCGCAGCTCCCGCAGAAGTCGTTTTTGACGGCACAACCGTCACGGCCGATTTTAAAGGGGGTTTGCCCGGGTATTTGGATCTACGGGTAGCGAATCGTATGCCTGGTGATGAATCTATGTACAAAATCAACCTGGTGGCCGACTTTGCTCGTATTGGCGTTCTTAGGCTGGTGTGTGACGATCTATGTATTGTTGCAACTTACTACCCTTCCGCCACTGCTCAGGGTATTGATCTTCTTCCCCTTCTGAAAATGGGCAAGGTAGATACCAAAATCCCTGGGGATCAGGAACTTCGTGCTTACATGAAGGCACACGGAGTGAATGTAACAGAAGGTGAAATCCTGGACCAAAATTATGCAACAGTTTTTCTTGGTTCAGTAAAGGCCTCAGATGGTGCCTTCATAATTATTCGGATGAAAGACGACCCAACTAAGCAGGTTAATAACGGTGGGTTGATTTCTTTCAGTTCGGATACGGAACCGTTTACAGTTAACCTGGACGGTTCAGTCGTCGCAAATCCAACCTTCATTCTGGAGCCATAATCCCACACCCGGATCCAGATTAAGGAACCATGAGCGGATAGGAGTTGAAAAAGAAGACACACCCGTGTTCTCCTGATTCATCCTATCCGCTCTCAATTTAAGCTTCTCTTTATAAGGGAATCTTGGATTGGGACATGTAATATTTTCTTGAAACTAACTTCCACTAACCCGGAAGTTTTTTTGTGCCTATTTTCCCCGATTTATTGTATTCTATTAGTAATGCCCAAACTGTCCCTTGTAATACCAGCAAAGAATGAAGAGAAGAGAATATCGAAGACACTTAGTGTTTATGGCTCTTTTTTTGACTCAAGAAGCAAGTCCATTTCTGTAGAAATAATTGTTGTAGTGAGTGACTCGGAGGACAGAACAGCCGCAATAGTAGACCGTTATTCAAAAGAGTTCCCATTTATTAAAAAGATAGAAACTAATTACTCCTCCGGCAAGGGAGGGGCTGTTTCGTTGGGTTTTAAGAACGCTACAGGCGATTTTGTGGGGTTTGTTGATGCGGATGGGGCAGTTTCAGGTCAGGAGATATTAAAGCTCTTTGAATTCATTGAGGAAACCCCCTGGCTTGACGGTGTAGTGGGTGTTAGGGATCTTTCAAGAACCGAAGTTAGTTTTAAAAGAAGAATATTAATGAAATCTTTCAATCTTTATGCCAAATTATTCTTTAACCTTCCTTATAAAGATACGCAATGCGGAGCAAAAATTTTCAGGAAAAACGCTGCAGATTTGGTTGCATCAAAACTTTCCAATACAGGATGGGCATTTGACGTAAATATTTTGCTTGTTGCCAAGTATCTGAACCTTAGAATAATGGAGCATCCGGTAATTTGGCTTGAAAAAGAGGGATCCAAGTTTTCCGTATTTACCGGATTGGTTAAGATTCCACTGGAATTTATAAAGCTAAAACTTTTAGAAATTGACCATGGTTTGGAAAATTTTCTTGATAGAGTTTTTCCTGCAAGCATTGAGGATTTTTCAAATCATAAAAGAATTTTGATTTTTGCATGGAGAGATATTAAAAATCAACAATGGGGAGGTTCGGAAGTATACGTTCACGAAATTGCTAAAAGATTATCAAAGAAACATACAGTTACTTTATTTACATCAAAACCAAAAGGTTTATCTTCCAAAGACGTTATAGATGGGGTGAGGGTAATAAGAAAAGGAGGTATATTCTCCGTTTATTTATGGGCAATGCTTTATTACCTTATTTATCTTAGAAAAAGAACCGATTTTATCATTGATGTTCAAAATGGAATCCCTTTTTTTACCCCGTTTTATTCAAATAAACCAAAAATTATGGTTTTACACCATGTTCATAAAGGACAGTGGTTTATTCAATTTAATCCCATTGTAGCAGCTGTGGGTTACCTTATTGAATCTACACTAATGCCTCTGGCGTATAAAAATATACCGGTTATAACTGTGTCACCCTCTAGTATGAAAGATCTTAAAAAGCTGGGATTTATCGATAGGGATATTTTTATTGCATATAATTCCATCCACAACATTATTTACGGGGTTAATTATGAAAAATCCAGATTACCTATGGTGGCTTATGTGGGGCGTGTGAAGGCCTATAAACGTTTGGAAATAGCTTTGGATGTATTCAAACATATACTAAAAAAGATACCGGAAGCGAAATTTGTTATTGGAGGAGATGGGGATAATCTTAATAAACTAAAATTGAAAGCCAAAAAATTGGGTATTTATGAAAGCGTTGAATTTTTAGGTTTTGTCTCAGATAGAAAAAAATGGGAAATTATGCAAAAAGCTTGGGTGTTTTTAATGCCTTCAGTTAAAGAGGGGTGGGGAATAACCATAATTGAAGCAGCCTTATCTAGTACCCCGTGTGTTGGATTTGATGTTCCTGGGGTTAGAGACTCAATTGTGAACGGTAAAACAGGTTATTTAGCGGAAAGTCCAAGGGATTATTATAAAAAGACCCTGGATCTTCTTGAGGATAAAGATCTTAGAAATAATCTAAGTAGAAATTGTGAAAAATGGGCCTCCATATTTTCTTGGGATAAATCAACAGAAGCTTTTGATAAAGTAATTGATAGTTATAACAACAGATATAAACTTCTTGAAAATAAGCTTTATCCTTGGGATTTGGATTTACGTTCAGAAGCAGAAAAACTTCTTAAGTAAGAAATTACCAATGTTAATATGACCGTGACCGCTGAAACACCTGAAATCACCGCCCCTTTTTGGAAGTACTCTTGGGGTTTGTACTCTACTATGTAGGTTCCTGCCTTAATGTTATCAAACTCCCACCCATTAATATAACCGTTAACAATACCCGCCTCCTTTTTTTGTGGTTTTAATATCCAGTTTTTGTTGTAGGGTTTTGAAAATGACAGCACACTTTTACCCGGAACATCATTGAATACAGTCAATTCATATTTCGTGGGGTTGATCTGTTTTGTTTTAACAGTCAGGGAACTATTTTTTTCCTCCTGTATAGAACTAAAATCTGTTTGAGATACAGTATTTGTTGTTTCCAAAGATTCTAACTCGTTTAGAAATACAAATGCATTTATAGAGTTAAAACCGTTAATATTAGAGATTGAAATACTAACATCTTTGTTGCTATTATCTACTTTTCCCAAATATACCCATTCGTATCTATCATTTCTTGTTGTCTCAGGTGTTTTTGTTTCGATATCAAAGGAGTCACTTCCTATTTTTATCTGTAATTTACCTCCTATAGTGCTCTTTAAAAGCCTTACGTATACGTTGCATAAATTTCCATCACATCCAGTATTTTCACTGAACAAAATTGATATTGGCTTAACCTCTTTTGAAATGTCTTTTAGAATAAAGTTTTTAAGTTCATACGAGTAGCTTTGATCGATATCTGTAGACACAGTCCAAATACTAAAAACCGCTGTTTCAGAACCCTCAGGTATCTTAACAACGTTTTCCATAAGACCACGTTCATTCTGATACATCGGAATAATGCCGGTAATAGCGTCTCCCTCACCGTAAAAAGTAAATTTATAATGAGGGATAAGATCATCGGATATATCTGAGTTGAATCTTACACCCAAAGCGGTTTTACCTAACACATCAAATCTATCAGATTTGATTATGTTCCAGTAGTAGATAAAGTCCTCTAGTCTTGAATTATATCTTAGGTCCTTTCCATTAAATACAACATTAGGGTGCGCAGAGAACATTGTCTCAACAGGGTTCCCCTGATTAAATAACTTCCCACTCATCTGCCACCCATCCCTGGCGATTATTACCCCTCTACCAAAATCAAACTGTTTGATATTTAACCCAAGATTGTTTAAAAAGAAATCCACCTCAGCATGACTAATGTTTTCCAATGAACCGGTTTTCCAAAAACCCGGATTTCCATCTTCTTTTTTGTGACTGTAAATAGAAGGATATATGAATCTATCTGAGTATTTATTCAGAACAAAATCCAAAGGAGCTTCAGGGTTATATTGATAATATTTATTTTCTGTATTAAAGCCCGAAGGTCTATCTGTAAAATCAACATATGGTTTTTGTTTTTTCAGTATTTCTGCGGCATTGCTTTTTAGGAAGTTAAGTCCTGCATTGGTTTCAATTTTTGAATCGTAGATCTTCGAGAGGCCCGTATATGCTTTATTTTCATATATTGTAAGAAGTTCATCCGAGTATATTAAATTGATAGATGTTTGAGTGTTCAGAAGATCGTCTATTCTCCCGGGTTTAAAAATTGATTCGTCTTTCCTAATTATCAAATACTTAACCCCAATAAGATCAAGAGCCTCTCCAATATCTACTGAGTAGATATTTTCCAGATTAAAAAGATAGTTAGCATAATTTATATACTCCGATCTTGTGGTTACCGAAGGTTTTGGAGATACTAGGTTTGAAAATGTATACCTCACCTCCTCACTATTTGCCCAGAAAGGTTTGGGATTTCCGGGATACCACAAAATGTTAGACTCTTCAGGATCACTGGATAGAAGAGAAATGATTTTGGAATAACTATCCGGAATTATTACCGGTTGGTAATATGCTTCCAATGTACTGTTAAGAAAAGTTAGGTTTACAATTATTGTTAATGCTATAGGAAATAAAGCAATAATAAATAAACGAGCTTTTCTTATTGTGTACCTTAGGATTATTGATATTGACAGGGAATATACAAATGAAAGTATTAATCCAAACTTATCGTATTCTCTGAATAACCAAGCAAAATTACGAAAGGGTGAATCAAACATCATTTTAAAGTAAACAATGTTAGTGTAAGACTCGCATGTTGATAAGAAGGCTCCTGTTAGGAATAAAATTAGTATAGTTAATAATACTTGGCGTTGCTTTTTTGTTCTTAGTGCAACGAAAGTAAAACCCAAAAATAATAGGGGTATGTAAGGAACGGAAATCATAAATCCTTTTATAGGATAATCTGTTGGGTTTGTTAGCCAGTATCCCATTAATCCGAGAGAATTTTCCAGTGTTGCATTTCTACCTATAAGTTCCACAATCGTTTCTGATACTTCAGCATCTGGTTTAGAGTTAGAAGCTAGGTAGGGAAGTATCCAATGCATGTTTACTAGTAAAGTAATAATTAAAAATATTATGAAATGCCATAATAGAGTAAATATTTTATCCTTAGTGTGGTCCCTTGTTATTAAATAGGAGAATAAAATGGATGCAAATAATACAATTTCAAATAGAACGGTATGCGGAGTAGCTGTCAGTAATCCCAAAATTATTGAAAGAATAACTAGCTTCTTTAAATCTTTTTTTTCGGAAAAAAAATAGTCAAACAAAAAATAGAATACTATGGGTATTGTGACAGTGCTGAAGAATAAACCAAAATGTGCAATTCTGTTTGTAAACCAAAAATTGGTTGTATAAAATAAAGCACCTATAACTGCAGGTACTATGGAAACAAAAGAGTATTTAGTTAAAACCTCATTTTGGAATACGTGTTTATTGATAAATTTTTTAGTTGTTAGCAAAAAGGCTATAAAAGAGGATGCAAAAAGAAAAATAATTTTTATTTTTATATATAGATCATCTCCAAACCCAAGATTTTCAAATATTTTGTATATAGATAGTATGGTAAAAAATAGGGGGATTCGCGCCTTTTCTGCCAAAGACTCCCCGATATCATTGCTGTATGTGTAGATGTACCTTTTAAAAAGGTTTGATATGTCAACAGACTCAGTAACATCCCGAAAATATATGTACCCCGGGATGGATATAGTTCTTAGTACTACCGCTAGTATGAACAACAATGGTCCTATAACGAATAACAGGTAGTAAAACTTCCTCATATAGAAGGATTTTAACATTTTATACCTGCATATTAGAATGCCTATCTATTTTGAATAATTAGATATTCCAAGTACCGCTCATAAATATAAACCCTATAGTATTGACAAATAATGGATTATGCCCTATAATATCAATATTAGGGTTAGATTTAACCCTATTCTGCTTGTTATTACAATAAAAGAATTGATAAAGCAAGCAGTATTTTATTTAGTTTTTCCTTGCCCCAGAGTCAATAAAACCACTAATATGCTGTTAAAGCAGTATACTGGTATAAGGTTCTTGCTGACATTTGGTGTCAAGAGGATTATAGGAAAAATATGAAAAAATATTTAACTGCCAAAATCATAATATCCTTCTTAGTCGCCGTAACCCTTTTGGCATCGGTTGACAGAGGGAAAGTATTTGCAGAGTATTGTGAACCCATATACGGTGGGGGAGAGAATTGTTACTACAATAAAAGATTTGAGATAGATAAAGACGTTAGGTTAGAAGGTGATGATGATTGGGAAGAGGACAAAATCACTGATGTTTCTAAAGATGATGTAATTGAGTTTAGAGTTAAGATTAAAAACAGAAGTGATGAGGAATCTAATTCCTTTGATGACATGAAGATGGAAGACTTCTTACCTGATGAATTAATAAGAGAAGGAGGTTCAGGTCTAACTGAATACTGGGATGATTTTGAACCCGGAGAAACAAAAACCTTTGTGATAAAAGCCGTAATCGATGAAGATGAGTTTGATAGAGACGATAACTTTGAGAAATGTGTAGTAAATAAGGCAGAGGTAAGATGGGATGACAACTTTGAAGGTTCTGACACAGCTACAGTATGCTATGGAAATGGAGAACCTACTGAATTACCTAAAACAGGATTTGTATCTAACTTAGGTATATTAGGGATAGGTCTTTTAGTAGCCGGACTGGCTGTTAGAATATCCAAAAAGTTATCATAATTATTTGAGAAGCCCGGAACGTTCGGTTCCGGGCATTCTCTTGAGTAATAACAAGAAGATAATCTTTAGACAAGGTATAGATCGGTTGGGTTTGGCCTAATCCTTACGCGACCGATCTGTATCTTGCCTAAATATATATTATTCATTTCTGATATAAATTCCTACTTTTTAATATGAAAAGCTTAATAAATTCAAAAAAATTATATAAATACATCGCCGTATTATCAGTAATAATATGTATATTAGGGTATATTCTATACTCAAAATATATAGGTAATGGATTATTTGGAAAAAGTAATAATAATACAGCAGAAGTAACCAATACCGGAGAAGAAGCAACAGCTTTTGCAAAAGCAATGGAACCTATATACGCAAATCCAGAAAGAATACTAATACCATCAGTAAACGTAGATGCTGAAATTACACCTGTAGGTGTATCTGAAGACGGATCTCTGGAAACTCCTGAGAAATGGGAAATGGCAGGTTGGTATAAAAAAGGATTTAAACCCGGAGAAAAGGGAAATATGATTATTAATGCTCATTACGATAATAATTATGGAGGGCCTGCTGCATTTTGGATGTTGAAAAATACAAAAGCAGGTGATACAGTCATAGTGGTAGATGAATACGGGAGGAGATACGAATATTTGATAAAGGACTATCAGCTTATTGAAATTGACAACCCCGACCGTTTAGATGTTTTAAAAAGTGCAGATAAAATTGAGTTAACATTGATAACATGCGGGGGAGTATGGATTCCTGGTCAAGCTACATATGATAAAAGATTAGTGATAAAAGGAGAACTTATCCAATAAGTTTTAGGATGAGACTTGAAGTTGGGAGGTAGTTCGGGGCAGTAACTATCTCCCATCTTCAGGTGAGTGCAAATAGGTAAATTAGATATACATGAATTTACATAATTTCTACTCTCATCATAAGTACATAATTTTCATTAGATATATATAAATATGCCTGTAAAAAAACAAACAAGCAGCAGACAGAGTAATAATTTAGGGAGTAACAGCACAGTTTCACCACATCCTGCAAACAATACGGGATCATCGGATATTGCCCCCGGAGATAGTGGAAAAAGCACATATACAGTAAATATGTCAGCAGGAAACGGACAGTATAGTCAATTGACTAACGGAGGGGGCTCAAATCCATCTTCAGGATATCAAAGACAAACATACAACCAGCAAAACGATGATACTCAATATTACACCGGAGAAACAGTACAGGTTGATGGTTTATTAGAAGTTCTTCCGGACTATGGAGTTATAAGACAAAAGCAAAGATCTGAAGACTCACTTCCTAGGGATGTATATATTAGCCATTCTCAGATAAAAAGATTTTCATTAAGAAGAGGTGATAATGTTGTTGGGTTAGCCAGACCTCCTAAAGAGGGGGAAAGATATCTTTCTCTGATTAAAATTGAAAAGATTGACGGTCTTGATCCAGAAAAGGCCAGAAAAAGACCCCAGTTTACTGACTTAACACCGATATTTCCCAAGGAATGGATGAGATTGGAGACTAAGTCAGACATTTTATCAACTCGTTTGATTGATTTAGTAGCACCTATAGGAAAAGGACAAAGAGCTATGATTGTTGCACCCCCTAAGGCAGGTAAAACGTTCCTTCTTAGAGACGTAGCAAATGGAATAACCGACAATTACCCTGAGATTATTCTGTTGGTTGCTCTTATTGGAGAAAGACCGGAAGAAGTAACTCATTTCAGCAGAAGCGTTAAAGGTGAGGTGTATGCCAGTAATTTTGATGAAAGAGCAGAGGATCAGACCAGAGTCTCGGAACTATGTTTAGAAAGAGCAAAGAGATTAGTTGAATCAGGAAAGGATGTGGTTATCCTTATGGATTCAATTACACGTCTTGCCAGGGCATATAACATGGTAGCCCCTCCTTCAGGAAGAACTCTTACAGGAGGTTTTGATCCCGCCGCTTTATACCCCGCAAAACATTTTTTCGGTGCAGCCAGAAAATTAGAAGAAGGGGGAAGTCTTACTATCATTGCTACAGCTTTAGTAGATACGGGATCCAGAATGGATGATGTCATATTTGAAGAATTTAAAGGTACAGGAAACATGGAGTTAAGATTAGACAGATCTTTATATGAAAGAAGAATATTCCCTACATTTGATATTAAAGCAAGCGGAACAAGACATGAAGAGCAATTATTTGACAAAGATACCCTAGAGAAGATTTTTCGTTTAAGAAGAATGGTGGATCTTTTAGATGACAGAGAAGCTACTCCTTTAGTATTAGAGCGACTAAAGAAAACTAAAAACAACAAAGAATTCTTGGAAACTCTTCATACCGGAGTATAAATTTCTACCCATTTGCTCTAATATTTTCTCGTTGGTACAATAACAAATGCATGTGCTGGCAGACGTTGTTATAGATATGCTCTATACATAAACATGCATCATTATATGGAATTACATTGGAAAAAAATAAAAAGACAGTTATTACCACCCTTAAGATCCCAGTATCCCAGAGAGAAAAGTGGTACACTGTTTACTTTAAAGAAATCATCTTCTAAAAGGTTTTTCCAGCACAGTTTTGAGGGATTCAGGCCCCAAGGGAGAAATGCTTTCGAACAGTTTTTTAACAGTTGGAAAGAGTTCATCGGTACATTAATAAAATACATGATTAAAAAGATAATTATGTTTTTATCCTTACTAAGCAGTATTCTGTCATTATTATTTAAACTTCCCAAATTAATAAAAGACTTCATAGTAACTAAATTAATATGGTCCAGAGGTAAGCTGGCAAAACCGATTATTTCAGGTATTGTTATGGGAGCATCATTTGCTGTATTCACATTTGGTGAGATATTCTCAGGGTCCACTTTAGTAGTAGATCAGCCTGTCAGTGCTGATTATATGGTAAACACAAACGACATAATTCCTAAGAGGGAAATGGCATTAACAACTATTCCGGAAGCAAGAAAGAGATCGGAGTCCTTTATATATAAAGTGGTTCCCGGGGATACATTATTTAGTATTGGAGAAAGATTCAAAATATCTATTGATGCTTTAAACTATGTTAATGGTTTAACTGATGGAGCTATATTATCCGTAGGGCAGGAGATTACAGTTCCTCCTGCTGCGGGTTTAATTCATAAGGTTGAATCAGGGGATACACTTACCTCTATTGCCGAGAAATACGATGTTCCTGTGCAGGCAATAGCTGATTTTAATTATCTTCTTGACACTTCAACATTAGCACTGGGTACAGAGTTGGTTATTCCGGGAGGAAAAGTACCAAAATATGTACCTCCTGTTTATGTGTATGAACCTACAGGACCTTCTTCTGTAGGACAGGGACAAGCATCTCCTAATAAATCTATGTGTGTATGGCCTACTACAGTAAGATATATAACACAATATTTCAGCTGGTATCACAATGGACTTGATATCGCATCCCCTATAGGATCATCAATGCCTCCTTTGCTTGCATGTATGGATGGTGTGGTAGTAAGGGCAGGTTGGGATCCCTGGGGGTTGGGTTTACATGTAAGAATTGACCATGGAAACGGATATGAGACTGTTTACGGGCACATGAGCCGTTTAGATGTTAGTTATGGAGATAATGTTGACAGGGGGGAAATTATAGGTTTAATGGGAAGTACAGGAAGGTCTACAGGACCTCATGTACACTACATGGTTAAGTATAATGGTGCAGCACAGGATCCTCTTGGTTTTACGCAATAATATTATTTAAAGATAGGAATATTAAATGATTGATATAGCATACATAAAAATTAAAGGGGGAAAAGGTGGTGACGGCTCCGTTTCTTTTAGACATGAAAAGTATATTTCAAAAGGGGGGCCTGACGGTGGAGATGGAGGTAAAGGCGGGGATGTATATTTTATAGCTGATGATAATTTGGGAACACTAAAAGACTTTAAATCTAAGGAAGTATTCAAAGGAACTGATGGTAAGCCGGGAGGAAAGAAGAAGATGTTTGGATCTGATGGAGAAGATGCAGTTATTAAAGTACCCACAGGAACATTAGTCTATGAAGTAAAGGATTCAAGAGAAATATTGATAGGCGATTTATCTGAGAATGGAATGAAAATGATTGTGGCAAAAGGAGGTATGGGAGGAAGAGGAAACCATAGGTTTAAAAGTTCGATTAATCAGTCCCCCCTCCAATATACAGAAGGGATATTAGGAGAAGAAAAGAAGATAAAATTGGAAATAAGATTAGTTGCTGATGTAGGTTTAATAGGGATGCCAAACGCAGGTAAAAGTACACTAATCAATAGATTAACTAATTCTAATGCCAGGGTGGCAGGCTATCCTTTTACAACACTGGTTCCTAATTTAGGAATATGTAGATTAAAAGATGGATCAAACATAGTATTATCCGATATACCCGGTTTGATAGAAGGAGCTTCTGAAGGAAAAGGACTGGGGTATGAATTTTTAAGACATGTGCAAAGAACTAGAGTATTAATTCACCTAGTAGACATTACAGATATGACAGATAATGATAATGCTTCAGATATATTTATTAATAGATACCAAGCATTAAGAAAGGAACTTAAGAATTATAAGGGAGGTTTGGAGAATAAAAATGAAATAGTGGTTTTAAATAAAATAGATGTTACAGAAGTAAAAGAGTCATTTATTAACATTAAAAACACTTTCAAAAAGAAATACCCCTCATTAAATATGTTAGGTATATCAGCAGTTACAGGGGAGGGGATAGATGAGATGCTGGAAGAGGTTCGGAAAGTATTGAAAAATACGCCTAAGGTAATATTCGAAGCCGCAGTTCCTGTGAAATTATACACAATAGATACCCTTCCTAATAAAAAAGCAGTATTTAAAGAAAGAAGAGTGGTTGAATTAGTAAGACCAAAGCATTAACCTGATCACTTTGATATAATCATCTCTGATCTTTGTTTTGGGCCGTTAGCTTAGTTGGTAGAGCGCTTCCATGGCATGGAAGAGGTCAGCGGTTCGAATCCGCTACGGTCCACCATCTGGTTATCTCAAATAAGTTTGAATACTTAAAAAGAACCCTCGGTTAAACGAGGGTTCTTCTATGTTTCTTAAGTGATGCGTATTTATTGATTCTCTTCAGGTTTTGGAAGACTCCCTAAATCAATATTCTCGTTCACTGCTTTAGGTGTTTCTCCTGCATTAATTAAAGGTTCCTGGGAAGCAGACTGTACTTGCTCTCCCACTAATTGTTCTACAGTAGGTTTTACTTCTTCCGTAGAGGCTCCGGCAACTTGAGGAGTTTGAAGAGTAGCAATTAGATCATCAACTACTTTTCTGTCCGGAGAGTCCTGAGGTATTAGATTTCTCGTTGTATTTAATGCAGAAAGAGCATTCTGATAATCTTTAAGCTGTATTAAAGAATTAGCAAAATTATAGTAGGCATTAGCATAATCACCCTTTAAAGCATAAGCTTGTCTGAATTGATTAGCTGCAGATAAGAAATCTCCCATTGAGTAGTACATTCCGCCGAGTTCAACTCTTAACCTTGGATTGGAAGGATCAAGCTGAATAGCTGTATTGTATGATCCTACAGCCCAATCAGTTGCGTTCTGAGCGATGTTTATTAAGCTTCTGTATACAAGAGACCTTACTTCCCAGTTAGCAGGATTAATAGGTCCTACAACTTCTGTAGCTACTCTTGCACTTCTAATAGATTGAGCTATTAAATTTTGTATAGTCTCTCTATCTGTATCTGTAAGATTCTCATTGGAAGCAAGACTGTTAGCTATTGCTAAGTTTGTTTGAGCATAGGTTGTATGGTAAGTATCTCTGGTGGGATTGATGGTTAAGGCTGTTCTTTGTAGATCATAAGTAGCTTTTCCATCATTTCTGGCTGCGGCCATTAGGGATTTTCTCATATAGAACTCACCCATATAGTTTCTATAAGCAAGATATCCGGCATAAAGAGTAGCTGCTAGTATTGGAAGGCACAATATAAATCTAAAGTATTCTTTTTTAATCACACTTGCTTCAGTAACTCCTGCAATAGAGGATAAGGCATCTGCCTCTACAGATACTGATTCTGAAATGTTTCCCTGTTTATCGGAAAGAGCGTGTATAGCAACAAGCATTCCCATTACTATTATCACGTAGAACATAGTAGCTATGGTAGCAAAGGTAAATAAATGCCCCACTATAAGAGAAATCATTGCTGCGCTCAATATTTTTGATATACCTGTATCATCCTGTCCTTTCCTTGATGCTCCAATTAGTTTCAGCATCCTGGCTAAAAGGAATATGGATGCTAATACTCCTACCAGACCAAGAGTGCCCATTATGTTAAAGAATTCATTCTTTGGCATATCAAATCTCATTCCCCAGTTTTCCCCAGTATTCATAGAAAGAGGTCTGTATCTGGAGAAATTTAAGTAATAAGTAGAAGGACCTGTAGCCAACAGTGGGTAATTTTGTATTATAGTTGATGAAATAAGCCAGCTCTCTTTTACTGACAGTGTGCTTTCCTTTGGAAAATTTTTGCTTATTAAAATGTCCTTTGTTCCGGGAAGAATGGTCAGTAGTGTTATAAGGATCAGAAGTAGGGAAGCAATTCCATAGAAAAACTTTGATCCCGAGACTTTATTTAAATCCATGTAAACTAATAATCCGAATACACCTGCGCCAGCTGATATAAATCCGATAGGAAGGCCAATTACAAGAATGAGCATGTAATTAATGAATGCAGAAACAATTAATAGAATTTTGAAAGGCAGATTTTTAGCGTAGCCAATAAAACCAAGCGATGCTACTAAGGCTATAGCAGCTACAAACACAGTATCCGTTACGGATCCCAGAAGGTTAAAACTTTGAATCTTAGAAAAAGCTGTGTTTAACAAATAGATGTTGTAATAAGAAAACAAAGATACTAATGAACATATTGTTGTAGAAAATAGCATGGCCATAAAGGACATCTTCACAAGTTTAATATCCTTTAAAAGAGGTGTGGAAAGGAAGAAATATATCAAGAAAGCGGCAAATGAAAATAAACCCGCCCATCTTCCCTGGCTTCCGTAAACACTATCTACCTTGCTTATTGAGAAAAATGTTGCCAAAGTTGCTACAAAGAAATAAGTTAGTAGAGGAAGATCTAGAATGGACTTGGTGAAATTCATTTTTTGACCAAGCATCATCTTTACAGCCCAATATATGATTAAAAGAATAGAAGCTATGATAACAAGGAATATCTTATTGAAAGCATAGAATTCCAAAGTTATAGGAAGGAAGAAAATTGGTACGAGAAAGGCTAGTGAGACCGGTATAAGTTTGACTAAGCTATCTAGGATAGCAAGTCTATTAGAATTAATATTATTTTCGTTCATGCAAAAATTGTAGATTAATTAAAGAACGTATGTCAATAGGTAATTTCTCGTTACGGGAATTTTAAATAATATGTTGATAATTAAGCAAATAGTTTAATTGGACACCCACCAGTTAAAATCTACGTTAGAAGATACAGGGGCGTCAAGACTTAAAACAAATCCCGAACCATTTATGATTTCAGAGATCCAGTATCTTGATGCAGGTGAGTAATTCTTATTGAAGGTCACCAATATTTTTAACCCCTCTTTGGCATAGTCAGTCTTAACAAAAATAACATTTTGGTTTTTGGGTACAAATGCTGTTCCATTATCTAATATTTGGATTGGAGAATCTATTTCACTAACAACCGCTGTGTTTAATACACTTTTGTGAGAACCCAGATTTATTACTTCTAATTCATTGGCAAATATTAATAATAAAAGAGCAAAAATAACGTATATTAATAACTGGCTTCTTGATTCCTTGGTATTGAAGATGTTGATAATATTCTGTAGTTTATTTTTTAAAACAATACGTCTCTTAATGTCCTCATTTGACGCATTTCTTGACTTAAGTTTTTCAATCATAATCAAGTAAGATAAAGCCCAGTCGGGGTAATGCCCTTTAATATTTCCTCTATCGTCTGTTTTTCTTACCATATGCGGTAACCATCCAATTTTTGTATAATATCTAAGCCTGTTGTAAGGATCACCGCGTCCGAAATCAATGCCTTTTTTCTTTGCTGATTCTATGAGATTATCGATACTTATTAGATTATCCATTGCACGAATTATATCAAACAAAGCAATATCTAATTAGAATAGAGCATGATGTATTGTTTAATACTTCTCTCGGGAGTATTTTCAAGAACATGAACGGGGCCTTAGAGATTGATGATGATTTGTATCCAGCAATTTTAAAGACTATTCCGGATCCCCCGAAAATTCTATATTGGAGAGGGAGTTTAAGCAAAAATATATTTGACAACTGCTTGTCTGTAGTAGGATCCAGGAAAATAACCGCTTACGGGGAGAGAGTAGTGGAGAAGATATTCTTCGATCTCCTGCCTAATACTACAGTAGTATCCGGTTTTATGTATGGTGTTGATTCTAAGGCCCACGTTCAGGCATTAAGGAGAGGCCTAAAAACAATTGCAGTTCTTCCTTTTGGACTCAACTATTGTTTTACACCGGAACAAAAAACTTTACATGATGAAATTATAGCTTCAGGGGGATTAATTATCTCCGAATATATTAATTCTTCGGGTCCTAAAACTTGGACCTTTCTAAAAAGAAATAGAATAGTTGCAGGGTTAGGACGAGTATTATTGGTGATAGAGGCATTAGAAAGGAGCGGATCTATGTATACTGCGGAATACGCCCATAAGATTGAAAGGGAGGTGTGTGCGGTACCGGGCAACATATTTTGTGATACATCAAAAGGATGCACGCAGTTGCTAAAGACATATGCTAATATCGTATCTTCCGGTCTTGATATAAACAATATAATGCATAAAGGTAAAATTCAGTTGCCTTTTGAGGAAAATATTGAAAAAATTAACCTAAAAGAGGGAAATGAGAAGAATATACTCCGTGCGTTATCTATTTCACCAAAAACAATACATGAAATGTCAGATACGCTGTCAATTCCTATAAAAATAATTAGAAATATTGTTATGCTGTTATCTCTAGAAGGTTATATTTATGAGAAAGAGGGGGTTTACCACATAAGAACATAGGACCGATATATTATTAAAGACATAGTACTTGAATTGTAATAATTATTGTTGTATATTCCCAACCATGATGTTAGAAAAAGTAGCAAAAGCCCTTTCAGATAAAAATAGATTGAAGATACTACAGTATCTTGGAGATGGCCAAAAGAATGTAACCGAAGTGGCAGACAGGTTAAACGTAGAGGAAAACTTAGCTTCCCACCATCTTAGAGTATTATGTGCTTTAGGTTTTCTTAAGAATGACAAAAAGGGAAGGGAAGTATTTTACAAAATCAATGATACAAAGGTAATTTCACTTATCAAGGATTTAAAAAGAAACCCTGCATTTAAAGATCTTCTAATTAAGGCATTAAACGAGAAGTAGAAAATATCTCTTATACCCCATATTTCCTGAAATATTTAACATATGCAGTTGTATCTTTGCCAAATCTATCTTCCATATGCGTTATATATGCGGTAAATATATATAATATATCTTTAATATAGGCACCAATAATATATTATGGTGCGTTAATAATGCGTTAAATATATTCTCCAACAGAAATAGATAATACTGTCTTTAAAATAAACGGATCATTGTTTAAATTCCCATTATGTATAGGATTATTTTTGATAAAATATCAAGTTTGGTTAAGAAAAATAAATTAGTTTTAATTATCTTAGCAGTATTAGTAGCAATATATATCATATATTATCTTATATCAGGAGATCCGTTATTTTTGTCAAAGAATATCGTTTTGGAGATCGAAGGGGAAGATGGGCAGGGTAAAAATATCAATGATGCATTAATACAGGAAGACGTAAAAAATAATAAATACATTGTGATTGATATTTCCGGAGCTGTGAAATATCCGGGTATATATAAACTAGAAGATGGTTCAAGAGTAGGGGATGCTGTTAAAACCGCTGGTGGTTTGTTAAATGAATCTTCAATTAAATATGTATCAAAGAATTTAAATTTAGCCCAAAAAATTGAAGATGGGGAAAAGATATATATACCTTATGAATGGGATTATATTGAAGAAGGGAGTCTGCAGGTAAATGAGTTAGTTATTCCTGCCGTTGTAAGTTTATCTAACAATAGCAAAGATGAAGAGAAAACATCGGGAAGCAGTCAAGGGGAAAGCCAGTCTACAGATGATAGTAATTTTACAAATGTAAACATTAATAATGCATCGGAGGAGGAATTAGATGCTCTTCCGGGTATAGGACCGGCATACGCAAAGAAAATTATTGATAACAGACCCTACAAAGATATATCAGAACTCAAGGAAAAATCCGGTTTATCGGAAAATACTATAAATAAAATAATTAACAATATTACGTTTTGAACCCTGTATTAGTGGGTATCTATGAACACAGTTAAAAAATATCTGCTTGTATTAATTGTTGTACTGGTTGCTTTATTAAGAGCATATTATGTATGTTATTTACCGGGGGATTTTTGTCGTAAGGAATATGGTGAAGAAAAAAGAGAGGTCGGAGTGTTTAAAAGTATAAGAAATTCGGTTATTAGGGCTGTAGACAGTAATTTTCCAAGTCCGCACAGTGAATTACTACTGGGTATGTTAATAGGTTTAGATCGTTTAAAAAATGTACCTTCCTTTTCCCATGAATTAAAAATTACAAGTACAGTCCATGTTGTAGTGGTTTCAGGATTCAATATAGCACTAGTATTTAATTTAGTTACAAAGTTACTTGGTTCTCAATATAAATTGAGAAATGTCATACTAGCTCAAATTGCAACATCTTTTTACGCTCTCTTATCCGGATTTGAACCTCCGGTAGTTAGGGCTTTGGTTATGGGGAGTATAGTAGCTTGGGGTAAATTTTACGGGCGTATTATAGACGGTCTTAGTATTTTAATTTTTGCAGCAAGCCTTATGGTAATTATAAGTCCTGCTTATTTATTCAATATTAGTTTTCAGTTGTCTTTTGCCGCTTCCTTGGGTTTGATACAATTTTCCTCAATTTTTTCAAATATGAAACTCCCTGAAGATTTATCCAGTACACTTGCTGCGCAAGTATTTGTGTGGCCTATAATATCTTCCTATTTTGGCACAGTCGGAATTCTTGGAATCTTAGTTAATCCCATTATTCTTTGGACAGTTCCCGTTTCAACTATTCTTGGTGGTATTTTTATTCTAGGTGCAATAATAAGTCCTTTGTTAGCAAAATTAACATCTGTCATATTATTTCCTTTTTTGGATATATTTGTGAGAATAGTTACCTTATTCGGATCGTGGGAGAATTCTGTGATTAGTTACAGAATGAACGGCCCGGTGTTAGTTATATATTATTTTTCAATATTATTCCTGTTGTTCTTAAGAAATAGGGGAGTAAGTAATAGATCAATTTCTAAAATAAAGAAATGAAAATTGAAAAATACGCATTATTTATTGTTTTTTATTATTTATTTTATCTATTGATTTTCATACACAACAAAAAGTTTTCTAATAATCTTATGATAAGAATTATTGATGTTGGACAAGGGGACGCTGTATTAATAAGATCTCCTGAAGGACGCATTATGCTTATAGACGGAGGAGAGAATTTTGAAGCTGATAGGGATATTGCATCTCAGATGTTTTACCCCTTTTGCTACATTGAGAAAATATTCATTACCCATTCTCATTTTGATCATTATGGGGGAATAGGAAAGATATATGACAGATGTACCGTAGCCCAAGTTATGTTTAACGACATCTCTACCGGTACATCATCCTGGGAGGCTCTTAAGGAAAAATTCAAGAATAATTCGGAAGAAAATAGTTTTATTGGAGACGAATACTTACTTGGAAGTGTGTATTTAAAAATACTTTGGCCGGGTAAAGATATTTTGGAAAAACGCGTTAAAAATTTAAATAATACTTCTCTTGTAATATTCCTAGATTATAAGGATTATGAAGCGTTGTTTCTTGGTGATTTAGAAGTAGATGCTTTAAAGGAGATAGATATATCCGATATATCCGGTTTGATACAGGGAAGACTGGATCTTCTGAAAGTATCCCATCATGGATCTAATACAGGTTATTATAGACCGTTGGTGGAACAGCTTGACCCTATATACTGTGTAATATCCGTGGGCAAGGACAATAAATTCAATCATCCCCACAAAGAGGCCTTGGAAAGCTACGAGGAATTAGGGTGCAAGGTGTTAAGAACAGATATTGAAGGGGATATTGTTATAAAGACTGAGTAAATGTATCATGCTAAATATGGATATGAAGAAAATCATTCTTGATAATGTGATAAAAGCTGTCAATAATACTAAATCAATCACTTGGAACGATAGTATTAACAAAAATGTTAATGTGGAAAGGCCCGAAAATGATAATTTTGGAGATTATTCTACTAACGTAGCTTTGATTATCTCTAAAGTATTTGGGGGCAGGCCTATAGATATAGCTAAAGATATATCATTAGAGCTAAATAGTTACGACATATCATTCGAATACGAATCACTCACCTACCCTGTTTTTGAAAATATTGAAGCAGTGTCTCCCGGCTTTATAAATTTCAAGCTGTCTGAAGTATACCTAAAATACCTGCTATCCGGCATATTTAACCAAAAAGAAAGGTACGGATCTTCCAATGAAGGGGGAAATAAAAATATAATTATTGAATATTCCGCTCCTAATCCTAATAAACCTTTACATATAGGACATGCAAGAAATAATTTTCTGGGCAGCTCTCTGGCTGAAATATATAGTTTCTCAGGTTACAGAGTTATCAAAATGAATTATTTAAATGATTGGGGAACTCATATATGCAAGGCAATGCTTATGTATAAAAAATATGGAAATAATGGTGGTCCCGATAAGAAACCAGATCATTATGTAGGGGAATTCTATGTTAGATATGAGAAAGAAGCAGAGAATAACACAGATTTAGATAAAGAACTTGGGGAAATATTTCAGAAACTAGAGAATGATGACGGGGAAACGATAAAACTGTGGAAAAAGATAGTTCAATGGGCTTATGAAGGTTGGGAGCAAACCTATAAAGAGGAGAACGTTGATTTTGATGTATGGATGCGCCAAAGTGACTACAGAAAAAGCGGTAAGGAAGTTGTAGATTTAGCGGTAGAAAAAGGAATAGCAGAAAGAGATGAAACGGGGGCAGTTATTGCCCGTTTGGAAAAGTATAATTTACCTGACAAAGTTATATTAAGAAGAGATGGAACATCAGTATATGCAACACAGGATATTCAATTAGCCATAGACAGTTACGATAAATATATTTTTGATAGGAGGATTTACGTTGTTGACAACAGACAAAGTGATTATTTCAAACAGCTCTTTAAAATAATAGAACTGTTGGGTTATAGATGGTTTGATAAGTTATACCATCTGGCTTACGGTGTAGTTACTCTTCCTGAGGGTTCAATGTCCTCCAGGAAAGGTTTATTAGCAAGTGCGGATGAAATATTCCAAAATATAAAAGAAGCTGAGAAAGAGGAGATTTATCGTGGTTTAGAAAGAATGCTGGATAAGAGTGAAGTAGTAGAGAAGATATCTCTTGCTGCATTTAGATACGGATTGTTGAAAGTTGATCCTAAACAGGATGTGGTGTTTTCAATTGATCAGATAACTAAATTTGAAGGAAATACAGGTCCATACTTGTTATACACATACGCAAGAATCATGTCTGTCTTGGAAAAAGCAGGGTTTACTCAAGAGATTTGTGATTATCAAAGACTTAACACCCTTAAAGATATAAGTATATCTGCAAAGAGTATTTTAAGAACATTAAACGTATTCCCCGAGATTGTAAATATTTCATGTAAAAGAAATTCACCTCATTTTGTAGCAAATTACCTTAATGATTTGGCTCAGAAATTTAATGCTTTCTATGGGGAAGAGAGAATACTGGATATAAAGGATGAGACAGCCGGGTACTTTAAACTATGTCTATCAAAAGCAGTCAGTATAGTATTAAAAATCGGATTGTCGTTGTTAAAGATTAACGTAGTGGAGAAGATGTAGCGCTGGCTGTATAATCTATCTAATGTTAGGAAATCGAACAGGAAGAAGAAAATTAGGTTTATTCAGACCGTTCCGTATGCTATTTGCAGTTGTTGTATTGGGAGCTTTAGTTTTGGGCGTATCAAGTGCTGCTAAGGGTATTTATTTTACCGGAATAAAAGAGATTGTATATAAATCAGAACCATTGCTTTCTTCCCTTCACATAAAAATAGATGAGAAGAAGGTGGGGGATGTAGCGGGTAAATTTGTTGAACGTGTATCTCAGACTAATTTAGGTTCCGGTGCAGCTACTAGCAGATTGGACAATAATACTGATAACGCTAGTGTTAGAGATTATAACAAAAGCATATTAACTAAAGTTGCTTTAATCTCAGATATACACGGGGATGTGGATAACTTGGAAAAAACACTCAATATTATTAAAAATGACGATATTGAAGTTGTGTTTATCCTTGGAGATATAACAAATTATGGGGATTTAGATTCATTAGAAAAGGTAAATAATATACTCAAAAATAGTGAGATAAGATATTATGCTCTTTCCGGAGATCATGATATTGCTCAAACATCGGATCTCAGCAATTTTTTAAAGGTTTTCGGGAATGAATATAATTTAGTTGATGTTAAGGGCGTAAAATTTCTTCTATTTGGAAATAGTTTTAACTATACAAAAATACCTGTTCAGAACATATCATGGCTGGAAAACAACATAACTAAGGCTGATTTTATTCTGCTTTCCCAGCCTGTGTACACCTCGGGACTAAGTCCTTTTTTTGAAAAAATATACATGGGAAGCACTTCAACGGATCCCGGAAGCGAAGAATTAACGCTTAAACAGGATGAGGTAAGAGATCAGGGATTAGCATTGTTGGCATTAATTAGATCGGAATCGGGAATAAAGGCAGTATTTGCCGGAGAGCATCATAAATCAAGTCATTTAACTGATTCAATGAGAAGTACACTTGAGCATTATGTAGTAGGCGCCGTAACTGATACAGTAAATGAATATCCCCAGAATATAATACAAACACCAAGATTTAGTGTATTAAATCTATATGAAGATGGTTCTTATAAAGTTGAAGAACAAGTGATAGAATAGTGAGCATGACAGAAAGAACCCTAGTTATAATAAAACCGGACGCAGTAAAAAGAGGATTGATGGGAGAGATACTATCCAGATTTGAGAGAATGGGTTTGAAGATGATTGCAGGTAAATTTATCCAAGCGGATAGGGATACTGCATCAAAACATTACCCTGACTCCATAGAGTGGAAGCAGACCGTGGGACAAAGGACAATAGATGACTGTCAGAAATACGGTATCGATATTATCTCCAACATAGGAACGGATGATCCTGTGGCTGTGGGAGAGGTAGTAAAAAAATGGAATGAGGACTTCTTAATTTCCGGACCCGTCTTTGCTTTTGTACTCAAAGGAGTAAATGCTGTAGAACGAGTTAGAGCTATAACGGGTTCTACAGTTCCAACTAAGGCTAATCCCGGTACAATAAGGGGAGATTATTCTCTTGATTCTGCAATAACAGCAAATCAGAGGAGTAGAACCATATATAATCTGGTACACGCATCAGGATCTGTAGAGGAAGCAGAGAATGAGATATCCTTATGGTTTATGCCGGATGAGATTAACGATCAATACCGTTTAGTGTACGAAGATCTATATAAATATTAATAAATACACCCATCGTTGTATAATTTCCATCAAGCAGGTTTATTATCCGGAGGGGTCGCATAGTGGCCTAGTGCGATGGTCTTGAAAACCATTAGACCTGCAAAGGTCTCGAGGGTTCGAATCCCTCCCCCTCCGCCAGTTGTTTGTTATTCGGACTCGATCAATTTCTAAAAGTTGAGAAATTGCAGGTGTGTAAATTACATCTACTATTTCTCCATTATTTACAATCACTTTTTCAAAAAAGATTTGTAGATATCTTCTTTTAAGCTCGTTATCCGCTTCTGTATAGGATTTTTGAATATCATCAGTAAAAGCAAGTAATTCATCAAGCACTTTTACTGTTTTTGTATGATCTTTGCTTAATTTCGATAATTCAATGTTAGTTTCTTCAAGTTCCGCCTTGATTCTTTCGTAAACTTGCGTGAAATGCTCTCTTGTTATCACCCTATCAAAGCGGTCGTCTTCTGCGTTTTTCATTCTCAAATTTAGCCTTGCTATCCTTTGTCTGATTATCTTTTCTTCATCGCTTTCTGTATCTCTGATTTCTGAAATAATCTTTTTAGCTTCTGATAAAACTATCTTTTTGAATTCATCACTAAATTGCACATTCTTGAATAAATCAGCAACCATATCTTCAATTTTGTCCATGGCTATGTATGTTCTTGAGCAATCCTTTGATTTCTTTCTGCTTTTGCAACCATAATAGGCAAACTGTTGTGACTTACCATTCTTGTAATTCTTTGTTTTAATCTCTCCTGTAAGCATTGAACCACATTTACAATACAGGTATCCTCTTAACATGAAATTGTGTTTGCAATCCCTTGTACCTTTAGTTCTATTAAGATCTAGAACAGCCTGTACGCCATCGAAAAGCTCTTTGTCGAGTATTGGCTCATGTTCACCTTTGTAAAGCTCTCCATTCCAGTAAAAGCTTCCGTAATAAATAGGATTTCTTAACATTCTACCTATCGCAGTTCTTGAAATTGGATTTCCTCCGTTAGATGTCATACCTCGTTTAATCATCGTTTCTGTAAGCTCTGTAATTGAATATTGACCAGTTGCAAACAGTTTAAAGGCATGAACTACCTGTTCTGCAATTTTTTTGATTGGTCGAATTTTCTTAAAACTTTTTTCACCAAAGTTTTCATATCCGAGTGGTGCAAAAGTCGGCCACCAACCAATATTTACTTTTTGCTTTTGTCCCTTTTTGACATTTCCTGAAAGATAATCACAATAATACTGAGCAAATGAGGACATCATTCCCATTGATATAGTTGCTTCTGCGGAATCTCCAAATTGTTCAGTAATTGAAATAAATTTTGTATTTATTCTCTTGAATAGGTCTATCATACCCCAAAAATCAGCCTGACTTCGTGATAATCTATCCTGTTTGTAAACAATAACTGCATCGACATGACTTTCTGTTACGTAGTGAAGCATTGACTGTAAGGCTGGTCTTTGAGCGTTCCTGCCTGATTTTCCAGGGTCTTCAAATTCTTCTAGTACCGTATATCCTTCTTTTTTAGCAAATTCTTGGCATTGAGCTAATTGGTAAGGAAGTGATAAGTCCTTCTTGGCTTGATCTTCTGTAGATACTCTTGTGTATATTACTGCGGATTTTATTTCATTTTCCATATTTTAGGCTCTAAAAGGTTAGATAAACAAAAAGGGCGACTCGTTGGACACAACTCTGTAATACAGAATTGTACGAATCGCCCTTAATGTCATCTTTACCAAAAATGACTAAGGTCTGTATTACGATTAAGTTGTGTCCATTCATATATTATCACTCTTTTTTTGCTCTGTTAAATGTTTTATGTAATTTTCTAGTCTTTCAAGTAGTTTAAAGGGTTTGGCTTGATCGTCAATAAATTCAGCATTTAATCCGTTCTTCTCAAATGTTGCATAATCAATAAAAAGAAACGTGTGTTGTAAAAACTCCTCTACTACAAAGGTTGGCATTGAGTGAATGTCATCAGCCATTGTTATCCCCTTGAAAACTACATTTGAATATTTCTTGTGTGACATATTCCAGTCCCATTCTCCCTTGTACTCAGGTACAGGCTGTATCAGACTTTTTATTCTCGCTTGGGTACTTTCAGTTATGAAAATAATAATTGGAATCTTTTTGTCTTCATTGTCACGAATAGTGTTGTAATACTCAAGATATTTCATGTATTTAACTGCAACATCTTTTGAGTACTCCGTACCACGATCATATTCAATCCAAAATGTGAAAGTATAATCCTCAATTTCAAGCTCCATTTCAGCATCGGGCATTACATACCGCCTTATCACTTTTCCTGAATGGTTAGATCTAAACTCGTATTCATATCTCGTAAAATGGTCACCAGTAAATGATTTAAGGATAATATCTCGCTTTTGACACTCACGAAGCAATAAAAGATACAAATTCGCCACTTTAACTGTATGCTCTAATGCAAAGAAATTTACACCAGTTAGCCTTTCGGGACAACTGATGCTATCCTCACTCACACCTGTACCAGTAGCAAGTTGCTTTGCCCCCATTCGTGATAGAAAAATGATTTTAGCATTATTGGTATAGTAGGTCGTTCTAATAAGTCCATGCTCCCTTAATCTATTCACGCATCTGCTAACCGCTTGATAACTTCCGTATAACTTCTTCTCTAACAAAATCTTAGTCAAAACTTGAAGCGGTAAAAATCTAAAACTATTAACTATCCCTAATATCTGAATATCATTGTACTTTGCAATATAACTATCTTTCATAATAAATAATTACTAAAAAATTAAATAAAGTAAGGTCTGTCGATCACACACTTTTCACAGAACTTAATGTGTAATACACACACATTAATCGTTGTCGAGGGAGTGATTGGGTGGAAGGCATTAGGAAACGTAGTTTCGCCTTCCACCCAATCAGTCACGAGGTTCTGTAAAAGTGCGACAGACCGCAACTTTCGTGTTTGACAACATGGTGAGAAACTGGATTCATAGATTTGCCCTTTTGAGTGGGGTACATTCAACATTAACTCAATCATGGTTTGTCATAGTTAAAATTTAGATTTTTCCAAGAATTTAGTTCTCATTGTTTCAAGTTTTGACAGTTGATCTTTGCGTTTTCGTTTCTCCTGTAAATCCTTGAGGGTTTTTACAAATAGCCCTGCTGGGTTTGAAAGCGGTTTTGTTCCGTCAACTTGTGCTGTGCGAATTTGAGTACGTGTAAAGATAAGAGAATCTGTAACATCAACAGGATTAACAATTCCTTTATTCTTTTGGCTGATTAGCTTCTGATAATATTTGATGCTTTTAAGATCGTTAAATTCCCTTGCTAGTTCTATGGCTTCTTCACAAAAAGAAGAAATATTAATTTCATCGTCTAACGTTAACTTATTATTTTTAATCTTTTCTTCTTCAACTTTATATTCTTTGTAGGTCAGATTTGACTCACCTTGATGTGTCAATTCTGAAACATCTGGTTGTTGCAAATCTGACACATCCGCTAGAGTACTGAGTTTTTCGGCATATATTTCTGATATTGGCTCAAGAACGTATAAATTTGTCTTGTTAAGTCCTCTTGTTTTCCAAGATACAAGCCCGCGATTTCTAAGCTCATTTAAACCCCTAAATATTGAGCTTCTGCTTTTACCGATTGTTTCTGCTAGTTTATCTTGTCCTGGAAAACAGTAGTTTTTGTTCATTGCGTACTTGAGAAGTGCTAAATATACTCTAATTGCAAGATCTGAAAGTAATCTATCTTCTGTTATTAAATGGCTAATTTGAGCAAAACCATATTGCTTTTCTAACTCTCGAAATATTACTTTGTCTTGGTTATTTGCCTTTGTCATTCTTATTCAAAAAATTGCTTAATGGGTTGATATCTACTGACGACTTAGTAACTTTCTTTGACTTTCCAATTAAATGCGAATAGCCCTTTTGTTCAAGGAATAGCAGAATCCAGTTTCTTGCAAACTCTCGCATTACTTTTTCATTTTTTGTTTTATGCTTTCGCTTCTTCATATGTTTTAAAAACAAAAAAGAGGTCTAAATCAAAAAGGCTGTAAGCGTAATGCTTAACAAATGACCTTTAAGACTTAGACCTCTCTACAAACTCAACTAAGGGTAGCTGAGGCTAATATCAAATTATTGGGCTATTAGCCCTTATTTAGTTTTTCTCGGATACGATTTCCAATGTCCATTTATTTTAGTTAACTTGTAATTCTGAATTTTTAATTCAAGTGTTCCGTCTTTTAGCTTTGCAATTTCTTCAAGTATGGTAAGCACATCATCAAAGCTAATTTCTGTAATATCAATATTGCTAAATAGTCTAACCATTTGCTTTTGTGCAAGTTCAAGATCTTCATCTGAACGCCACACATGATTTTTTGTTAGTAACGTTTTTGCTAAATCTTTTTCAGATTGATTCATAGGTAATTGTTTTATCTAATAAATCTAAATAGTTAACGTTATCGTTTTCGGATTTCATAGCGTATTTCTTGTAAATCATAAGTCTTTCGAGATATTCAACGCTTGAGATACCGTCAACGACTGATACAAGCTTGAAGCCTTCCTCTTTAATGTATTGCTTATCATCTCGGAGGACTGAAAGAATATGAGCTTCTTGTGTAGTTATATTTCGTCTCGGGATTAAAACAACATAGAAAGGCTCGTTTTTGTCTTTGTAGTAATTAAATACGGTTATCTTCCAACATGGAATTGTTAGTTTCTTTGTGTAAACAGTAAATTCCTCAATGATTGGTAAAGCTATGAATAATTTTTTGTTTAATCTGAGGTTATACAGAATTCGTTCTTCCATTGGGGTATTTTCAACTGGTTTAGGTGGAAGTTTGCTTGAGAAGTAATTATATACATGGATTCTGATTTCCTCATGCTTGTAACCTCGTTTGTATAACTGGTGAATATACCAGATCATTAAAGGTACTTTGATTTTATGGTGTCCTACAGTACCACCAAGAGCTGAGGTAATCCCGAATTTCTTAGGTGCAGGAATGAAATTGTGTCTTGTGTAGTAAATTAGTTTCTTTTTATCAATTTCTATATTCCATGAGCTTTTATTAACAAAATCAATAACAGCATCAGAGGGTAAGTCATACCTGTTTGTTGTGTCTGTAACTAAACCCCATTCATACAATTGGTTTGATAGGGCATTTATTGTTTGTTGGACTTTATCCATATGTTAGTACTCAAAGATGTTAATATTTAGCACAATACTAATATATACTTTTCAAAACAGTTTGTCAACAAATCGCCCTAAATTTACATACATAGTGTTGTGGCTAGAAAAAATGTAATTTTCTGACATTCTTGATATTATAATAGTATGAAAAATGAATTACAGCTAAAGTTAGAACGAATTACCAACGTAAAAGACTTTCAGTATTTATTATCTGAGAGACAAGATCAAAATAGGATTAAACAATACTACACTACTAATAGTCTGCCGTACTTGCTGTTTCATAACCGCTTAGGTTTTTTGCACATGGGAATCTCTAATGATGGTAAATATAAGAAGGACGACTTGTATGTATCCGTAGGTAAGATTGATGATTATATTAAAAGTAATGACATATCAAAAGTTCTAGAATTAGGTTTCGGAAGAGGTGCCAACTTAAATTTCTTAGCAAAAAGAAATCCTAACGTTGAATTTTATGGAATTGACTTATCAACAAAACCGTTAAAGCAGTATTCAAATAATTCAAACATCAAATTTGTTAACGGTGATTATCATAATATTAAAGATTTAATCGAGGAAAAATTTGGAATAGTCTTTGCCATAGAAGCGGTTTGCCATTCAAATGATCTAAATGCTCTATTCGTCTCAATTTCAGATTCATTAGAAGAAGGAGGTTATTTTATATTATTTGACGGTTATTACTTAAAAAACAAGGAAGCGATGAATGATTATGAGAAAAAATGTTGCACTTTTGTCGAAAAGGGCATGAGTGTAGACAAATTTCATAATGTCGCAGATTTCGAACAACATGCAGAATCAACCAAACTCAAATTAGTAAATAAAATTGATTATAGCAAACAAATCCTACCTTCTTTATATAGATTTGAAAAGCTTGCTAAGGTTTATTTTGAACATAAGACAATAAGTCGCATCGTTAATAAAATTCTACCGGAAATGTTTATAAGAAATTCACTTGCAGGCTATCTAATGCCCGACTTAATTAAGAACGGTTTGGCTGGTTACTACATGCATATTTTCAAGAAACAATAAGGTCAAAATTGGAAATCAAGATTATTAACATTACTTATAATATCTGAATATATAATATCTCTAATATTTAGAAGCAAGGTTTGAATAAGTGACCTCGCTTCCCGTATGTATCAAAACAAAGTCCTAACAGTAGTTTGTTTTGATACATAATGAGTGCAGGGTAAGAACCCTCACGAAGTGAGTGGTTCGCTTTTTACTCTCAGAACTTGAGTTGAGCGAAAGTGATGAGTTAGTAAAAAGTTGGCAGTCCTTTAAAATTTTTATTTACTCTGCCTGGCTCCTGTCCCCTCCGTGTTTCGATAAACTTACCACCTGTGGTAAGATAATCGAAACTACTGAAAGCCGTTTTGAACCACTCACAAAGTGAGATGGTTCGCGAGATACCCAAAGAATGAGGAGTGAAACGACAAAATGATTTGTTGGTATCGAATTGGCAGCCTTTAAGAATTTATTGTGCTCTGCCTGGCTCCTGTCCCCTCCGCCATACTCCTTTGGTTACGACAAGACCCGTGCACTATACTCAGGAATGCTTTATGGCTTTGAGTTATTTTCTCTCAAATTGTTCCATTTTTGAAATTATAGCCTGGTGGATGAAAATACCCATTTTCGGACAGGTTTTTAATACCCATCGGTTCGAAGATAGAAGTCCTCTATAGCTTCATTATCTGTTGATACCAAAAATCTTCAATTGATGAGAGTCCCGTTTCTGTAAGTAACAAATTGTGGGTAATTAGAGAAAGATATTGACAAATACATTGTCAATTAACTTGACAATTATTTTACATATCCATATAATGGATTATGATAAATACTAAGTACAATTTAAGTAAAAAACTCTTAGAAAATATCTCCTCTATAGAAAGACTCTATGGTCAATTAGAATCACAAGTAGTACCTAAAGAATTACTTCTTAATCTAGAAAAGCACAATCTTGTTAAATCCTCTTTCTCTTCAAATAGTATAGAAGGCAACCCACTCTCTCAGCAAGAAGTTACTAATTTAATATTAGGAGGTAGAGTACCAGCAAATAGAGATGAGAAAGAAGTGAAAAACTATTTTGAAATTCTTAAACAGATTGGGAAAGAGTACAGCACTTTAGATATTGATACCATACTTAAGATCCATAGACAACTCTTAGAGGGTGTAGAAAATGAAATAGGTGGAGAAATTAGAGATAGAAAAGTTGTAGTAGGAAATCCTACACAAGATGGTACCATAGTTATTAAACATGAGCCACCCAAACATACAAGGAAGGAAATAGAAGAACTACTTAAAGAATTAATAGGATGGACTGATACCTCTGAAGAATTACCTATATTAAAGGCAGGAATATATCATCATGAGTTTGTATATATCCATCCATTTGTAGATGGAAATGGTAGAACTTGTAGATTAAGTACTACCTTACTATTGAATAATTTAGGGTATAGGATAAATAAGTATTTCATTCTAGATGATTATTACGATATCGATAGGATTATGTATTCTGACTCACTACACTCTGCAGATAGTGGGGATAAAACAGAATGGTTAGAATACTTTACAGATGGTGTTAAGTATTCCTTACAATCAGCATTAGCTAAGATAGAAGAAGGATTAAAGAGTATATCTTTTGATATGAGACCTTCTAATAGAGAAAAAGATGTTTTAGAACTAATTAAAAAATATAAAGAGATTACTTCTTCTGATGTTTCTAAAGATTTAAGTATATCTAGACAACAGGCATTTAATCTTTTAGACAGTTTAGTTTCAAAGGGTTATTTAGAGAAACAGGGTAGTACTAAGAATAGTTTTTATATTCTTAGATAGTCTATTTCCAAAGGATACGGTTTTGCGTATGTTACAGAAACAAATTCAAAATGTTGTAATCTCTTTTTTAGGTGTCTCTTTTGTCTCATTTTGGGGTCCAGACCCGTATGTCCCGCCAAATCCCTTAGGTTCCTCATAGACCCGTCCACTATGTTTAAGAATCTCTTGTTAGCTTAATTATTTTCCTCTTAAAAAGTTAAATCCTATTTTTGCATCCTGGTGGGTGAAAAAGTGATGTTTTTAAGAGTGCCCGGTTCGAAGGTAAAAGCCTTACACAGTACAAGAAATCTCTCTTTTTAGAATAAAAGGGTAAAACTATGGATTTACCCAATTACTAAATCCGTTAGGTAGACATTTTTGGGGAATTACCCCATCTCCCACATTTCCACAAACCATTTTAACCCCTCCTAGAGTAGTATCTTGACAATACTTCTCTTTATTATTAATAATATTATAGCCACAAAATACATATCCGGATTTTGTATTACCATCTTCTGGATAACACCAAGTTATGACTATATCACCTTCTGGAGGGCAATCTCCTAAGGTAAAAGTAGGAGTACTTCCCACTACAGGTTCAAGAGATTCACTAGTTGATCCTGTTTTATGACACATATTATCTGACCCAAGTGTATATCCCTCATTACAATAATATGTATAAGTAGTCTTTGTACATGACTGCCTAGATGAATCCCAGATATATCCATCTGGACAACATTTTGTCTCTGTCGCTTTATACCAACCAGCCTTACAAGAAGTTTTCTCTATAAATTCATTCCAATCACTAAGGAAATTCTCCATATCATTCTTAAACCATGCAGCCGTCTTTCT
>MTKZ01125742.1_pt1 | contig 43389 bp, 39 predicted proteins | sample 1042781 | NCBI WGS metagenome assembly MTKZ01 (sample SAMN06212207, study PRJNA360539) | anaerobic digester metagenome | biome: Wastewater treatment plant; material: sludge; isolation source: anaerobic digester fed with sludge from wastewater treatment plant | place: Denmark: WWTP Viborg ...
AGAGCGACTCGTGGATGGTAAGCTTGGGAAGGCCTGCCCTGTTCATCCTCACTATGTGCCGGAAGGCCCCGTCTGGCCGGTGGATGCCGACCCAGTCGCACATCCCCGGGAAATAGGTGCAGAGCGCCTTGGGCGCTATCCTCTTCCTGTTGAATAAATGGTAATAATAGGTCACGGCCCCACCGGCAATGAGACAGACGGACAACAACCGGGGTCCGTGTTCGGGACCGTATTCGGGGGTCCTTCTGAGCAGGCAGATCCAGGCAGCGGACTCCTTTCCCTTGAACTCCTCCTCGAGACATTCCCCGTGCCAGCGCCCGTCCTCGTCGGAGCGACTTGAAAAGAACCCCGGGTCGGGGTTCTTCCCGCCAAGTTCCATCTCCCGCTCCATCTCGTGCCATATCTCTTCGATTTCCCGCCGTTCGAGCATCGGCACCTTGGCGTTGAAGAAGCAGTCGTAACCCCTCAGAGCCCATGGTCTTATGTGGTTCCCCACTCAATTCTCGTCGTAGCAGGAGTCCATGTAGATGAAGCTGTGGGCGAGGCCCGCCCAATGCCTTATGGGCCTTCCATCGTTGCCGGCGCAGGTGTAGAAGACGCTGTCTTTGAGAAATCTCCTGGAGAGGAAATCCCTCCTCATGAACTTTTCGGGGTCTTTTTCTGCATCCGCGAGCCACCTGGGGACCGGATTCTTCCTGAGCTCGTTCCTTCTCCTCCTCCAGAAAGCCTCCTGTTCCATTTTTTCCTCGTGGTAACCCCTTTCGTACCATTTTTTTGTCGGCTTCGCTTTCGGTTCTATCTCGCCTTTGACAAATTCTCCGCTTAGCATCTTACCCTCCGAAGCCGCAGATCTTCTTCGCGGCGAAAGATTTGCCAAGTTTCTTGATTTCGTCAGAGGCGAGCCCCTGAAGGAAAAGGGTGTCCACCTGCAGGTCTTCGCCCTCGACGACCTTCATTTTATTGGCCTTTATGACCGCGTTGGCTATCAGGCCTCCCGAAATCTCGATTCGCGAGAGCGTTTCGAGGCCCAGGCTGTCGTCGTCAAGGCCGTTCTTCCTGAGCTCCTTTTTCCATATTTCCATCCTCTCGTCGGCGGTCGGGAGCTTGTATTCGATGACCTCGTCTATCCTCCTGAGGAGGGCGTCGTCGAGCGCCTCGTAGAGGTTGGTGCAGAGGATGACGCTCACCTTTCTCGTTTCCACCAGCTTGAGAACGTGGTTGACGTGGTTGTTCTCCCATGACTTGTTGGTCGAGGAGCGCTCCTTGAAGAATGAGTCGGCCTCGTCCATGAAGATGATGGCCTTCTCTTTTTCGGCGCGGTCGAAAAAGGCTGTCAGTATCTTCTCCGTTTCGCCGACATACATGTCCATCACCCTGGACAGGTCGAGCGTTATCAGGGGTTTCTTGAGCTCGCCCGCGAGCGCCCTGGCGGTGTGGGTCTTGCCCGTCCCGGGCGGCCCCCAGAGGAGGATTTTGAAGGGCGTCTTTTTGTCCATCATGTGGTGCTTGACCACGTAGTTCAGCTTGAACATCGCCTCCTTGTCGAGGACCACATCGTCGAGAGTGAGCCTGGGGATTTCCGACTTCGCTTCGCGCCTTTTGCCTCCCTGGGGCGCCCCCTTTCTGCCGCCGAACTTGAAGAAGCCCCTCGCCCTGTTATGGAATTTCGCCTCGTCGTCCTCGGGAGGGGTGTCTTTGAAGTCCACGCCGTGGATTGCCTTGTAGCCCTTGCTGTTCATCCAGAGCACGTACTTGCCGCCCCCTTTCGTGCCGATGTTCAGGAGCGCGTCCTTTCCTTCGGCGTAATCCACGAGGCTTTTTCCCTCCGCCGCGTAGTCCTCGAGGCGGATCCCCATGAGCCTGAACAGCTGGGGCAAGTTCTCCACCGACCCGTGATTGCAGCTTTCCGCGTAAACCGAGGAGAGCATGGCGAGAATGACCTTGGCGGAGAGAGGCATGTCATACCCCTTGAGGAAGGGAAACGCCTCCTCGTCCTTGAGGTAGGAGGCCATCCGCGGCAGGTTATCCTGCTCGTCGTGCTCCCTGTTCATCCGATGCCTCATTCCGACGGCGGTCCTCATCCTGCCCGTGATTTCCTCGGCCTCCCTGTCGGTGAGGCAGTCGGCAGGCCCTGCGGGATTCGGAGATTCGAGACTGGGCCCCTCTCGGCGGATTTCCCGCTCTTCGGCTTCTTCCGGCTCGTCATCTGGTTCCGCGTCCTGCAGGTTCATCTTGACCAGCAGGTTGTGTATGTCGTCCATCCTGAATAGGTCGGTGTTGCTGCAGCGCAGGTGGTTCCGGAATGTCCACCCGATGGCGAGGAAGGTCTTCCAGCTGAGCGACTCTTCGGGAGAGCGAGGTTTAATCCAAGTGGATTTTTCCTTTCTGCTCATATCGCCTCCTCTCTTTCTTCGCGGGACGCTTTGTATCGCTCCGCTGAATCCGCGGGAAGCCTCGCCTCTCCCTTCGCCGGAACCAGCCTCAGGACAGGCTTTTTCCTCAGCATGAGGAAGTCAACATCGAAGTGCTCGAAGAGTTTGTTCCCGAGTATCGCCGAGTTGCCGGCTATCGCGCTCAGGGACATCCCGAGGACTGCGGGCAGCTGGCCGCCCTCCATCTTCAGATTCGTGCCCGCGATACCAACTTCGAGCTCGTGGACCGGCGTGGTGAATCTGCCCATGAAAGGGAAGTAATCCTCCTCGTTCCTCACGGGCTCGATGCCGTTGACCCACGTCGGGGAGAAATAGGAGATGAATGCTCCAGTGTCCAGGACCATCGTCGTCCCTTTCCCCTGGACCGTGACCGGGACCTTGGGTATTCCCATCACGAAGCCGAGAGGAATCTCATTTCCGTCAACTTCGGGCTCATCCTTGGAGACCGTCATGGTCCCCTCGTCCAGCCTGAAGGAGAAGTTGACCGTCGAGAGCATGTCCATCCCCATCAGGGCATCGAACTTGACGCCCGAGAGTTCGGAGATGTATTTCACGGGAACTCCCGTCACGGTCTTCCCGCCGTCGACATCACCCCAGAAGGGGGTCGAGAAGACCCCTCCCGATGCGGGCGAACCGGTGTCTATGAGGACCCTCTTGCCTCCGATGTTCGCGATGAAGTGCCCCTTTTCAACCTCCAGCCTATATGTTTCGTTTTTTGCTTGATTTTTCTTCATGTTAGTACCCTCCTTTCCACAGGAAACTGTCAAGAACAACGCCAGGAATATTGCAAAAAAACCTGCCGTCTTTATCGTTTTCATGAACTCCTCCTTTATTTCCAGCATTTTATTCATGGGCACGCCTTCCTTTCTTCGCCTTTCCGGCGGTCAATTGCGCCTCTGAGAGCGCGCGATCACTGGTTTTCAGATATTAGCCCCCGATGGAGGATGAAAGAGGAGAAAACCCGGCCAGCTACCTGTGATCCATCGAACCTCCCTTCCCCGGCACGCTCGGCGCCTGCCTATAATAATGGCACAGGGATGTTGCTGATGTATCTACATCCTCTTGGACCTTCCGATGCGCCTGTGTATCCTGGATACGGCCACGGTGATGAAGTTGGGCCTGCCGGTCCAGTTGTGCATCGCGACGGCGAACTGGATCAGCGAGATGGGCAGCCCGACGGCGATGAAAACGAGCTGTCCGGGCTTCCCCAAGGCGATGTAGGCCGCCCCCACCAGGACCGAGATCAGCGAAGCCAGGCCGAAGACCAGCCAAACGGCCGTCTTCACCCCCAGCCGTTCCATGATGCGCCTTGCCAGCGGGTTGGTCTCCTGGGCCGGGACGCCGATCCTGTGAAGCGTCGAGAGGCAATCGCAGAGCTTGGTGGCAACCAGAAGGGCAATGGTAGCCACGGCTATCCCTTTAAGCATCTTCCACCTCCTTTTCTTCCCCTCCGCCGAAAGGAGGGGAGCTTTAATCCGTTGTCTGTTCGCGAAGCAAGAGCCTATCTGTGAATAAGATGGATCGCGGCTGATGTGAGTATTATATCGTTAGGATGTTGCAATACAGCCAACACCATGTCAAGTATCCCGAAACGGGTCTCTCCGGGGTTCCGGCTCATATCACGCCGACCTCCCTGTGGGCGTCGAGCGGGGGGTATCGGAACGAGCCGTCCGTCAGCCTCACCACCAGGGAATCGTAGTTCCTTATTTCCGGGGCCTGAGCATCTCCTTCGATGATCAGCCTCCTATATTTCTTCAAAGGAAGCTTCCCGGCCGGGACGAACTCGACTATATCGGCCTGGTGGTAATATTTCCCCTCGAGCCAGTAGTTCGCCCACCTGCCGACGAACTCCTTCCTCCGGGCCAGCGCCTTCGGGTCCATCTTAATGATATTGTCAGCTATCATCATCGCCTCATCCTCCTTTCGCCCCCTTCCTTNNCCCCTTCCTTACCGACCGTCGAACGGGGTTCTTTTCATACAGAATAGGCAGGAGGCGTTGCAATCGGCGCTACACCAGGAAAACGGGTTTATGTGTCCGCGACGGCACCTTGTCCTCCCATCTATATAAAACAATCTCATAAATCGTTTTTGGTATAATTGACCCGGGAGGAGACGATGGCAGCGAAGAAAAAGATGGACAGGCTGGACAGGGTGGTAGCCATGCAGAAGCTTCTTTTGGGGGGGAAGACGCGCACACCGAAAGAACTCCAGGAAGCGCTGGAATGCAGCAGGTTCACCGTTTACAGGTGCGTGGAGGACGCCCAGAAGATCGGGATGCCCATCGAATACGACAAGGCCGAAAATCTTTACAGGCTGGAGAAGGACGAAATGACGCAGATGCCCTATGTCTGGTTCACTCCGGCCGACGTGGTTGCGATGATAGCGCTGCTCCAGGCGTTCAAGGAGATACCCTTCGGCATCCTGGAAGAGGGCGAGAAGAAGGACGGCCTCGACAGCTTCAGGAAGAAGCTCCAATCGTTCATTCAATTCAAGAAAGGGAAATCCGGGGAATTTCTCGCGAAGATAAAGGTGATCCCGCACGCGTTCAGGAGAGTCCCTCCCGCCAGCCTGACGCTGGTCTGCAGCGCGCTGAGCGAGAAGAAGAGAATGAAGATGAAATACAGGGAAAGGCAGGAGGGCAGGGAGACGGAAAGAGAGATCTCTCCCATCCAGCTTGTCCGCTACCGGGACAACTGGTATCTCGACGCGTTCTGCCACACAAACCACGGTCTCAGGATATTCAGCCTGGACAGGATCCTTGAGGCGGAACTTCTCGACACTGCCGCAAGGTCGGTTTCGGAAACGGAGCTGAAGACATTCGTCGGCCGTTCCTACGGCATCTTCGCCGGTGTGCCGACAGAGACGGCCGTCCTCAAGTTCACTCCCAACATGGCGAAGTGGGTGTCGGGCGAGGAATGGCACCCCGACCAGGAAGGGACCGTAAACCCGGATGGGAGCTATACGCTGAAGATACCCTACGCGGACATCCGCGAGCTTATACTGGACATACTCCGATACGGCGACGAGGTCGAGGTGCTGGGACCGACGGCGCTGAAGAGGGAAGTAAAGAACCGGCTCACGAGAGCCTTGAGGCAATACTGAAATGGCCGACACCCCGCGCTATATAACCGCATCGAGGCTTTATGATTATCTGCAATGCCCCCACAGGGTCTGGCGGGACATTTACGGCCCGCAGAACGAAAAGAGCACAGAGGTCAACCCGTTCGTCAAGCTTCTCTGGGACAGAGGCGTCCAGCATGAAAAGGATGTCATCAAAGGATTTGAGGTCCTGGACATAGCGACTTTCCCCCAAGATCAGCGTTTCGATGAAACGATGAAGGCGATGGAAGCGGAAGTCCCTCTCCTCTACCAGGGTGTCCTTATCCACGGCGACAACATGGGCATCCCCGACCTTCTGAGGAGAAACCCCGACGGCTCTTACACTCCTGTGGACATCAAATCCGGCGCCGGGAGGGAAGGCGTGGACGAAAAAGAGGGCGACCCGGGAAGCCTCAAAGAGCATTACGCTGCCCAGCTATGCCACTACACCAGGCTTCTACAGCTCCTCGGATTCAGGACCAACGACACCGCCTACATCCTAGACATCAGCAGTACCGAAGTCCCCTATCCGCTGGACAACCGGGTGAGCAAGACCGATGAACGGACATGGTGGCAGTTCTACGACCAGACCGTCAGGGAAGTCGAAGCCCTGATGAAGGGGGAGGACCGCAATTATCCAGCCATCTCGTCCACCTGCGGCCTGTGTCCCTGGAACGATTCGTGCAGGAAATGGGCGAAAGAGAGCGAAGATCCGACCCTTCTTTTTTCTGTGGGCAGGAACGCCAGGGACAGGCTGGCGAGGGATCTCGGTATCACCACTGTAGAAGGCATTATCGATGTTGACGTGGAAGCCGCGATGGAACAAAAAAAGGCGGAGAAGAAAGATGGGAACAAGGATTTCCTCTACATGATAAGCGACAACACACTTGAAAAGGCAAAAAGAAGAGCCCGGATCATGCTGCGCGATCAAAGGCCGGTGGCTCTCGAGCGGTTCGACTTCCCTAAAAAGAAATACGAGCTTTACTTCGACATCGAGGACGACCCGACCCAGGATTTCGTCTACATGCACGGGCTTTGGATCGTGGAAGAGGGCAAAGAGGGATATTACAAGGCCTTCACAGCCAGAGACATTTCAGATGACGCCGAAAAACAGGCTTGGAAGGAGTTCTGGGATTTCATCGACTCCCTCCCGCAGGGGGAATTTTCCCTCTACTACTACTCCGCCCACGAGAAATCGACCTACAAGAGGATGGCGAAGAGATATCCTGATATCAAATCGGAAGAAGATGTCGTGAGTTTTTTCGGAAGGCCCAATATTATCGACCTCTATTTCGGAGTAGTCTTCGGCAAGACCGATTGGCCCGTCGGCAGCTACGGCATCAAGGCGATAGCCACCTTCCTCGGCTTCAAGTGGGAGGACGAGACCCCCTCTGGCGCTCTATCGATCAAGTGGTTCAACGAATATATCAGGACAAAGGACCAACCGATCCTTGAACGAATCCTCATATACAACAAGAACGACTGCCAGGCGACCCAGGTCGTCAAAGAAGCCGTCGAGAAGATGATGAGGGAACTGCCGTAGCCTCCAGGCTCCTGTCATTCTGAGCACCTCCCACAGTCATAAGCCAACGAAGGATCTCGTGACTTCGAAGGCTGGCTTGAACCCCAGTCATGGTAACAAGCTTTCGAGGGGCCTGATGCAGATAGGGCTTGACTTGGAATTAAGTAATTTGTCCCCGGAAATCCAACTTTCAATTTTCATTTTCCAATGCAAGCAAAGCCTGCATTATTGATCTTTCTTCGTGTCCTTCGTGACTTCGTGGTGAGATATGTTTTTCAAGTTCGAGATCCTGCCGCGCTTCAGTCCTAGCGTCAGCCCCTCCCTGAACGGCAGGCGCCTGCTTTATTCGATTATCTTCAGGAAGGCGGTCTTGAGGTAGGCGCTCTCGGGGAAGGAGAGCGAGACGGGGTGGTCGAAGGACTGCCTGCCCCAGAAGAGGAAACGGACATCCCTTCGCGATCTCGCCGCAGCTTCTTGAAGCGATTCGAGGAAAAGCTCCCTCGGCATGTTGTATGAACAGCTCGACGCGACGAGGATGCCTCCCTTCGAGAGTAGCTTCATGCATCCCTCGTTGAGCTTCCGGTATGCCTTGTAGGCTTCCCTCACATGCTTCGCCGATTTGGCGAAGGCGGGGGGGTCGGAAAAGACGATGTCGAACTTCTCGCCGTCCGCTTTGAGCTTCGGAAGGTAATCGAACACATCCGACTCCATGAGGTCGGCGCCTTTCAGGCCCGAGAGTTCCAGGGCTTTTTCGGCGGCTTCCAGGGCGCGCCTCGACGAATCGACGAAGAGCGCCTCCCTTGCTCCCGAATGGAGGGCCGTCATGCCCCAGCATCCGTAGTAGCAGAAAAGGTCGAGCGCCCTTTTTCCCTTGAGGTCGAACGAAGAGACAAGTTCCAGGTTCTCCCGCTGGTCCAGGAAAAGCCCTGTCTTCTGCGCGAGCGCGAGGTCGAACTCGAAGGAGAGGCCGCGAAACTTCGTGCTCGTGACGGAAGAGGCGCCCTTGTGAAGAAAGCTCTCCTTCGGCAGGCCCTCGAGTTCCCTCATGGAGGAATCGTTCTTGAAAAAGATCACATCCGGGCTGAAAAGTTCATCAACGGCAGAGGCGATCTCCTCTTTGAAATTCTCCATCCCCGCGGTGAGGAGCTGGACGGAGACGGCTTTTCCGTAATCGTCGATCACGAGGCCGGGAAGCCTGTCGGATTCCCCGAAGACCACCCTGCGCGCTTCTCCCTCGGGGATGATTGTCTTCCTCTGCTCCGAGGCGCGCCCGATCCTCTCCTTGATGAATGACGGCGACAGTTCTTCTTTCCTCGTCAGGGTCCTGAAGGAGATGAGGCTTTTGGGATTGAAGCAGCCGATCGCGAGGAAGCCGCCGCCCGCGTCATCGAGGGCGACCGTCGTTCCCGGGGCGAGCTTGGGTATCCCCGCGAGCTCGTTTGAGAAGACCCACGGGTGGCCCTCCCTGAACCTCCTGCCGCCGGCGCTTTTCAGCCTGACCCTTGGAAGCGGGGAGGCGTTCAAAGTTTTTTCATCACGGAATCGAGGATCTGGAGGAACACTTCGTTCTGCTTGGGGTCGTCCTTGTTTATCACGGCCAGGCAGCTTCCCTGCGGGAATATCTCGTGGAGCTGGCCGATGTCCCTCGCGCTCGAGATGATGATCCTGTTCTTGTCCACGCCGTTGTGGACCGCGAAATTGAGCATCTTGAGCCCGTCTATCTGCGGCATCTCGTAATCCAGGAGCAGAAGGCCGATGTCCGGGCCGATCTTCGTGAGAGCCTTGACCGGGTCGGTGTAGAACTCCACCTGGGCTTTTCCCGGATACTGCCATTCAAGGAAATCGGTCCACATTATAGCGAAAGGTTCGTGGTCGTCGATTATCACAACTCTTGCCATTTGAGCGCTTCCTCCCCGTAAGAGTCGATTCTAGCACAAAGCGGCCTCATGGGCGAGTTGACGGGGAAGGGAGCGATACGGGGGAATTCGGGTATAATGTCTTTTTTACGGAGGATGGATGACCGCCAAAAGCTGGAATTTCGGGAAGACCTTCTGGATCGCGAACGGCGTGGAGCTCTTCGAGAGGGCGGCCTACTACGGCACCTTCATCGCGCTGGTCCTTTTCCTTACGAACATCGTCGGCTACACGGACATAGAAGCGGGCTGGGTCGGAGGGGTATTCACGGCCCTGATCTATTTCCTTCCCCTGTTCACGGGGGCGGTCTCCGACAAGATCGGCTTCAGGGCAGCTCTCATAATAGCCTTCGCCTGCCTCACCGCAGGTTATTTCGGCCTGGGGTTCTTCCCCACGAAGGTGTCGGTCGTTCTATTCCTGATGCTGATAGCCCTGGGAGGCTCGTTCGTCAAGCCTGTCATAACGGGGACGGTCGCCAAGAGCTCTTCGGGCGACATGAGGGCGAGGGCTTACAGCCTGTTCTACATGACGGTGAACATCGGCTCGTTCACCGGAAAGAGCATCGCCAAGCCGCTGAGGACCAACCTCGGCATCGAGTACATTCCATACTATTCCAGCCTGCTCGCGGTCATCGCGCTGGTCCTGGTGATCCTCTTCTATTTCCCCAGGACCGAGGCGGGAAGCCAGGCGGCGAGGAAGATCGGGGACGTCCTGAGGGGGATGGGGGTCGCCCTGAAGAACTACAGGTTCACCGCGCTCATAATAATCACCGGAGCGTTCTGGGCCATCCAGCACCAGCTTTACGCCACGCTTCCGAAGTATGTCATCAGGCTGGTCGGAAAGGACGCGAGCCCCGAGTGGTACGCCAACGTGAACCCGCTCGTGGTCGTAGCCTTCGTCGTCCCGGTGACCGCGCTGGCTAAATCGATCAAGCCGATCAGTTCCATCGCGATCTCCTTCGCCCTCCTGATCGTCTCCTCCTTCACGATGTCGATGTCGTCGTTCTTCAGCGGCAGCGTTAACTTCCTCGGATGGACCACCCACCCCATCACGCTCATGACGGTCATCGGCATAGCGATACAGGGCTTCGCGGAATGCTTCCTCAGCCCGCGCTACCTCGAATACGCCAGCAAAGAGGCGCCTCCGGGGGAAGAGGGCCTCTACATGAGGTACGCCCACCTGAACACGACTGTGGCGTCGATTTTGGCTTTCGTCTCCTCCGGCTATCTCCTCGACAAATACTGCCCCGACCCGGCCAAGTTCCCCGACCTCGCCGCCGACAAGCTCGCCGCGCTTTACACCCACGCCCATTACATCTGGTACTACTACTCGGCGCTGGCGATGGCGGCGCTCGCGATGATGCTGGTTTTCGACAGGATGACAAGGAAGAGGGAGTAGCCGAAACCTTTTTCCGCCGCTTCCGTCTAAGTTGTCTGAAAGGGCCCGAATGGACAGACTCAACGACGAGAAGAAACTGCTGAAGAACTGGCTGGACGGCGACGAAAGGGCTTTCGAAATGATCCTCGACCACTACGGTTCATACGTTCTCAACTTCCTCTACAGGCTCTCCGGGAACAAGGAGACCGCCGAGGAGCTGAGCCAGGAAGTGTTCATAAGGCTGATAAAGGCCGCGCGCGACCTGAAGGGCGAATCGTCGCTCGGCACCTGGCTCTACCGCGTCTCCTACAACATCTTCATAGACAAGGCGAGGGCGGCGGAGCCGAGGCAGGAGGAGATCGACGAACGGGTTATGGCGATCGGGAGCGGCTCTCCCCCCGCCGAGAAGGAGATCGAGAAAAAGGAGCTGAACAGGCTCATGATGAAGTCGATCTCGAAGCTGCCGAAGGAGCAGGCGGCGGCCATATACCTTTTTTATTTCGAGGAGGCGGACCTTAAAGAGATATCCAGGGTGCTGAAGGCCTCCGAAGGAAAAGTGAAGACCCTTCTCTTCAGGGGAAGGGAGAAGCTGAGGGAGATCATGGTCCCCTCTTTGCAGCAGGAGTAGAAGATGGACTGCGCCGCTTTTGAAAAATGGCTTTTCGAGAACCCGAAAGAGAAGACCCTCCCCGGGGGAGCGGAAGAGCACCTGAAGGATTGCCCGAAATGCTCGGAGCTGTGGAAGATCGAGGCCGTACTTCTCGAAGCGCCCGCCAGCCGTGAGAAGCTTTTCTTTCCCCCGCAGATGAGGAACTACCTGGTATCGCTGTCCAAGAGGGAGCGGGAGAGGCGCTCTTCCTTCAGGACGATAATCGAGGATTCCGCCATACAGGCGCTTGTATTTTCTGTGCTTCTCGGCGGAGGTGCCGCCGCTTTCCCCAAGGTGTTCGCGGCCGGTTATTTCGAGAAGCTGAAGCCGTACATCGGCCCCGTGATCAACACGCTCGGGCCTCTGTTCGAGAAGGCGCTCTCGCTGTTCCAGGTCCCGGGAGGAGTCTATCTTTTCGCTTTCATGGTATTCGCGGCGACGCTTTCGTTCGAGGTCTATTACAAGACCGCCTTCCCGAAGCACTCCTTCTCGCGCTACCGCTATTGAGGGGTCTGAGCCGCGGCCTTTCCCGCACTTCCCTTCAGCAGGAAAACGAACGGTATCAGAAGGAAGAAGACGATCATGAGGAAGTGAAACACATCCACGAACGCCATCAGGTATGACTGCCTGACGAGCTCCCTGTAAACAAGGCCCATTCCCGCCAGTTTCGACGACGCTGGATCGAGTCCGCCCGCCCCGAAGAAGTAGTGTCCCGCCGCCCCGAGAGCCTCCGAAAGCTCCCCGGAGAAGGGCGTAAGGTTCGAGACGAGATTGTTATGGTGGAACTGCGACCTCTGCGAGAGGACCGTCGCGGAAAGGGCGATCCCGACGGAAGCGCCCTCGTTCCTGAGGAGATTGAAGAGGCCGGTCGCCTGCCCGGTGAGATGCGGAGGTATCCGAGTGAAGGCCGAGACCGTGATCGGGACGAAAAGGAAGCCGAGGCCGAACCCCTGGAACAGCCTCGACGCCATGAGGAAGGCGAAGTCGGACGAGAGGCTCGAGAAGGTCAGCAGCCACAGCGAGACGATGTTGAAGATGATGCCTGTGAAGACGAGGATCCTCGTGTCAATCCTTCCGACCAGCGTCCCCACGAAGACCATCGCGATCAGCGAGGCGAAGCCTCCCGGGGATATCACCAGCCCCGCGAGAGTGGGGGTGTAGCCCAGGAGGTGCTGGCAGAAGATGGGAAGCATAACGAAGGAGCCGTAGAGGCCGAACCCGGTGAGGAACATCAGGCTCGTTCCCGCGGCGTACTCCTTGTTCTTCATTATGGAAAGGTTGACGAGGGGGTTCTCGGCGGTGAAGGACCTCCAGATGAAAAGGAAGATGCCTACGGCGGCCGCGACGGCCCAGAACCTGATGAACCCGCTCTCGAACCAGTCGTACCTCTCTCCCCTGTTCAGCAGGACCTCGAGGCTTCCGAGCCCCAGTGCGACGAAGGCGAACGACCAGTAATCGACCCTGCCTTCGGGCTTTTTTATGTAGTGAGGGTCTTCGATCAGCATGTATCCCAGGACGATCGCGACGATCCCGACGGGTATGTTGACATAAAAGATCCATGGCCAGTTCCAGTTGTCGGTGATCCAGCCGCCGAGGGTGGGGCCGATTATGGGGCCGAAGATGACGCCGACCCCGAAGAGCGCCATCGCCTTGCCGTGCTCCTCCTTCGGGAAGGTCTCGAGCATGATCGCCTGCGACATCGGCACCATCGCGCCTCCCGCCAGCCCCTGTACGACCCGCATCAGGATCAGGATCGGCAGAGTCGGCGCGGCGCCAGAACCGAGCGAGGCGAGAGTGAAGATGACAAGGCAGGCAAGGTACGCCCTCTTCCTACCGAAGAAATTGCCTATCCAGCCGGTAAGCGGGAGGATGACGGCGTTGGCGACCAGGTAGGAAGTTATCACCCAGGTTATCTCGTCCGTTCCCGCGCCGTATGTTCCCGCCATGTGAGGAAGGGCGACGTTCGCGACGGAAGTGTCGACGATCTCCATGAAGGTGCCCAGCATCGTCGTGAAGGCGATGAGGTATTTGTTGCCGGAGTTCATCATGGGAAAAACGCCCGCGGCGAATTGAAAATTGAAAAATGAAAAATGAAGGAATTCATTTCCTTATTGATCTTTCCTTCCTGGCTTGCCGGCTTCCCGGCATCCCAACTTCCTACTTGTCTTCCTTTGTCTCCACGACGCATGTGACCGAAAGGCCGAGGCGGAGCATGTCTGCCTTCTGCTGTCCCGGAGCGATCTTAATCCTGACCGGGACGCGCTGGACCACCTTGACCCAGTTGCCCGTCGCGTTCTCCGGCGGGAAAAGGGAAAATACCACTCCTGTCCCGGGCGCGATGCTTTCTACTTCTCCCTCGAAAACGACCGACTTGTCCACATCGCTCCAGAACCTGGCCTTCTGTCCCGGCTTCATCCTTTTGAGCTGGGTCTCCTTGTAGTTGGCTTCGACCCAGACCGACCCGCCGCTCAGCGGGACGATCGCGCATAGCGGCTGTCCGGCCTGCACCACCTGCCCCGGCTCGGCGCTTTTTTTCGTGACATATCCGGTTTCGGGGGCGTAGAGCTCGCAGTAGGACCTGGTCAGCTTCGCGGAATCGAGCGAGGCCCGGGCTGTCTTCACCTTCTCCTCGGAAACTTTCAGGCCGGCCTCTGCGGTCAGAAGGGCTTTCTTCGCGGCATCGAGCTGTGCCAGAAGGACCTTCTCGTTCGTCAAGGCATGGTCGTATTTCTGCTTGGGAACCGATTCCTTAGAGTAGAGGTTCTCCGCCCTTTTCCTTTCTATAACGGCGAGTTCGAGCTGGCTTTCGATCACCTTCACCGCGGAGCGTGCCTGGCTGATCTGCGCCCGGGCGGTATCGACGCCCGCGAGAGCCTCGTCGGCTTTCCCCTCCGCGTTCCTTATAGCGGTATCGTGATCCTCCGGTTCCAGGACGGCGATCATGTCGCCCTTTTTGACCAGCCTGTTCTCCTCGACCTCCATCCTCGAGATCTTCCCCGGGGTCTTGAAGGAGACCGTGTATATGTCGCCCATGACATAGGCGTTCTCCGTTTTCACGAATATCTTCGAATGCTGCCAGCGGAAGTAGCCCGCGACGGACCCGACCGCAAGGAGTCCCACCAGGATGAACAGCGCCGCGAACCTTTTTTGAACCGCCATCTGAACCTCCTCAGTTCTTTCCGGCGAAGAACTGCCTGAGGTCTTCGCGCATCAGCGCGGCGATCGCCGCCTCGCAGGATATAACTTTGTGAAGACTTTCGGTCTCACGGAAACGGCTGTCCGCGAGGAGCGATTCCGCCTCCAGGTAGTCCGTGGTCTTCAGGAGTCCTTCCCTGTACTGGTCCTCGATTATCCTCAGGTTCTCGGCTGACGACGCGGCGTTGAGCTTCGCGGTGTCGTGCTCTTCCACGGCGTCCCTGTAATCCCTGTAGGCTTTCATTATCGCGGAGACCACCTCCCTCTCGGCTTCGAGGCGCTCTCTTCTCGCCTTTTCGACCTCCGCCCTTGCTTCCACTTCTCTGGCTTTCCTGGCGCCTCCGTCGAACAGGTTCACCGACACCCCGAGGAAGAGCCTGTTGACATGAGGATAGGCGAAATACCTGTTCTGCTCGTAGCTGTGGCCGGCCGCTCCGACAAGATAGGGATACGATTCCTTTCTGGCGAAGCTGTGGGCGTCCTCCAGGGCGGAGATCTTACCGTCGAGCGCCTTCAATCCTTCGTTGCCCGAAACGGCCCTGTCCCTCAGCTCTGCCTCGCTCCATCCGCGGGTCAGCGAGAGCGGCGCGACCTTCCCGGCCGGGTCTTCGAGGACGACGTCATCGGAGATGTCCATCCCCGCGGCGACCAGCAGCTTGTCGACGGCCGTCCTCCGCGCTGTTTCGAGCTCCCGCGCGGCGTCGTCCAGCGACCTGAGGGCCACCTCCGTCCTGAGCAGGTCGTTCCTGGTGACGACTCCCTGTTCGTAGAGGTTCTTTGCTACCTTGAGATGGTCCTCGAGGCTCTTCTTCCTCGACCCGACGACCGATATCTGGTCCGCAAGGGTCACCGCCTGCATGTAGATGGCGGTCACCTCGGCCTGCTTCATCCTTATCTCGTTCGACACCCTTTTCCCGACGGCGACCCTAGCGGTCTCGGAAGCGTTCAGGATGTCCCGCCTCCTTCCGAAATCCCACAGGGTCTGCTGGACCGTGAGGTCCCATTTCCAGTAGAGCTGTTCTCCGGCCGGAAAGATCGCGGGTCCGAACTTGAACGCGGGGTCGTTGTCGAGATGTACATGCCCGACCGAGACATCGATCTTCGGGTAGTAGAGCGAAAGGCTCTCCTTCACCTTCTGCTCCGCGATCTTTTCGTCAAGAGCTCCGGCCTGGGCGGCATACGATCCCGCCGCCGCCATCTCGAGGGCCTGGTCCAGGGTCAGGACCTCCTGAGCGGAAACTGCCGCGCCGAAAGCGGGCAGCGCCGTCGTCAGGACTGCGGCTTTAATCCATCGAGGAATATGCTCAAGGTTTCTTCCACGCATCGGTTCACCTCTATCGCCTTGTCGTTCAGGAAATGGTATTCGAGCCTGGACTGAAGAAGCCCGACGAAAACGGTCTTTATCTGCTCTATGGGTGCGGGCTTAAGGTAGCCCGCCCTCTGCGCCTTTTCGAGGAGACCGACGAGCCTCTTCTCCTCCTTTTGAAAAGCCACGGTCAGCGCCGGCAGGGAGCGCGACTTGAACCCCCAGACATAGTTGAACCTCTCCTTGAGGAACACCGGGTAGAAGGCCGAAAGGTCGGCGAAGGTCCTGAAATGTTCCGTGGTCCATTCACGGAGCGCTTCCAGAGGGTCTTCGTTCTTCTTGAAGACCTCGTCCATCGCCGCCCTGAACTTGCTGATCCTGTAGGTCACGAGGCTTTCATAGAGGTCCCTCTTGCTCTGAAAGGTGTTGTAGAGGCTCTGCATCCCGAGCTGGGCTTCCTTGGCGATCTCGAGCATCGAAGCGTCCTCGTAGGATTTCTTGCCGAACACTTTTTCGGCGGCCTCCAGCACGAGCCTTATCCTGAGTTCTCGTTCTCTTTCTTTTCTTGAAGGCGTCATTTCATACCTCCCCGATAACAAAGATTCAAATTCTAGAATTTACATTCTGATTTGTCAAGCCTCCCCCGCGGGAGCCGGAATATTGCGCTTTTCCCTGAACGCGGAAACGGGGCTTGACAAACACCCCGCGCGGGAGTACCATCGCTTTCTGAATGAACGTTCATTTCCGGAAGAGGGGTCGAAATGGCGGACAAGGCAGGGAAAAGAGAGAAAATAATCAAGGCGGCGCTCGTCCTGCTGACGAAGCACGGATTCCACGCCGCGCCGATGTCGCTGATAGCCAAGAAAGCAGGTGTCGCGGCGGGAACGATCTATACTTATTTCGAGAATAAGGACGAGCTTATTAAGACGATCTTCACCGAGATACAGAAGGATGTTCTCGAATACCTCGAAAAGGACACCTTCGAATCGCGGACGACAAAGGAGAAGTTCACCCACTTCTATTCGAGGCTCATCAACTACCTCATAACGAAGCCTCTCCACTACAGGTACCTCGAGCAGTTCCACAATTCGCCATTCGGGATCACGCTCCGCAGGGAAATAATGGATGGCAGGAGCAGCGATCCTTCGCCCCTTAGCGGGATCCTCAGGGAAGGCGTGGAAAAAGGGGAAATGGAATTGAAGGACCTTCCTCACCACGTGATGATGGCGCACATATTCGGGCCGGTGCTGGCGCTCGCGCGGGAAAACGCCCTCGGGTTCATCAGCCTCGACGAGAAAGCCATCCTCCTGAGCGCCGACGCCGCCTGGGACAGCGTAATAAAATGAAGACATTTATTGTTGATAATGCAGATAGGAGCAACAGCATGCCAAGCGTGAATCTCATTTTTCGGAAAAGGATCCTTGCCGCCCCGTTCCTCCTCGCTTCTGTCTTGATGCTTGTCTCGTGCGGAAAGGGAGGCCCTCCAACCTATCCCGCCCCCGAGGTTTCGGTGACGGAAATAAAGACGCAGAAAGTCGTGCTGACGACCGAACTTCCGGCCCGCGTCGGGGCGAACCTCGTCGCGGACATCAGGCCGCAGGTGAGCGGGATCATTAAACAGAGGTATTTCGAGGAAGGCGCGGAGGTGAAGGCTGGTTCCACGCTCTATCTCATAGATCCTGCCCAATACAAGGCGGCTTACGATAATGCCAAAGCATCCCTCGCCAGGTCCGAAGCCAACTTATACACCGTGAAGCAGAGGGCGGAAAGGTACAAGGGGCTCGTCGAATCGAAAGCCATTTCTCAGCAGGAATACGACGACGCGGAAGCGGCTTTCAAGGCCGCCGAAGCGGACGTCGCCTACTGGAAGGCGGCGGCGGACGCGGCGAAGATCAACCTCGACTACACCGCGGTCAAGTCGCCCATAAGCGGGAAGATAGGAAGGTCGAGCGTGACCGTAGGCGCCCTCGTCACGGCAGGACAGCCGAACCCCATGGCCGTGGTCCAGAAGATAGACACCGTGTTCGTCGACGCCACCCAATCGAGCTCGAACCTGCTGAAGTTGAAGAAAAGCAAGCTGGACGGCAAGATAACAGACGAGTCCCCCGACGCCGCGAAAGTGAAGCTGCTCCTGGAGGACGGGACCGTGTATCCGCACGAGGGCACCCTCAAGTTCGCCGACATATCGGTCGACCAGAGCACGGGATCGTTCATATGCCGGATGGTCTTCCCCAACCCCGATTCGATGCTGCTTCCCGGGATGTTCGCCAAGGTGATCGTCGAGGAAGGCGTGGCGGGCAGCGCCATCCTGGTCCCTCAGCAGGCCGTTTCGAGGGATCCCAAGGGCAACCCCTACTCCATTGTCGTCACCCCCGACAACAAGGCCGAAGCCAGGATCCTGAAGATCGACCGCGCGGTCGGACCGGACTGGCTGGTCCTGGAAGGGATGAAGGCCGGCGATAAGGTCATCATGGAGGGGATACAGAGAGTGCGCCCGGGAATGGAAGTGAAGCCCGTGCCTTTCATGCCGGGGAACGGTCCCGGGAGCGGCACGCCCGCTTCCGGGGGAAAGAGCTGAAGGAGCGCCGCCATGTCGCATTTCTTTCTTGAACGTCCCGTATTCGCCTGGGTCGTGGCGATCCTGATTATGCTCCTCGGCGTGCTCGCCATCGGGAACCTCCCCGTCTCCCAATACCCCAATATCGCTCCGCCTTCGATAACGGTCAACGCGCGTTATCCGGGGGCATCGGCGCAAACGGTCGAGAACACCGTCACGCAGATCATCGAAGAGAAGATGACCGGGCTCGACAACCTCCTTTATTTCTCTTCCCAGAGCGATTCCGCAGGCAACGCGAGCATCACGCTCAGCTTCAAACCGGGGACCGACCCCGACATAGCCTGGTCGAAGGTCCAGAACAAGCTGGAAGCGGCCAAACCGCTCATGCCACAGGTCGTCCAGCAGATGGGGATCTCCGTTTCCAAATCGACCAGGAATATCCTGATGATCGTCGGGCTCTACTCGGAAGACGGGAGCATGAACAAGGACGATCTCTCCGATTACATCAACACCAACATTCAAAGCATCCTCAGCAGGATCGACGGAGTGGGCGAGGCCGTTCCATTCGGAGGCCAGTACGCGATGAGGATCTGGCTCGATCCCGCGAAACTGGTAAGCTACGGACTTACTCCGGCTGACATCAGGACGGCTGTCAAGGCGTATAACGTGCAGGTCTCATCCGGGCAGCTCGGGAGCAAACCTGCAGTAGAAGGACAGCGTCTCAACGTCTCAGTGAACGTGCAGGACCTTCTGCAGACACCCGAGCAGTTCGCGGAGATACCGGTCCGCATCAACCGCGACGGCTCGACGATATACCTTAAAAATGTCGCCACGATGGAGCTGGGATCCGAAGCCTACGATATGAACGCCCTTTTCAACGGCAAGCCGGCTACCGGGCTCATGATAAGGCTGGCTTCAGGAGCTAACGCTCTCGACACTGCCGACGCGGTGAAGGCAAAGATGACGGAATTGTCGAGATATTTCCCGAGCGGAATCAAGGTCGTCTATCCTTACGACACAACCCCTTTCGTGAGAGTAGCGATGAAAGAGGTGGTGAAGACTCTCGTCGAGGCGATCGTGCTTGTTTTCATTGTCATGTTCCTCTTCCTCGGTAGTTTCAGAGCCACCCTCATCCCGACCATTGCCGTTCCTGTCGTCCTTCTGGGGACTTTCGCCATCCTGGGAGCGTTCGGATACTCGATAAACATGTTGACGATGTTCGCAATGGTCTTGGCCATAGGGCTTCTCGTGGACGACGCCATAGTAGTCGTCGAGAACGTCGAGAGGCTTATGCACGACGAGGGCCTTACTCCGAAGGAAGCGGCGCGCAGGTCCATGACCCAGATAACTGGAGCGTTGGTCGGCATAGGTCTCGTGCTTTCCGCGGTCTTCGGCCCCATGGCTTTTTTCGGAGGTTCGACCGGAATCATATACAGGCAGTTCTCGATAACCATAATATCCGCGATGCTTCTCTCGGTGGTTGTTGCACTCATCCTGACGCCGGTCCTTTGCGCGACAATGCTGCGGCCGCTGAAGCACTACGACGAATCGGGCACAGGGTTCCTAGCGAAGGCGAGGCGTTTCTTCAACTGGTTCAACGATTATTTTTACCGGGTACGCGAGACTTACAAATCCGCGGTTTTCCGGATCCTGAGCCGCAAGAAGCGTTATGTCCTCATCTACCTGGCGATAGTCGTCGTGACCGGGATCATCTTCCTGAGGCTTCCCACATCCTACCTTCCCGATGAGGACCAGGGGATACTGATGTGCCAGGTCACGCTCCCTCCGGGCGCAACGCTCGACAGGACGGACGCGGTCCTTGCAACGATGAGGGACTACTTTCTGAACGAAGAGAAAGAAGCCGTCGAAGGAATTATGACCGCTTCGGGGTTCGGGTTCGCCGGAAGGGGGCAGAACAACGGAGTGGCCTTCGTGAAACTGCGGGATTGGGATCTCAGGAACAAATCCAGGCTGAGGGCGGACGCGGTCTCCGGCAGGGCCATGGCCGTGTTTTCCGGAATAAAGGATGGAATGGCTTACGCTTTCGCCCCCCCCGCGATCATCGAACTGGGCACGTCAAAGGGGTTCGATTTCCAGCTCCAGGACCGCGGCGGCCTCGGCCACGCCAAGCTTATGGAAGCGCGCAACATGCTTTTGGGAATGTTAAGGGAGGAGAAAGCCCTGGCTTACATCCGTCCGAACGGCATGGACGACCAGCCCGAATACAAGCTCGACGTGGACTGGGGAAGGGCCGGAGCCCTGGGGGCGAACATAAGCGAGATAAACGACACCATCTCGTCCGCCTGGGGAAGCTCATACATAAACGACTTCATCGAGAAGGGCAGGGTCAAGAGGGTATACATGCAGGGCCAGGCCGATTCAAGGATGCTGCCGGAGGACATGGGAAAATGGTTCGTCCACAGCAATACGGGGGCGATGATCCCCTTCTCTTCGTTCACGACCGGCAGGTGGACATACGGATCTCCGAACCTGCAGCGCTACAACTCATTCCCCTCGATGAACATCCTCGGCGAGGCCGCGAAGGGGAAGAGCAGCGGCGAAGCGATGGAAGCGATGGAAAGGATGGCGGAAAAACTTCCGCAGGGCATAGGCTTCGAATGGACCGGACTATCCTATCAGGAAAAAATGGCGGGAGGCCAGACGGTGATGCTCTACACGTTCTCGGTCCTCGTAATATTCCTCTGCCTGGCGGCCCTATACGAAAGCTGGTCGATTCCTTTCGCAGTGCTTGTCATTCTTCCGATCGGCGTCTTCGGCGCCGTGCTGATGACATGGCTCCGCGGATTCGCCAACGACGTCTATTTCCAGATCGGCCTTCTGACGACTCTCGGCCTAACGGCGAAGAACGCGATCCTCATCGTCCAGTTCGCCAAGGACCAGATGGAGAAGGGGCACGGCCTCATCGAAGCCACGCTCGAAGGGTCGAGGCTCCGGCTGAGGCCCATCATCATGACATCCATGGCCTTCGTCCTCGGCGTCGTTCCACTCTTCATCGCCCACGGCGCGGGAGCCGGGGCAATGAAAGCCATCGGGACCGGGGTCATCGGCGGGATGCTCTCCGCGACCTTCATCGCGATCTACTTCATCCCGCTCTTCTTCGTGCTGGTCTACCGCTTCTTCGGTGAAAAGCAGGGGAAGACGGACGAGGCCGTTCCTTCGCGGGAGGGAGGCTCAAATGTTTAAAAGACGATACATGCTGGTATCTCTCCTGATCCTCTTAACGGCGTGCTCCATGGCGCCGAGATACAAAAGGCCCGAAATGCCGGTCCCCGAGAACCTGCCCTCCTCGCCGGTTTCTGAGGAGGCTGGAGCCGTTTCGGAGATCGGATGGCGGGATTTCCTGAAGGACGAAAAACTTGTCAAGGTCACCGAGATAGCCCTGGAGAACAACCGCGACCTAAGGGTGGCGGCCCTCAACGTCGAGAGGATACAGGCTCTCTACAGGGTCCAGCGGGCCAACCTTCTTCCCGGGATCGACGCCACAGGGTATTCGCGCAAGGAAAAAGTGCCTCCGGCGGTTTCTGGCGATCCCGAGCCCAGGATAGACGAGTATTATTCCGCGGGGCTCGGAGTAGCCTCCTGGGAGTTCGAGCTTTTCGGCAGGGTGAGAAGCCTCAACAAGGCCGCCCTCCAGCGTTATTTCTCCACCCGGGAAGGTTTCAGGGGAGCGAAGCTTTCGCTCGTGGCGCAGACGGCGGTTGCTTTTTACACGCTTGCGGCCGACAGGGAGAACCTCGCTCTCGCCGAGTCGACCCTCGAAACAAGGAAACAGGCCCTCGAACTGATGCAGAGGAGGTACGACATCGGGCTGGCGTCGGAGATCGCCCTGAACCAGGCCAGGGCAAGCTTCGAGTCGGCAAGGGTGCAGGCCGCCTTTTACAGGACCGCCGCGACGCAGGACAAGAACGCCCTCGACGTGGTGGCGGGAACCATCCTTCCTCCCGAGCTTCTTCCCGATGACATAAGTTCTCTGACCCTGCCCGGCGAGGTCTTCCCTGGTTCGTCTTCGGAGATACTCCTAACGCGTCCCGACATAATGGAGGCGGAGCATGTCCTGATGTCGGCGAACGCCAGCATCGGGGCCGCCCGCGCCGCGTTCTTCCCGTTCATCGGGATCACCACGAGCTTCGGTTCCGCCACAAGCGAGCTTTCCGGGCTCTTCGAGTCGGGTACGGGGACATGGCTATTCTCCTCCGGCATCAACCTTCCCATATTCGATTTCGGGAAAAGGTGGAACCAGCTGAAGGCGTCGAAGGTGTCCNNGGTGGACAAGAAGATAGCTACGGCCCAGTACGAAAAGGCGATCCAGACCGCCTTCAGGGAGGTCGCAGACGCGCTCGCCCAGAAAGAGACGGTCGACGAGCAGATCGACGCGCAGGAGAAGCTTGTCAGCGCGTCCGCCGAAACGGCCCGCCTCGCGGACCTCAGGTACCAGAGCGGGATAGACGGCTATCTCAGCGTGCTCGACGCGCAGAGGTCCCTCTACGCGGCGAAGCAGCAGCAGATCTCCGCGAGGCTCCTTAAGATATGCAACCAGGTCACGCTCTACAAGGCGCTCGGCGGCGGAGCGGATTGACAGGACGGTGCCCGCGGATGGTATATTTTCCCGTTGGAGGAGAAGATGGCGAAAGGATACACTGAACGGCACGCGAAAAGAGGCATCGACGCGAAGATGCCAGAGATCGAGACCTGGAAGAACCAATTCCCTTCCTACGAGATTACCATCGAAGTCCCGGAATACACCTCGGTCTGCCCGAAGACCGGGCTTCCCGACTTCGGCCTTCTCGTACTGAGGTACACCCCCGACAGGAAGTGCGTGGAGCTGAAATCCCTCAAGCTCTACCTCCTCGAATACAGGAACCTGGGCATCTTCTACGAGAACGCCATCAACAAGATCCTGAGGGACATCGTCAAGGCGGTGGATCCGGTGAAGGCTTCGCTCACGGGCGTCTTCAATTCGAGGGGAGGGATAAACTGCTCCGTGGTCGCCTCTTACGACAGGGAAACAGGGTTCGGAGGAGAATGAAGATGGAAGAGGTCATCGTCACGGCCTACGGGCCGCTCAGGATCACGCACGACGGAAAAAGGATCAATTCGATCGAGTTCCTCTGGAAAGCCGCGCCCTGCGAAGAAAAAAAGACCGCCCCCCCGGCTGCAAGATTCGGGAAACAGCTCGACGAGTATTCGAAAGGCAAAAGAAAAGACTTCGACGTCGATTTCCTGCCTCTTCCGAAAGGCACCGAGTTCCAGGAGAAGGTGTGGAAGATAACATCGAAAATCCCCTACGGAAAAACCATCACCTACAAGAATATCGCCGAAAAGCTGGGAAACCCGAAGCTGGCAAGGGCGGTCGGGAACGCGATGAAGGCGAACCGGCTCCCCTTCATCATCCCCTGCCACAGGGTGGTCGCGGAGAACGGGCTAGGAGGCTACGCGGGAAAAGAGGGGATGTCAACCAAGAGGAAACTGCTCCTTCTGGAAAAATCAGCCCGCTGAGACGGCACGGGATTCGGAACGATAAAAAAAGGCGAACCGAAGTCCGCCTTTTTTTCTAGCATCAGCGAGAGCACGAGATTCATTTCTGATTTCTCTCCATTTCAATTCCTTTTTTAAGCTCGTCCACGATCTCCGTGACGTTCTTTCTGTCCTCATCCTTCATCGGGCAGGATAGCGCCTTCTCGAAGAACTGAAGAGCCGCCGGGTAATTCTCGCGGGCGATGTGGAAAGCTCCGAGCGTGAGGTAATAGGGAGCGTAGTCGGGATACATCGCGACGCTCGCGTTCAGGTATCTCAGCCCGTAATCTTCGTAGCCGTAAAGCAGGTACTTGTCCGATATGGCCTTGCGGGTCGCCCTCGGGTCGAGCGAATGTAGGAGGGCTTTTTCAAAGTCCCCGGCGGCGGCTTCGTACTTTTTCTGGAACAGGTGTATCCTCCCCTGCATGAGATAGGTGTCCGTGTCCGCCAGGCCCCGGGCAATGGCATTCTCGATCAGCGGGAAAGCTTTCTCCGGTCTGTCCAGGTCGAGGCAGGCCGCGGCCAGTATGTTCACAGCCTCGATGCTGTCGGGGTCGTGAGCGAGCGCCTTTTCGAGAGATAGGATGGCCTCCTCCTTCCTTTCTTTTCCCAGAAGGGCGAGGGCTTTCGATATCCACGCAGGGACAAGCGCGGGCGAGAATTTCAAAGATTCGTCCAGCCACCTGACCGCTTCGTCCAGCTGATCGACATGCCTCAGCGAATCCCCCAAAGCGAAAAGGAGGGAGGGGTTCCCCGGGTCTTTCTTGACGAGTTCTCTAAGCCTGACGACGGAGTCCGCGAATTTGTCGTTCTCCCTGAGGGTCTTGACCTCGTCTATGCCGCGAAAGACCCCGAGCATCGATTCAGGGTCCGGCATCTTATCTATCTGCGTGTCTTTTGAAGGGGTGCCGGTAAGGTATCCGAGGCCGGAGAATGAGGCCAGGTCGATCCGCCCCCTTATGGCTTCGTAGGAAGACATCAGAGACTTCAGTTTCCTGGCTTCCCCGGGAGCCATCGCGGAAATGTCAGCCGTCTCGCCCGGGTCTCCCGAAATGTCGAACAGGCGTGTCTTGTCCCCCCTTATCCACTTGTACCTTCCGTCCGAAGCTCCGAAGAGCGGCTTCCACCTGTATTCGTTGAGAGGAAGCAGGACCGAGAGGGGAACGGATCTCTTCTCTTCCGAATCAAGCGGGTAACCGTCCAATCCCGGTACCTGGATCCCGGCTTTCCCGTAAATGGTGGGAACGATGTCCGCGAGGGACCTGAACCCTTTGCTGATTGAAGGTTTCAGTCCCGGCCCTTTCGCCATGACCACCACTGACACGGTCGGCTGATACAGCAGAAGGCCGTGAGTAAGCTCGCCGTGGTCGCCCAATCCTTCGCCGTGGTCCGACACGATGAAAACGAAGGTGTTGGGCGGGACGGCATCCAGGAGTCTTTTCACCTGGGCGTCGACATAGGATACGGCGCTGTCGTACCTTCCATCGACGCTTTCCGGAGGGTCTTCGGGCGTGAGGTAGGGCTGGTGAGTGTCGAAGTAGTGCGCCCAAAGGAAGAACGGCCCCTTCTTCCCGCCATGCATGTACGCCACGGCCATGTCCGTTATCTGGAACCCGAAACGCCTCTTCGCGGAGCCGACCTGGTCGTCGTAGACCGCGAAGCCCCTGGAAAGGCCGAATCTCGCCTTGAGGACATCCGCCGCGATGAACGCCCTGGTGTCATAGCCGCTCTCCCTGAGAACTTCCGCCATCGTTTTCACGCCGGGCGAGAGCACTCCCACCCCGTTGTCGAAGAGGCCGGTCTTCTCCGGGAAGCATCCCGTCAGAAGAGTCCCGTGAGCCGGAAGCGTCACGGGAGACGGAGTCATCGAGTTGACATACACGGCGGCTTCCTTCGCGAAAGCGTCCAGGTTGGGAGCCGGGCTCTTCTTTGACCCGTAAGCCTGAAGCCGGTCGGCCCTGAAGGTGTCAAGCGAGATCACGACGAAGTTCGGTTTCGCGGTCTCCTGGCAGAAGGCCGCCGACGCGGCCAGGAACATGATCGACAACACGAGAATTCTTTTCATGCGAAGTCCTTTCATTTTATGGAGCGTCCTCGTCCTCGGACCACATGTTGTAAAAGAACCTGAACGTTCCCGAAATTTTCGGCACGGTCACCTGGTCGGGAAGCGGAGGAAACGGATTCGAGGACAGGAGCGCGTTCCTCGCGGATTGGTCGTACGACGGGATCCTGGATGTCCTGACGATCTCGAGGTTCTCGACCCTGCCGTCCTTCATTATGTCGAAACGGATCGCCACCCACCCCTTCTGCCTGAGGACCTCCTGTACTGCGGGCATCCTCCAGTTGCTCTCCACTTTTTCCTGGACGATCCTCGCGTAAGGCCCGAGGTCCCACCCGGATGTCTCGAAGGAAACGGCTCCCTGGTTCAGCCTGCTCGCGTTGAGGTTCCTGTAACCTCCCTGAAGGCTCTGGACCATCATTTCCCCGAGCTGGGATGTGAGCCCCGCAGGATGTTCTTGCGCCCCCGAGGCTTTCTTGCCGGGGGTTCCTCCGTTCTCCTCTCCCTTGACCGGAAGGCCCTTTTCCGCGGCCTTCGTCCTGACCCCGGAAGGTTCCGGATATCCGGCGCCCGATCTTTCAGCTTCATCCAAAGCCTTTCGGGAGAGGCTGTTTTTCGCGAGTTCATTGGAGGAGGATGACTCCGAGGGCTTCTGTCCCTTCGATCCCCTGCTCTCGAACGGGCCGCCGGGGCGAGAAGGCGGAGCCTGCCGCGGAGACGGTGAGTCGAACTGCCTTTGCGGGGAGTTACCTTCGGAATACGGGTCCCACGACGTCCCTCTTCCGCCGTCAGGGCTGGAGCCCAACCTGTCCCTGTCGGAAAGCGGTGCGCCCGGGGCAGGCATCCTATCGAGGTTCTTTCCCTCAGGCATGTCCTTGACATAAACGAAGCGGACCCCCTTGTTCTTGAGCGCCGTTTCCAGTTTCTGCACGGCCTGGTTGGACCTTTCGGGGTGGCTGGAAGCGCCCGTGTAATGGCTCGTGCCGAGGCTTATGATCAGGAGGTGGATCACGACCGCTATCAAGAAAGAGATGGGCGAGACCCACCTGTCCCTGTAAGGTCTCAGCTTGTCCAAAATAGCGTTCAGGAATTCGCGGGGGTTCATCTGAGAAGTTCCGCCGCTCCCTTTATGAAAGAGACTCTTGCGGAGGTGAAGGGTTTTCCCGGGTGCCTCGGGTGGATCCTGTTGGTGAGGAGTATCATTATCTCTCCTTCTCCCGTGATCGCGGCGAAAGTCCCCGTGAAGCCTTCATGGGCGACGCTTCCCTCCGGCAGTGCTTCGCCTGTCTCCCAGGAAGGGCTGCCCTTCATCTTGAACCCCGCGCTTCTCAATTCCCCCGCTCTTGCCCTTCCCTTATTATACACGAGGCTGAGGATTTCGGGCGGGAGGAAGGAGGATGTCCGGAGGAACGCTTTCGTCAGCGCGAAGGTCCCTCTCAGCGTCGCGAAAAGCCCCGCGTTCCCGGCCACTCCGCCGAGGAACCTGGCGTTCCCGTCGTTGACGACCCCCCAGAGGCCGTCCCCGGGGACAGGCGGAGGAGAACATCCGAAAGGCTGAGCCATCTCTTTTTCGTATCCTCCGTCGATCTCGGTTCCCGCGATCCTCGGACGCAGTTCGGCGGCCGGCCTGAAAAGGGCGTCCCCTTTTCCTATACCGAGGGGCTCCCTGATCAGTTTATCGAACAGCTCGTCGAGCGGAGCTCCCAACTCCTTTTCCAAGAGAAACCCCAGAAGGATGTACCCCGGACAAGAATAGACCGCTTCAGTCCCCGGTTCTTTCAACGGAACGGATTCCAGAAGGTGCCTCTCCGCCTCGCCCCTCGATCCGAAACGGTACAGGGGTTCCCAGGCGGGAAATCCGGCCTCGTGCCTGAGAATGTCGAGCGGAGTGCACTTCGCTCTCGCCCCGGCCACCGGTCCGAAAATGTCCATGTGTCCCGAAGAGTGGGCTTTCAGCGCGAGAAGAGCCGTGCAGAGGGGCTTGGTGAGCGAGGCGAGGTCGAAAAGCGTATCCTCCGAAAGCTTGATCTCCGTGGGTTCCAGCAGAGACCTGCCGCCATAGGACACGCGTTCGCCGGCTTTGCCCCCAGAAACGAGCAGGGCGCAGCCCGGGCTTTCAAAAAGAATTTCGTTTTTTAAGGAGGTCAGCCCGTCTTTTGCCATTTGGCGTTTATGGCATCCACGATCCGGGAGGCGATCCTGACCGCTTCCCGTCCGGCGTCTCCGTCCACCTTGGGCCGAGTTCCTCCGCCGATGACGGAAACGAAATGTTCGAGCTCCGCGAGCAGCGGTTCCTTCTTTTCGACCGGGACTTCGAGGGGGAGGATGTTCCTCTTTTCCCCTGCCTTCTCGACCCTGAAAGCCTCGACGCTCTGGTCGGCGTAGTCGATGGAGAAGTATGAATTTTTCTCGAACAGCCTCAGCTTCCTGATCTTGTCCCTGGAGATCCTGCTTGCGGTGAGATTGGCGACACAGCCTCCATCGAAGGTCAGCCTGGCGTTCGCTATGTCGATGTGGTCGGAAAGCACCGACACGCCGATCGCGTCGATCTTCTCAACCGGCCTTTTCACGAGGCTCATGCTTATCTCTATGTCGTGGATCATCAGGTCGTACACCACGTCGACGTCGAGAGACCTTCCCGTGAAGACTCCCAGGCGGTCTATCTCCATGAACCCCGGCGCGGTTATCTTCTCTCCCGCGGCTTCCACCGCAGGGTTGAAATGCTCGATGTGGCCGATGAGCAGGGGAGCGCCCGTTTCGTTCCTCGCTTCGAGGATGCCGTCGCACTCCTCCAGCGATGACGCCATCGGCTTTTCGCAGAGGACGGCCGTGCCTTTTTTCAGAAAGTACGATGCGTGNNGAGGCGACCACGACCCCGTCGAGCTTCTCGAGCTCGCGGTAGTCTCCCAGAGCCTTCGTGCCGAACTTTTCCGCGATCTCCTTCGCCCTTTCAGGGTTCTTGTCCACGACGGCGGCCAGTTCGACTCCTTCGAGCCCCGACAGTATCCTGGCGTGATGCTGTCCGAGAGAACCCACTCCTACGACGGCCATTTTAAGCGGCATCTTTTACCTCTGGATCCCTCTTTTGGATTCTTCGATGAACCTTATCAGGTACGCCGCCTCTTTCACGGAGCCGAACTGTTTTTTCGCTTCCGCGACCGCTTCCGAAAGGAGAAGCTTCGAATTGAACAGTATCCTGTAGGTTGATTTCAAGGCTTCTATGACCTCTTTCGGAAAGCCTTTCCGCTCGAGGCCGATGGTGTTGATCCCGAATATCCTGCCTTCTCCCCTCGCGCCCACGGTCTTCACGTAAGGCAGGACGTCCCTGGTCAGGATCGAACCTCCCCCGATGAAGGCGTGCTCTCCAACCGTGCAGAACTGGTGGATGGCCGAGAGGGCCCCGACGGTGGAAAAAGAACCCACGGTAACATGGCCCGCGAGAGTGGCGTTGTTGGCGAAGATGACGCCGTCGCCGACGTGGCAGTCGTGAGCCACGTGGCAGTAGGCCATGAACAGCGAGTCGCTTCCTATCATGCAGACGCCTCCGCCCTTCACGGTGCCGCGGTTCACGGTGACGAACTCCCGGAAGATGTTGTTGTCGCCTATGACCAGCTCGGTCGGCTCGCCCTTGTAACTGATGTCCTGGGGAGGCCCCCCGACGGCCGCGTGGGAAACGAACCTGTTGTTGTCGCCGATGGTGGTCTTCCCGTGGATGACCGAGGAGGGGCCGACCACGCAGCCCTTTCCCAGCGTCACTTCGGAGCCTATGAAGCAGAAGGGGCCGATCTCGCACCCATCGCCTATCCTTGCCCCCGTTTCCACGACCGCGGTCGGATGTACCCCGCTCATTTCTTTCTGTCCACCAGCGCGCACATGACCGTCGCCTCGCAAGCCATCTCTCCGTCCACCGTCGCCTTGCCGTGAAGCTTCGCCGTCGTGGCCTTTTTCCTGAGGACCTCCAGTTCGAAACGGATCTGGTCTCCCGGTACGACGGGCCTTCGGAAGCGAGCCTCGTCTATCCCCGCGAACAGCGCCAGCTTCTCGTCGCGGTCCTCGATATCCTTCAGGAGTAGGACAGCCCCGACCTGCGCCATCGCTTCGATCATGAGCACTCCAGGCATGACGGGCTTCCCCGGGAAATGCCCCTGGAAGAACGGTTCGTTCAAGGTGACGTTCTTGATCCCCACGATCCTGCTTCCCGGCTCCATCTCGACGATCCTGTCGACAAGCAGGAAGGGGTAGCGGTGGGGAAGTATGGACATGATCCCTTCGATGTCAATCATCTTCATTCTCCGTCCCGAAAAAGTCTTTCGTTTTCAAAACTTCATAGATCTTCCCGATCTTCTGCACGAGGGCCCTCTCCCTGAGCCACTTCTTGTGGTCCTGCGCGGGGATGCCCGTGAAATGAGCTTTTTCCGGGACGTCCTTCGTGACGGCGGATTTCGCCCCGATCCTCGAGAAGCTCCCTATCTTTATGTGGCCGACCGCGCCGGACTGGCCGGACATTATCACTCCGTCCCCCAGTTCCGCCGAGCCGCTTATCCCCGACTGGGCGATTATGACGCAGCTCTTTCCGAGCCGCACGTTGTGGGCTATCTGGCAGAGGTTGTCGATCTTGCTTCCAGACCCGATGACCGTCTTTTCGAGGGCGCCCCTGTCGATCGTCGTGTTGGCTCCTATCTCGACGTCGCTCTCGACGACCACCCTGCCGATCTGGGGAACTTTCCTTATCCTTCCGTTCTCCTCGGCGTAGCCGAAACCGTCCGAACCCGCCACGACTCCCGAATGGAGGATCGACCTCTCTCCTATCTCGACATTGTCGTACAGCACGACCCTGGGAAAAAGCCGCGCGTCCTTCCCGACGACGCAGTTGTCGCCTATGACGCAGCCGGCTTCGACGACCGCGCCCTCCTCGATCCTGCTGCCCTTCCCTACAACGGCGCAGGGGCCGATGTACGCCCTTTCCGAGACCGACGCCCCGTCGCCGATGACCGCCGTGGAATGGATCCCCGCCGGGAAGCTCTTGGGCGGATGGAACAGCTCGAGCGCCCTCGCCCAGGCGGCGTAGGGGTTCGGATGAAGGAGCAGGGCCTTTCCCTCGAGGCCTTCAGGGGACGAGCATAGTATCGCCCCGGCTCCGCTCTTCGCGGCCGCTTCCCTGTATTTCGGATTGGCGAGGAAAGTGAGGGAGTTTCCTTCTGCTGAAGAGAGGGAGGACAGCGTCGTTATTTCGCGGTCTCCCTCTCCCCTTAGTTCGGCATCGAGATCTCTGGCGAGTTCCCTGAGCTTCATCCGGTTATTTGCCCGGGTAGGCCTTGTCCATCTCGGCGATGATCTCGGTGGTCACGTCCATCGCGTCGGCGCTGTACAGCGTGATGCCCTTCTCGAGGACGATGGAGATCCCCTTGGAAGTGGCGTATTTCTTTACCACCTCGTCGAGCTTAACGCCGAATTCTTCCTTCATCTTGCCGCTCTTCTGGTCCATCTCGTCCTGGGCCGCCTTGGCGAACGCCTGGGCCTCGTAAAGCTTCTGCTGGAACTGGGCCCTCATGTCCTCCTTCTTGTCCTCGGCGATCTTCGGGTCCTTTATCTTCTCATCCAGGGCCTTCAGTTCGGTCTCCTTGGCGTTGATGTCGGTCTGCTTGGAATCGAAAAATGTCTGAAGAAAGCTCTTTATCCTCTGGCCCTCTTTGGACTTTTCGATGATCTGCTGCGGGTTGACCACGGCGATCTTCACCTGCTGGGCGAAGACCGACAGGGAAAGCATCGAGATAACCAGTGCTGCGAGAACTACGAGAAACTTACGCATTTAAATCCTCCATCTATTCGAGTTTAGAACGTCAATCCGATAGTGAACTGGAACTTTGAAAAATCGTCCCCCGGCTTTTCCTTCAGGTTCTTGGCCCAGATGAGCCTGAGGGGAACGTTGAACATGGGGATGAAGAACCGGATCTCGACGCCCGCGTCCGCCCGGTAGTTCGATATTTCCCACTTCTGCCTTTCGTGGTAGGTGTTTCCGATGTCCGAGAAGAGAGCGAGATCGACCTGCTCGGTCAGGTGGAACACGTATTCTATGTTGGCGAGCAGGTAACGGTTGCCGCCCTCGATCGTTCCGCTCTCCGGGTCCACGAAATACCTTTCGTCCTTCGTCAGGGGATACACCGACCTCACGCCGAACCCCCTGAGGGAATCCTCCCCGCCCAGGAAGTACCTTTCCCACAACGGGATCTCGTCGCCGTCGTAAGGAGTCACGTACCCCACCTGGAGGCGGAAGGCGACGTTCTGCTTCCTCATCGTCGGAAGGAAAAGGCTTCCCTCGAATCCCGGCTTGATGAAATTGTTGTCCCCGCCGAGGGCTCCGCCGGCTACCGTATTGTTGAGGTATGCCGACCAGCCGCGGGACGGTCTGAAGGGGTTGTTGACGGAATTCCAGAAAAGGGACATGAACACCGCGGATGTCAGCGTGTTGTTGTTGTAAAGGCCGTAGTAATAAGAGGAGGAAGAGAGGTAGCTCTCGACGTTCTTTACCTTCGAGCGCTCCATCCTGTAGCCTGTCTGGAATCCTCCGAAACTGCCGAGCGGCCAGGTGACGGCCATGGAACCGCCGGTCGAGGCCTGGTCGAACTGAAGGTACTCGAGCTCGCTGTTGAAGAGCGACGTCGAAAAGCCGACCCTCTTCCCGAAGAACCACGGGTCGCTGTAATTGATGGAATATAATCTCTGGACATCCCCGAAATCCGCGTTGAGGCTCAGGGTGGTCCCCTTCCCCATGAAATTGTAAGTCTTGAACTGGCCGGTCAGGAAGAAGCCGTTGACCCCTCCGTAACCTCCCCCGAAAAGCAGCTCGTTCTTGTTGGCCTCCGTGCCCGTGATCCTTATGTCGACCTTGTTCTCGTCGGGAAGCTTGGTGATGAGGGGATCCTCCTTGATCTCGAAGATCCCGCCCATCTTGACCCTGTAGAGACCCTTCTCGTACCTCTTGTAGTTGAAGAGTTCCTGCTCGTAAACCTGCATCTCCCTGCGGAGGACGTAATCCCTCGTCGTCATGTTGCCCAGGAACTCGATCCGGTTGACGAAATACTGTTCGTTCTCGGTTATCGAAACGGTGACGTCCGCCTTCTTGGCCTCGGGGTCCTTGTCGAAGATGGGCACGGCGCTCGCGTAAATGTACCCCTTTTCGCCGTATTTTTTCTCGAAGACCCTGAGCACTCCGTCGAAGCCGGGCTTGTTGAAGGTCTTTCCCTCCGTGAAACGCATGCCCTTCATCAGCTCCTCGTCCGCGATGACGGTGTTCCCCTCGATCTCCACTCTGCCCATGTTGTAGGAAACGCCTTCCTTGACGGGGATCGTTATGTCTATCTCTTTTTTCTTTCCGCCGTCCGTGATCCTCGAATCGACGATCGGATCGCCGATCTCGATGTCCAGGAACCCCTGACTCTCGTAAAGGTCCCTGAGGAGCTTTTCGTCCTCCTGATACCTGCTCTCCGAGTAGATGTCGTGACGGCTCGCCCACGAGAACCACCAGTGGGGCCTCGTTTTCTTGAAGGTGCGGCGAAGTTTCCTCTGGCTGAACGCGTTCGCTCCGAGGAATTTTACGGACTTTATCCTTGCCTTCGGGCCGTCGTCGAGATGAAAAATGACCGCGACCTGTGACTTTCCTAGATTCTTGATCTCCGAGGAGATGACCGCTTCGGGATAACCCTTTTCAGCCGCCATGAACCTGAGGGCCGCTTCCGCCCTCTTTATCACCCCGAAATCGAGGATGGTCCCGGTCCTTACGTCGGCCTTGTTCTCTTTCAGCTTGTCGAGAACCGTGGTCGCAGTCAGTCTTTTCGACCCCTTGTATTCCACGGAGGAAATGATCGGCCTCTCCTTGACGCTGAAAGTTATCCTGACCCCCTCGGGAGTTTCCTCCTCGTCGACGGTCAGGTCTTCGAAAAGCCCGGAATCCCAGATCCTCTTGAACTCCCTTTTTATGTACTCCTCGTCGTAGGCCTGGCCCGGCCTGAGGCTGGTCAGCGCGAGAAAAGCTTCCTGGGTGATCCTGTCGGCGCCTTCGAGCACGATGTTGGAGATCGTCTTCTCCTGGCACGCGGCCGGGACCGAGAAGAGCAGAAAAAGAAGGGCGGCACAAAAAACGGCGCATGATCCGTATTTCATCACCTTTTTCGCTACCAGGGGCCTGTTATCCATGTCCTCTTTCCAATTCCCTTCAATGGGAAATTTCAAGTCGCTAAGTATATCACTTTTCTATCGATTTTGTCACTCGATCCTGCCGCCGTGGAGCCTCATTATCCTGTCGCATTTTTCGGCGAGCCTCACGTTGTGCGTGGCCATCAGCAGAGTGATCCCCCTCGCCCTCGAAAGCGAGAAGATGAGGTCGAAGACCATGTCCGAAGTCGTTTCGTCCAGGTCGCCCGTGGGCTCGTCCGCGAGGACAAGCCTCGGGGACATCACCAGCGCCCTCGCGAGCGAAACCCTCTGCTGCTCCCCCCCCGAAAGCTGCGAGGGGAAATGGCCGAGCCTGTCCTTCAGGCCGACCGCTTCGAGCAGCTCCGCCGCTTTCCTCCTGCCGTCCACGGCGGGTCCAGATTTGAGAGTCGGGACCATGACGTTCTCGAGGGCCGTGAACTCCGGGAGCAGGTAATGGTGCTGATAGACGATCCCGATGGCCCTGTTCCTGAATGAATCGAGCTCTTCGCCGGCGATCGTTCCAAGGGCGCGGCCTCCGACCTCTACCTCCCCGGAATCGGGGGGCTCCAGCCCAGCGACAAGGTGGAGCAGGGTGCTTTTGCCGACTCCGGACGGCCCCATCAGGGCGGCGATATCGCCTTTTTCCAGCGACAGGTCCACGCCCCTCAGGACGGTTATCTTGCCGCCGGGGGGGCCGAACGATTTGAAAAGCCCTCTCACCTTCAGCATCACTCGTACCTCAAGGCTTCCATCGGCGAGAGCGAGGCCGCCTTCCGAGAAGGGTATACCGTGGCGACAAGGCTTATGGCCACGGAAAAGACCGATACGAGAAGGACCTGCCCCGCGCCCGTGTGGAACGGGACATAGGGGATCGGGTAAACCTCGAGGGAGAGCGGGATGACCCTGTACTTGTCGAGTACCATCGCGGCGGAGGTCCCCAGCGCGACGCCGATCGCCGTCCCGAGAACGCCTATGAAGAGGCCCTGGAGCATGAATATCAGCCTTATGTCCCCCGGGGAGGCGCCCATGCTCCTGAGGATCCCGATATCCCTGACCTTCTCCATGACCATAAGTATGAGGGTAGAGACGATGTTGAGAGCCGCCACGATCTCGATGAGGCCGATCGCGAGGAACAAAAGGAGCCTCTCGAGCTTGAGAGCCTTGAAGAACTCGCTGTTCGTCTCCATGAGGTCCAGTATCCGGAAGTCCGCCCCGAGGTCCCTGCCGAGCCTCGATTTTACGTCGGCGATCCCGGAAGGGTCCTTCAGCCTGACCTCGACCGCGCTCGTCCCTCCCCTCGTGAATAGCCGTTTCGAAAGCGCGTAATCCATGTAGATGAACTCGTTGTCGAAAAGGTAATAACCCGACCTCAGGACGCCGGTGACCCTAAGGACCACGATCTTCGGAACCGCTCCGAAGGGGCTCAGCGTCATCCGGGGGACGACAAGCTCCACCGTGTCTCCCTCTTCGAGACCCATGCTTCGCGCGAGGTAGGCACCCATCACCACTCCGTGCGCGCCGTCCTCGAACTCGGTCAGCTCTCCCCCGCCCGCGACATGGCGGTAAAGGTCGACGACGTCCCCGTGGCTTTCCTTCTCGATACCGACCGCCCTGGCGACCTTGGGAACGCCGGAGAATCCGTCGGTCAGAAGTCCCATTCCAAGGATTATGGGCGTGGCTCCCTTCACCTCCGGGTCCGATCTCAGTTTTTCAAGGACCTCCCCTGCGGCCTTCTCATCCATCTCTGAAGAAAAGCCCATGACGTTGATGTCCGCGTAGAACTCGTTCAGCTTGCTTNNTTTTCATCGTTTCGGTGAAGCCGTTCGATATCGCGAGGGCGATTATGAGGGCCGCCACGCCGACGGTGACCCCGGTGATCGAGATCACGGTTATGAAGCTTATGAAAGCTCCCTTGTTCCGCGCGAAGAGGTATCTTTTCGCGATAAAGAGCGGAAGTCTCATTCCGCCTGGCGGGGCTTGAGGAGCGGGAACAGGAGCACGTCCCTGATCGATTCGGTGTCCGCAAGGAGCATCGCCACCCGGTCGATGCCGATGCCCTCTCCGGCGGTAGGAGGAAGCCCGTACTCGAGGGCCCCGCAGTAGTCCTCGTCGTAGCCCATCGCTTCCTGGTCGCCGCCCGCTTTCTCGCGCGCCTGGTCCTCGAACCTTTTCCTCTGGTCGTCCGGATCGTTCAGCTCCGAGAAGCCGTTCGCGATCTCCATCCCCGCGATGTACAGTTCGAAGCGGGAGACGGTCTTCTCGTCCTTTTTCCTGGAAAGAGGCGAGACCTCGAGAGGGAAATCGGTCACGAAGGTCGGCTGGATGAGAGAGGGGGAAACGAACTCGTCGAACGCTTCGACGAGGAATCTTTCCTCGCTCCTCGCCTTCTCCCTGCTGAGGTCGAGGCTCTGGATCAGCCGCGAACGCCTTTCCGGGTCCTTCCACTCCTCTTCGGGGATCCCTTTCGAGAAGAGGGCCTTCTTCGCCTCGTCCCTGAGCGAGATCCTCGGGTAGGGCGCCGCGAACGATATGGTCTTCTCCCCGTACTTGACGTCCGTCGTTCCCAGCACCTTGAGGGCGGCAGCGGACAGCATCTCCTCCGTCAGCCTGACGAAATCCTCCATGGAAGAGAACGCTTCGTAGAACTCCATCATCGTGAACTCGGGGTTGTGCCTCGTGTCGATCCCCTCGTTCCTGAAGTTCCTGTTGATCTCGAACACCTTGTGGAAACCTCCCACGACCAGCCTTTTAAGGTAAAGTTCAGGGGCGATCCTGAGGAACAGCTCCATGTTCAGGGCGTTGTGGTGCGTCACGAAAGGCTTGGCCGCCGCTCCGCCCGCGATCGGCTGGAGCATGGGCGTCTCCACTTACAAAAAACCCCTCTCAGCCATGAAGCCCCTGATGGCCTCGATGAGCTTTATCCTCCTGATGAAGCGCTCCCTGCTCTCTCCGTTGATGATGAGGTCGAGGTACCTCTGCCTGTAGATCTGCTCGATGTCCTGCAGCCCGTGCCACTTTTCCGGCAGGGGCCTCAGGCATTTCGACAGCGGGGTGTATTTTTCTACCGCGATCGAGAGCTCCCCGGTCCTGGTCTTCAGAAGATAGCCTTCGACGCCGATGATGTCCCCGATATCGAGAAGGGAGAGTTTCTCGAACCATTCTTCGCCGACGACCCCCTTTTCAAAAAGAAGCTGGATCTTCCCCTTTCCCTCGGAGATGTGCGCGAAGCAGAGCTTGCCCATCCTCCTGAATGAGATCATCCTCCCCGCGGAGCGCGCGGAGATCTTTTTCGCTTCGAGCTCTTCCTTCGACGAGTCCCCGTACAGCCCGGCGAGTCCGCTGATCTCTTTATCGACGGGGAACCTTTCGGGAAGCCTTTCCCCGAAAGCTTCCTCCCACTTGTCCCATTTCGACCTTCTCTGCTGGATAAGTTCGTCTTCCACGAGATCCTCCGACATGTACCGGCTTCGCCGGTAATTTAAAATTTCAAATTTAAAACTTAAAATTTAAAATTTCCAAAAAAATGACGATTTTTTTGGAATAAAGGCAATTATAGGTTAAAAACGCCATCATTTCAATCGCTTGAGGATATTCCTTGCCTTTTCCGCGAGGGGTCCGCGGGGATAGAGGCGAACGGCTTCCCGGAGGGACGACTCGGCGTCCTCTTTGTTCCCTGCTTCCGCGGAAGCGAAGCCGAAGTAAAATGATGATATGACATACGGGACAAGCGCCGAGGAATCCCGCTTCGCAGCCCTGCCCAGCTCCCCGAATGACTCCTTCAGGCCGGTCAAAGCCTTCTTTTTGTCCCCCATCCTATATTCCCAGAAGGCCAGCAGAAGGCGGTACTCCCTTTCCCTCTCCTCTTCCAAGGCTTCGCCCACGCTCGTCTTTGAAGGCAGGATCGTCCCCTTTATTCCCGCGTCTATCATAGCGAACGGCATCCAGATCTCCCCCATCGCGGGAAAGAGCACTTTCTCGTCGTATTCGACGAGCGAATTGTCCTGGCTCCGCATCACCCCTTGGACAAGTCCCAGGGCGTCCGCGCTTTCCCCCGTGAGGATCCCGGACTGAAGGAGCCACGAATTTACGGAAGGCGTCGCAAGGTACTGGTTGTAATTCTCGTCCATGAACTTCCACACTTCCTCTGGAGCCGAACCTTTCAGGATCTCTCCCGTCGCGGCATCGGAGATCCCGTACCAGTGGTTCATGCCCAGAGGGCTCCTTGACTGCACGGCTGAACGGACCGCCTCCTCGTGCCTTCCGAGAAGGTTGAGGAGCCTGGCCTTCCTCAGATGAACGGTCTTGGGGTTGACGCACTTTTGCGGATCCTCCGGGAGGAAAAGAAGGGCATTCCCAATATCTCCCACATCCAGGTACGCGTCCGAAAACGCGAACCTCGCCGCAAGTTCTAGCTCTTCGCAGGGGGAATCCTTTATGACATCGTCGGACCATTCCACCGCTTCATCCGCCCGCCCGGATAAAATGAGTTTTCTTACCCTCCTGACATTCAGATAAAATATTTCCAGGTAGTTTTCGGCAGCTTCCATGGTGCCGTAAGACGTGTTCTTCAGGTTCTTCTCGAGCCTTCCGAACTTGTCGACGGTGATCTTCCTGCCGTCGTCCGAGGAGATGACCAGCCTGTCTTCGGCGTCGACTTCCGCGTCCCTGAAGCTCCTGTTGTTCACTGTTCCTATCGGAACGTAAGCTATGACATGCGAAGCGTCGGAGAAATCGTCCATGTCCGGCGACATGCGGAAGCCGGCGGGAGAGCCGAAGGGGATCGCCACCTCCTGGTGGCCCATCTTGTTGTTCATTCCGATCACGTACGTCATCTTCGCGCCCGACAGGTAGTTGGATTTCTCCTTTGAAACGATAACCAGGTGAATGTGTCCCGAGTTCGCGAGCGCGTTCCTCAGGGACATGGTCGAGGATGTCAGGGTGTAGAGGATGTCGGGATACATGTTGTGCTTGCAGTTTACGAAAGCTTCCGGGCGGCCGTCGCCGTCGGCGTCGTCCACGCCGAGAAGCTCGGCCTTGAAGAACCCCTCGTCGAACGACCCCCTGAACGGGTTGAATTCACGCAGCAGGTCCAGTTCCGCCAGCAGCTTGCCTTTTGATGAAAGGATCGCCGCCCGCGGGGTGATGCTTGACGGCCTGGTCCGGCTTTCCGCCCCGCCGTACAGGACAAGGAAACGCGGCGCCGCCCCCGGGTTCCTGTCGAAATCGGCTGACAGGCCGACCTTTGCCGGGAAAGAAACCTCCCAGGAAAGGCTCCCGTCCCTGGCTAACCCCTTGACTTTATGTCCTTCCACCTTCGTGAAATCGGCCGTCCTGCTCTTAAACTGAACTATTTCCGGGAGACGCCACGCCAGGATCAGGGTGGCGGCGGCGAAAGCGGTCGCGAGAGCCGCGACGATCCTTCTCCTGACGATCACGGGCGGGGCGCGGTGTTTCCTGAGCGCATGGAGCGCGCTTGCGGCATCCCTGAAACGGCGGGATGGGTCGACCTGGACAAGCCCCGAAAGCCATTTCAAGAACCACTTCGGCACGTCGGGACGCGCGGATTCAAAGGCCCTTATACCGAGCATCTCCTTGACCGTGAGGCCGAACGACCAGAGGTCGGACGAAAAAGTGACCTGCTGTCCCGTAAGGAATTCGGGAGGCATGTACTGCGGAGTTCCGGGCGTGTTCCCCTCGACCGTGTAGCGCGTGTCCTTTTCGCTCCAGACTATGCCGAAATCCCCCAGCCTCACGACGCCCGCTTCGTCGAAAAAGATGTTCGACGGCTTGATGTCCCTGTGCACGAAGCCATGCCTGTGAAGGAACTTGAGCCCCTCCAGTATCCTGCAGCACAGGTCGTAGGTTTCACGGAACTGGAGAGGACCAGTCACCGAGAGCTTCTGAGAGAGCGTCCCGCCTTCCGCGACGGGCATCGTGATGAAGGGCGTCCCTTCGTGCGTTCCGAAATCGTAAAGGCGGAGCAGGTGGGGATGTTCCATCGTGGACCCGACAGCGGCTTCCCTTCTCAGCCGGGCTTCCGTCGCCGGCCCGGATCTTATGAGGAGCTTCAAAGCGACTTCCCGCCGCAGTTCCATGTCCCTGCAACGGTAGACGACGGCATAGCCCCCCGACCCCAGTATCGAGATCACTTCGTACCTTGACGCCATCACATGTCCAGCCTGGTAAATGACGGAGGGGCTTCCTCCCTCGTCGACGAAGGTCGAGGTCGGATCGCCTCCCCCGGAGGAAGGCGGGCTCTTAACCACCAAGGCGCTTCTCCGAAGGACGAGGAACGAGTTCCAGGCTCACTTCTTGCCGAGTCCCCATCGTTTCAGCTTGATATAGAGGTTGGGCCTGGCGATCCCCAGCTCCCTCGCGAGGGCGGAGATCGACCCGTCGCGGGCGGCGAGGCGCCGCGTCAGGTATTCTTTTTCGAAGGCGTCCTTCGCCTCCGCTATGGGCATGGTCCAGAAGGGGAGCCCCGCCTGACAATCCTCCGGTAGCATGTGTCGGACCATGGACTCCTCGGCAAGTTCACCAGTGATGAACCTGTCGTTGCACAGAAGGACCATCTGCTTGACTATGCTCTGCATCTGCCTCACGTTGCCCGGCCAATTGTGCTTTTTCAAGACCTGCACTGCCCTGTCATCGAATCCCGCGACGTTCTTCCCGAATTCCCTGTTCGCGATGTTTACGAAATAGTTCGCGAGCAGAAGTATGTCGTCGCCCCTCTCGGCGAGCGGCGGAAGGTGTATCGGGATCCCTTCGCTGAGCCGGTAGAAAAGGTCCTGCCTGAAAACTCCCTTGCCCACCGCGGAAAAGAGGTCCTGGTTCGTCGCCGCCACCAGCCGGACATCGATCTGGCGGACCTTCGTGCTTCCGAGAGGCGAGAGCTGTTTTTCCTGCAGTACCCTCAGGAGCTTCGGCTGCAGGGAAATCGGCAGGTCGCCTATCTCGTCGAGGAATAGCGTCCCGCCGTCCGCTTTTTCAAAATAGCCGATACGGCTCTTGTCCGCGCCCGTGTAGGCGCCTTTTTCGACGCCGAACAATTCGCTCTCGAGAAGGTTCTCCGGTATGGAGGCACAGTTGATGGCGACGAACGGCTTTTCGAACCTGCGGGATTTCTTGTGTATCCGCCTCGCGAAAAGTTCCTTTCCCGTCCCCGTGGCCCCGAATATCAGGACCGGAGTGTCCGTCGGGGCGAACCGGTCCGCAGTTTCGATCTCCTTCAGCAGCTTCGCGTTCTGCCCGACGATGGGTTCCAGCGCGTCCGGTGAAGTGCTGACGCCGGCTTTGACCACCGCAAGTTTTTTCTGAAGGTCGTTCACCGCGTTCTGTTTTTTCGTGATCTCCCACGACCACTGCCCCAGGAGCCTGGATTGTATGTAGAAGGAAGGTATAACCTCCTGGTTCTGCAGCATGATGTTCTGGAAATACGGCATCGCTCCTATGAAAACAACCCTCATTTCGCTGTCCAGGCGCATCGGGAAGCAAAGGAAATAAAGCGGTTCCGTCTTGTCGCTCAGGATGAATCCCGAGACCCTTCCGGACGCGAGCATTATGTCGAGCTGGTCCGGCTTCAGCCTGTCCTGGGGAAAATCCCCGGCCTCCCCGAACAGGATGTTCCTGTCTTCGAAGCTGTGGTAAAGCCTTACCCCCCGGCACTGCAGGAGCTCCATCATGAAACTGGTGTATGCCCCTGTCGCTTCTATCGGCGGAACCCCGGACAGGAATTTTTCGACCTGGCTCGTAATGAACTCGAAATTGATCAGCTTCTTGGTCGGCTCGCTGGAAGGAAGGTTCGCCCCCTCCCAGAGAATGTCCATATAGCTGTCCAGGAAGAGGTCTCGATCCGTGCCCCGGAACCGAAGGTCGTCAGTGTCGGTTCCCCCGAGCCTGACAAGGGCGTCTCCGATCTGGATGATCGATTCCCTGCCCAGCAGCCCTTCTTCGGTTTTCTGCCCGTTGAGCTTGGTGCCGTTCGTGCTCTGAAGGTCCCTGAAATACAGCTCTCCGTCCCTGCGGCTCAGCTCGAGATGCCTGCGCGAGACCCCCTTCGCCTTCACCGGCAGGTCGGAGTCGGGAGCCGCACCCATCACCCACGGGCCGTCTCCGTGCAGGAATATGCTGAGCGTCACGTTGTTGGGAAGTATCACCTTTAGCTGTATCGGGCTTTCTTCGTTATTCCACAAATCAGTTTCCTCTTCACATGGTCCCAAAGCATGAAAACATCTGCCAGTCAACATTATAGACATACCGGAGCGGCTTACGCAATAGCCTGTTGTTATGTTAATATAACACAATGCAGTTCCGTCGGCTCTTTTTCATAGTGTCATGGCTCGGCGGGGAGAAACTTTTATCCGCGAGCACCCGTATTTACCATTTTTTTTAATTCTTTGAGGGAGGTAGTGTATGAAGAACAAATGGCTGGCAGTAGCGAGTGTTTTGCTGATCCTCTTTTCGCTATCCGCCGTCGCGGCTGACGACAGCTACAGGGCGATGGAGAAAAGAGTAGTCGAAAAGACCCTCTCGAACGGGTTGAAGGTCATCATGGTCCCGAGGCACGACGCGCCCGTGGCTTCTTTCGTGATCTACGCGGACGTGGGCGGGGTCAACGAAGAGCAGGACGCGACGGGGCTCGCGCACATCTTCGAGCACATGGCGTTCAAGGGGACGGACACCCTCGGCACCAAGGATTACGCGAAGGAGAAGGCGGCCATGGACAGGGAGGACGAAGCGTTCCTGGCCCTCAGGGCCGAAAGGCTCAAACTTAATCCCGACCCCGAAAAACTGAAAACCCTCGAGGAGAACTTCAAAAAAGCCGGCGAGGAAGCCCAGAAATGGGTCGAGACGGGCGAATACGACAAGGTCCTGGAGAGGGAGGGCGCGCAGAACCTGAACGCCTTCACCGGCTTCGACCAGACCGTCTATTTCTACTCGATGACCTCGAACAAGCTCGAGCTCTGGGCCGCGCTGGAGTCTGAGAGGTTCATCAATCCCGTCCTTCACGAGTTCTACAAGGAGAAGGACGTCATCATGGAAGAGAAGAGGATGGGGGAGTCGAGCCCTATGGGCAGGCTGTTCGACGATTTCTTCCCGCTGGCCTACAAGGCTCACATGTACCGCTCGTACATAATAGGCAACATGGAGGACCTCAAGAACATAACGAGGGAGCAGGCGATGGCGTGGTTCAGGAAATATTACTGCGCTAAAAACCTCACGGCGGTCATAGTCGGGGACCTCGATCCTGAGAAGGCGGTCCCCGTCCTGGAGAAATACATGGGCAGGATCCCTTCGGGAGAAAAGCCCGAACCCCCCATCAGCGTCGACCCCCCGCAGAGAGCTGAAAAACGGATGATCATGGAAGACCCGTCCCAACCTTTCCTCGTCATCGGATACCACAGGCCCGCGGTCACCGACAAGGACGACGCGGTCTATTCCGCCATCTCCGACATCCTCGGAGGCGGAAGGTCGTCGAGGCTTTACAAGTCCCTCGTCACGGAGAAGAAGCTGGCCATGGAAGTGCAGGCCATGCCTACTTTCGAGGGGGA
>MTKZ01005104.1_pt3 | contig 42876 bp, 35 predicted proteins | sample 1042781 | NCBI WGS metagenome assembly MTKZ01 (sample SAMN06212207, study PRJNA360539) | anaerobic digester metagenome | biome: Wastewater treatment plant; material: sludge; isolation source: anaerobic digester fed with sludge from wastewater treatment plant | place: Denmark: WWTP Viborg ...
CCATCTTGATCGCCTCCATGGGTGTAAATCCGTATTTAATAGCTTTTTTGACAAGGGAATCCATGTATCCTTCATTCCAGAGCATGGAGGCATCAAAAACGTCAGAAACTACCATGATCCTCCGTTTATCAACCTTCATGTCCTTTAATTTTGAAAGTTCAGGGAGTTCTTTTCGAACAAACCCTTCGCGGATCATAACATATATCCCAAGCCTCAGCTTCTCCATGGCTTCTTCCAGGCTGACCGATTCATGACATGATGTTATTCCGGTGAGTGCATACTCGGTAAGGCGCTTGCCCCGTGCACCTGAAGCGTGGCCATCGAGGCGCTTGTTCAAAGATTGTGCAAGGGCGGCCTGGGCGAGGATTCTGTTGTCACCCTCCACAGCTCTGGTCCAGTAAGCTTCGCCAATACCAAGGAAGTCGTCTCTTTTCAGGAGGGTAGAGAATTCTCTTAATGTGAATGATGCTGCGCTTTCTATTCTTGGAAATGGCGGTGTCATGGGTGGGGCGACGAAAAAACATCTCACCGGGTACCCTTTGGTGCTTTCTATGAAAGATTCGATACCTTTTATACCACAGGCGCCGGCAGTCATGGCACATTCGGTTATGACTGTTGTGGTACCTCCTCTGAGGGAAAAAGGGGCAAACTCGTGGAATGGAAACATGTTGTCGATATGGGTGTGGGCATCGATAAAACCGGGGCAGAGGTATGACCCCTCAGCATCAATTTCGGTATTACTCAAAAACGAAGCCTTGCCGTTATCTTGCTCAACGGAGACGATACGGCCATTCTTTATAACGACAGCAATGTTATCCTCAATGTTCTCGGTAAAAACATTGATGAGTTTCCCGTTTCGTATTACCGTATCTGCTGGTGCTGATCCCTGCGCAACATCAAGAAGTTGTCTCATCGTTTCTTTGTCCATTCTTATCTCCTCTGTGTTTTGTTTTTTTATTTTACATATTGCCTCTCCGTTTGTAAAATCCTTAAGGAATGAATACCTCTCAATCCTTTGTCCGTTACCGATGGCTAATCTTCTGGATTCTAGCGGCCCAATATCTCGTTGTTTATTTCCACAGGGTTTCTCCTGCTGTCCTCGCGCCTGAACTCGTCATCGCTTTCAAGATGTCCGGCACTAATCTCGGTTTACTTGCCTCGGCATATTTCTATCCGTATGGAATCATGCAGGTTCCTGTCGGTTTACTTTCAGACTCATGGGGGTCCAGGAAAACTATAACCCTTTTCGCCTTACTTGCTGCCATTGGTACTCTCTTGTTTGGCCTTTCGCCATGGTTCAGTTTTGCTGTNNTGGTTTATCGTTGCAGACAACCCTGCTCAAAAAAGGTTTTCCTCAGAAACAAAAGAAAGAGAAGTTCCTGAAGAGCGCCACAATAACCTGCTGGTCAACCTCTCTGTTATTCTCAAAGAAAAATATTTTTGGCCCATTGCCATCTGGTTCATCTTCCGAGGCGGTGCCCTTTTTGGTTTCTTCGGTCTTTGGGCTGGTCCCTATTTAATCGATATCTATGGATTTTCAAAGCAAATTGCTGGTAATATTCTTTCCATGGTTGCTTTTGCCATGATTTTTGTTAGCCCTGTAATGGGCCACTTATCTGATAAAACTTTTATGAGCAGGAAGAAGATTCTTGTTAGCACCTCCTTGCTCAACTGCGTCTGCTGGCTCATTTTTGTTTTGTATCAGGAGCACCTCACCTTAATTGTCATTTACATTAATTTCTTCTTGATGGGAATCACCGTAAGTTCTGTTGGCACTATTGCAATCGTTGCAACGAGAGAACTGTTTCCCCTCCGTATTGCCGGTACTGCAATGGGTATGATGAATGTTTTCCCATTTATAGGCGGTGTTTTATTCCAACCTCTGCTTGGGTATATCCTTGACAGAGCAGGTAAAATCCATGGTACCTATACGCCCTCCGCGTATAGGCTAATAATCTGGATTCTTTTTATAACGAGTGTTTTAGCCCTTATAAGCATAATGTTCTCAAAAGAAACGTATAAAAAGGCTCGATAACCATCATGTTAGTTGTATGAGAAATTTGGGAGGATCTGAATGCGCAGAATAAAAAAAGAGATAAGGGATAACAAAAGAATAGGTGATCTTCTGGATACATGCCATGTCGGGAGACTTGGCACGATCGGGAATGACGGTTACCCTCGCATTAAACCACTTAATTTTGTTTACCTCAACGGGATGATTTATTTTCATTCAGCAAGGGAGGGTGAAAAAATCGATGATATTAGTCGGGATAACAGGGTCGTGTTTGAGGTTGATGAGCCTGCTGGTTATGTGAAAAGCAGTATTAGCCCCTGTTCAGCCAAGTATCTGTATAGGAGTGTAATAGTAAGAGGAAAAGCAGTAATAGTTGAGAATGACAGAGAAAAACTTCTGGCCTTGCAATCACTCATGGAGAAGTATCAACCAGAAGGCGGCTATGGAGAATTTCAGCCTGAAAAACTTGAGATCATTGCTGTGGTCCGTATCGATATCGAAGAAATTACTGGCAAAGAAGATGCGGGTTAGATTTATTTATGGTCAGTTGATTGTATAGCCCTCAGGCGCTGCTAACAAAAAAATGCAATTACACCCCACACACCTTTACCATAAACCCCTCAAAGCTTTCCCTCGTTTCCTTTCACAGTAAATGCTGCTCATACAGTTTTTAACCCACCTCCACATTTTCTGTTGCCACAGGTACCCCACCAGATGCAGCGCAGGTAAGATGAGCAGATAGAATGTGTTGGTTGATATAAAAAAAACAGATAGGTGAGCTTTGCCTGCACCTTCCTGTTTTCGTCCAAATTCGAAGAACATCAGCTCTCCCATTCCTGCCTATACGAGTATAAAGCATTTATACCGGTTCTCTTGCTCCCAAGGGATCCATGCCTGAAGAGTAAAAAAAGACAGAAAACCTTCTGAAAATAAAGCTTCCATAGGCAGCCATCTTCTTTATCATAAAGGTTATTTTGAATCTGTTTATTTTCATTGCTCCAATAAATTTATCTGCATTATTTTCTTCACTATCTTGCCGGATCGATTGTTCAGGAGATAATCGATTCTACTGCAAGGGGGGTCAGGGGATTCCTGAGGGTAAACGGAATATTTGGGATAGGCAGTAAAGCATATTATTTTGACCCGAGGTGGGTAGCCCCTTCATTGCTCCTTTGCATAGACTTTTTGCGAGAGGTGATCGAGAAGGCGCATATCCGAATCTGTCAGGTTTACACCACCCAGAGGAATATTGTCCTGTACTTGTTGCGCTGAGCGGGCACCTACAATTACAGAGGTTACTGCCGGCTGCTGGAGTAACCAGACGAGGGCAATCACCCCTGGTTTGACTCCCCTGGATAGAGCCATCTCTTTCATAGCATCAACGAGCTGACAGACCCGTGGCCAGTACCGTGGTTTGAAGAAACGATAAAAAAAAGATCGGGCATCCCCTGAGGGGAAGCGTTTACATTCCACATACTTACCGGTAAGTATCCCGGCGCCGAGTGAACCGTATGAAAGAAACCTAACATCGTTCTTTCTGCACCATGGTAGTACATCAGACTCAACGGTTCTCTCAAGTAAGGAGTAATGAGACTGGAGCGAAAAAAGGGACGTGCAGCGCATTACAGCCTCAAGCTCTGCCAATGTGTAATTTGATACACCGATGTACCGTATCTTTCCCTGCTTATGAAAATGCATAAGCGCTGACATGGTTTCTTCAATGGGCGTCTGTGGGTCTGGCCAATGGCACTGGTACAGATCGATATAATCTGTTCCGAGCCGTTTCAGCGATTCGGCAAGATCACGCTCGATATAGGATGGAGAGAGGTTTCGTTGGTACTTGTTGGTATAGATATCGAGTCCACATTTAGTTGCAAGAAATATCTTTTCCCGCTTACCCCGGATAGCCTTACCCACAAGCTCTTCGGCGTGACCATCACCGTAAACCGGGGCAGTGTCAATGGTGTTTATCCCGTTATCAATGGCTGTTTCGATTGCCCGGAGAGCATCTGCATCGTCACATGTGCCCCAGTGGTTTCCACCCATAGCCCATGTGCCGAGTATTATGTGCGAGATGCTGCTGTGAAGGTTTTGTTCTTTCATGCNNTATCGAACATTACCGGATCATTATATTCTGGTAGGAAATCGAAAATGAAGTTGAAAAAACAGTGTTTTTGAGGCAGTATTAAATACAACTGCAAGCAACAATAATATGACATTACCTGAATCATCAACCCTATGAAGGAGCTACAATGAATAGTAGAAAAGAGTCCATCACAGCTCAAGGAGTTTATGATATTATGCACTTTGAGGCTTTGGGTCCGGAGGCGCAACATCTTGAAGAAGAAATAGGAAAGGCGAAAGAGCAAAAACAGCTTCCATTAGGCCACACGTATCTTATAACACCAAGTAATCTCCAGGAGTTTCTCAAGGAAAACCCAGGTCATCCTCTTCCAGACATAATAACAACAAAGACCCACTCAATTCTTCCACACGATTATCTTGAAGGACCAAAAAAGAGTATTATAACCCGAAGCGCTGGTTACGACCACTTTGAGCACCTTGCAGAAACGGCAAACATTGCTTCTCTCAGGGAATACTGTGTAAATGCTGTGGCGCAGACTGCGATGAAATTTCTCTATGCGACAGCAGGTGAATTGAACCATTACACAAAAAATATCGAGACCTTCGAAAGAAAGAACTCAAACGCCTTCATGGAACTCGACAAGCACAGAATTATCACCGTTTATGGCGTTGGTAAGATCGGTAGAAAAATTTATGAGCTTGCAGAAGCAAATGGTTTAACCGTCCAGGGGGTGGATATACGAGAGGAAGAACTGAATGATNNGATATTATGGTAAACGCAATGAACCTTACAAAAAAAAAGGAGAGCAAGTTTTTCAATGTGGGCTATTTTTCCCGGGAATATCTTTCCATGGCAAAGGACGGGATTATTTTCATAAATGTAACTCGAGGGGAGATTGCACCAGAATCGGTTTTATTGGAGTTATACCAGTCCGGGAAGATAGCAGGCCTTGGCTTAGATGTTTTCACCAACGAGGCTGAGTTGGCAAAAGTCTTGCTTGGTGATTCACTGATGGAAAAAGAATTTCTTGCGGCTAAAACCCTTGTCAACATGGCATTGGAAAGAAGAGGGAATGTATATGTTCAACCACACCAGGGATTTAATTCTGATATTGCTGCGAAGGCTAAGGCAGTTGAAGCGATAAAACATGTTGTTGCGTGGTATAAGAACAAGGGAAAATGTTTCGATGAGCAATTACCGTATTATTAATCCTGTTTTCTATGGGAGAGCGCATCTGTGTCGGATATTCTCATCAAACACTCTCATTCGTTCCAGTAGCGCAATGCTTGGGGTTCACGTCACTCCTTCAGCAAACAAAGCTTTACAGAGCCTCCCCTCTCGCCCGATAAGGGGGCTGATTTCAGTAGAATTGGTCATGTAAAAGACCAAACTTTCAGTGTGCTGCAAAATTTTTATATGAAACACCCGGCATTCTTGTTCTCATGAGTTAGGTGGGAGTTGTAGATAGGTTTGAGGTAAAATAATGATAAAGGCCCTTATTTTTGATATTGATGGTACCTTGATTGACAGTTTTGAGGCGTACTACACGGTTTTTAACGAAGGCATCGCTGATTACAATGTGGAAAAAGTATCCCGCCGCGACCTGCGCGATCTCCTTGCAAAGGGTTTGAGTCTTCGTCAAATTCTGGAAAATGTATTTACCTCACCCATCGATAACGTCACATACAGCATGTGCAGGGAAAAGATCCTCACTCTTTTCAGGGTGGCTGAGTTGGAAAAGATAAAACCTTTTCCGGGGACAGAGGAATTATTCAGGTATCTTATGACGGAGGGGATCAAGATTGGGATTGCTACAGGCAGGACATCATCAGCTGAAGATGAAACGTTACGATTCAAAAAGCTTGGCCTCTACAGATACATCAGCGCGATTGTGACATCGCAGGAGATTGAACATCGCAAACCTGCACCTGATGCGATTATAGAATGCGCAAAAAGAATGGGTATACCGATAGATAAATGCATTGTTGTTGGGGATACAGAATCTGATATCATTGCAGCGAAGAGTGCTGGAGCCATCGCCATAGCTGTCACAACCGGGCATGAAGATGAGCAAACGCTTTTAAAGGCCAGACCGGAGATCGTCCTTAAGAGCATGGTTGAGCTTTTAAGTTACTTGAAGAAAAGGGGATTATAACAAAAAAAAAATTCCTAAAACAGAGCTATAATCTAACAATATATCTGGTTTTATGTTAAAGAAGCTCTAACAAACTGACAGTCTGTGTATACCTGATTGAGCCCCTACTCTCACTGCACAGATAATTGGAGTGGAACGTCTTCCCCGAGTGGCTCAGCGGATTATATACAAGGCCACAATTAAACACGTATTGTGACTTGAAACAGATCACGTATTATGGGACAATGTAAAAAAATATAGTTAATTGTTTCAAAATAATGTCGGTCTTCTTATTCTGTAATTGAAAATGCTATCGAAGGAGTTCTTGATGCCTTTCAAAAAAATTAATGGTTTCAATATTTATTTCGAAGTACATGGAGAAGGGGATACTATCATTTTTCTTCACCATGGTTTTGGCTGCAGCAAAATCTGGAACCAGATTTATCCTTCATTCGTGGCCGATGGCTTCAGGATAGTCATGTATGATCGGCGTGGATTTGGTCAATCAGAGAAAGGGGATGGTTTTTACGGGTTTTACGACAGCGACCGATACAGACCTGAAAGCGTGGAGGAACTCCGGCTCATCAAAGAATGGCTGGGGATAAACTCCTGTTATCTTATTGGACAGTGTGAGGGAGGGGTGATCGGGGTCGATTATGCCGTAAAGTACCCTGAGGAAGTCAAGGCCCTTACCATAGCGAGCACTCAGTGTTACAGTGAGGTACCTATGACAGAGCTTAATGTGAAAACACTAGTGAATACCTTTGCCGAGCTCAGTCCCGAACTACAGGCCAAGATGGTCGAATGGCACGGGGAGCCAGCTGAAAAAATGTATAACCAGTTCGCAAAACAGGGAGGAGCTTATGGAAAAGACTACTTTGATCTGAGGCCCATCCTACACATGGTTTTGTGCCCCACACTTGTACTATACCCGGACAGGAGTTCTATTTTTGATGTTGAACAGTCCATTGCATTCTACCGTCACTTGACTAAGGGCGAGCTTGCTGTTTTCCCAAGATGCGGTCACAACACGTATGAACAGCGTACCGAGGACTACATAAATACAATCCTTGCATTCCTGAAGCGAATTCGAGATGGCCTAGGGGCAGTGAAGCCGGCTGTGTCTTGTCTAGCATAAAACAAGAAGAACCTGGAGTATTTGGTTTTTCCTCCAGGTTCTTTCTTATAATCTCACTGCTTAGGCGGGCGTTGACCTTTAGGTATTTTTTTCATCATCTCTTCAATATTGCCCATACCGCCAAAGCCCATAACCTCCTGGACGCTGTTGACCTTCTTGTATCCCGGTGGCACTTCAAACATTGATGCAGTGGCAGCGCCTAACTTAACATCCTTATACTTCACGATCATCTTTCCGCCTGATCCGGGATATTTGGGATTGGCTGGTACAGTAACTTCCATTTGGATAGGGAATTCTTTCAGGTCCTGAGCTTCCCAGATTATGGCTTTATGCTTTTCATTAGGCTTACTCTTTCTATAATAAACAGTGTCATACTTAACACATGGATGACCATCGATTGTTTCGTTCCCCACTTTCTTTTTTTCGAAAACCACATCAGGATCGTACATGTTAGTCATCTGATCCTGCTCCTGAGTGACTTGTTCGCTATATACCTTTGCATTGGTATTCATCATGATCGTTTTTTTTGCATCAGCAATGACGATGGTTACAACACCTTTTATAGCAGGGTTCTCCACACGGCTTTTATTTCCCATCTTTGCCATGGGCATCTCCATTCCCTGAGAAACTATTGTAGCAGTGAAATTATCTGGTGGGGCGGCGAAAGCCAGGATGCCACTCAAAACAAAACCTACAATACAAGAAACAATGATGGAATACTTCACTTTAAAAAATCTCATTACGACCTCCTTAACTTTTTATTGCTTAATTTTCCTGCCATCACTTAAAATTGTCAAGGGGTTTTATATTGCCCGACCATGTAATTCCGGGCAATAAGGGTGATTCGCCTCACTGCGGTGAAAGGGGTGCAGATGGTAGAGTGTTTGAATATTCGTATAGAACTGGTTCGCAAAAGATTATGACAGGTAATCCTTGTTGAAAATTGTGTTTTATAAAAAGGAGACAAAGGAATGATACGCGCTGCTTTGGGTTTAATTTTTTTTATAACCTTATTGATCATGCAAGTATGGGGTTCTGGAATGGTTGATGCTTCAGTAAGCGCACCGGTTCTCAAGTGGCAACATGGGGGGTGCTTTTCCTCCTGGTGCGAAACCGGATGGTACTCATCACCTGCCGTCGCTGACCTTGACGGGGATGGAAGGATGGAAGTCATAGCATCAGCATATTCAATTGTTGTTCTTAATGGTGAAACAGGAGCCCTAAAGTGGCGCGTCAAGTCCGGTCACGATAGAAATGAACCAAACGCAGAAAACGTGGGGCGTACATGGCCCGGAATTATTGTCGCAGATATTGATCATGATGGTGAACTGGAAATTGTAACTGCCCACGGAGGCGGGTGGGTATCGGTCCTGAGCAGGGATGGATATTTCAAGTCTCGCGGATGGCCGTGGAAAAACCCAGGAGGGCAGGAGTTTCGGAGTCTGTCAGTGGGAGACCTCGATGGCAATGGTTTTTTGGAGATAATCGTGGGTCGTGCTGCGGGAAGCAAAACAAACACATGGGTACTTGAGCACACGGGGGAAATACGCCAGGGTTGGCCGAGACTGAAGGCTGGTGACGAAAGCTCTGCCTGGGGTATATACAACGCAAACATCGGCCTCGGTGATCTTGACGGGGATGGGCTGCCGGAAATTGTTATACCCTCTGACACAATTACGGTGAGCGCATACAAGTCTGACGGCACGCAGCTTTCCACCAACCCCATGTATCATGGCAATCCTGGTCACGATATGGATGCCTGGGGAGAAGTTCCAGCCTATGTGGACCTCGAGTATGAAGCTCGTGGCTGGGGGCCATGTTACGATGGGTTTACAGCACGTGCCAACTTTGCCCAGGGGCCGGCAAATGTTGTAGACATGAATGGTGATGGCGTGAAAGAGGTCGTTGTTGTGGGTTACGTTCACAACTGCAATACCGATCCCTATACAAACCTGTACAACACCCCTTTCATCTTCAACGCTGACCGAAGCCGGTTCAACAAAGACGGGTTCAACTGGACCACTATACCTATCAATACAGGGGCGCCCCTGAGCGATGATTACAATGTGATCGAGAGCGTGCAACCAAACCCGGTGACAGTCGATCTGGATGGGGATGGCCGGGCAGAGATTCTCTATCCATCATCAGATGGAAGAATGCACTGCTTTTGGCTTGATAAGACAGAGCGAGGTAACTGGCCGTATTCAGTTTACAATCTGGTGGAGGGATTCTACCGTTTTGCATCTGAGCCGGTTGTGGCTGACCTCGATAACGATGGACATGCAGAGGTAATATTCGCATCATGGGCCCAGAAAGGCAGCAATGCCACTGGTAAATTGCATATTCTTGATTATATGGGTTATGTTCTCCACGAGGTTGATCTGCCGTATGCTTTCGGAGGGGTAGACTGGAATGGGGCCCTGGCTGCTCCAACTCTTGCAGATATTGATGGAGATGGCGAGTTGGAGGTGGTTTTGAACACCGTCCATTCGGGTTTTGTAGCCTATGATCTTCCAGGAACAGCCAGCGCCCGTGTACTATGGGGGACAGGTAGAGGATCACATCTAAGGGAAGGGAGCAACGGTGAGGTGCCCCCTGTGTTGCTGGGACCTGACCTCGTTGGTGAATGGAATCAGATCACCCTTACTGGCCCAAATAAAAAAGGCCTATATAAAGTAAAGGGCTCGGTTACTGTGAGCAACCGGGGGAATATGCCTTCCGACGCATGCCTTATGGGTGTTTATCATACCGATGCTCTCCACATGATGTTGAAGAAGCCACTCAAGGTTAAAAAGCTAAAACCAGGTTTTAACATAATAAAAAAGTTTGTTACACGGGGTATCGCGCTGAATGCTGGTGATAACCTTTTTACAGTATCTGTTGACCTGGAGAACAGAGTGGCAGAGACAAATGAAGAAAACAATAAGGCCTCCCGTATCGTGACGATTCCATAACCTGTTGCAATCCATTGCTAGTTTCAGTTCATCAAATATAAGCAAGCAATGGAGGCTTGGTTTCCGGCTATCCCCGCAGAAACGCATCTCTCTTTATCTCTTTTGGTTTGCCAGGAATAACGTGATATTTCTCGCTGAAATCCAATAATCAGTGTGATAACACATTTGGTGAGGTCTCAAAGCTATGTGTGATCGGGAACACTTTCTGGATGTCCTTGGATTAAAACCAAGCGCGTCTCATGAAGAAATTGTGAATGCATACAGGGTATTGATGGAATACTGGAATCCTGATCGAGTCCCGGATTTCTATAAACAGAAAGCAATGGAAGGGCGGGATAAAGTAGAGGTGGCTTACCAGGAATTGATGGGCCTCCGAAAAAAAGATCAGAAAGGAGCCCCTCCATTAACTCAAAAATTGCCTGAACAAAAAAAAGCAGACCAATCTATAACTGAAAAAGAAGGAATACTCCTCAAGAAAGACAAGGATGGAACATTAGTTTATTTAGACAAGAAATCAATTGCTTTTAATAAGGATAAAATAGAAATCAGTGTAAACATCTACCCTCCTGAGGGAAGTACACGATTCAACACTGCACATGGGTATATAAGAAGAGCAGGATATGGAAGTCTTGAATGTATTGCCGAAAAGTGGGGTATTGGCCTTTCAAATAAGGTGTTTATCCGATACGGGCAATTTTATAAAAGCACATGTGGTCGGTTTGTTGAGGCAACAGCAGATATTCGCAAGGTTTGGAAGCCCATCACACCAGGGACCCTTGAAGAAATAGCTTGGAAAGTGGTGGATGGAATCTTGAACCGAGAAAAAATGGCTTAACAGGAGACCAGCATAGAATAATAAACCCCATAGAAAACCAGTTACTTGGTTGTTTGAATACATAACCGCATCCATCAAGTATCATGAAGCGACGGAAAGATTTGCATTGTTGTGTTTGTTCAGTGAATATTTTTCTACTGTAGCATGAGAAATATTGAGAAAACGATGACTGAAAAAGAATATACACACAATGTGTGAAAACAGCCTGATTAAGAAAGCATACGAGTATTTGAGCATGAAGTGCCTGTAACGCCAAAGAACTTTGCAGTTTGGTATACGTATAGTTTCAGGGGCAGATAGTAAATTGAGAAACAGCATAGACTCCATACTTGAATAGAAGAAGCCTTTTTCAGAAGAAACTAATGAATCCCCCTTATAGGTGATATTGTACTGAGACATGAAAATCAATTGAAGAATCTACGAGATAATCTCCAACAGGTTTTAACCGTTATATTGCAGGAAGCTACTAAATTGATTGGCAAACAAAAAAGTATGTGTCGTTTATCTCAGACTCAACCAGGATATTGTCTGATAATTCATCTCAAAAAGAGGTTAAATAGATTGTCAGGGCAATCATTGATGAGATGAAGATATTGGAAAATTATGGAAAATCAGTGCAGATGAAGTTAATAGAAACGACCGATATCCTGAAAAACCTTCAAAAAGATTCCGAGCTTGTCAAGTCTGAAGCGTTGGTTGATTTTCTGACAGATATGCCTAACAGGAAGGCTTTTGCTGAGGCATTAACTGCTGCATGAACAGACTGGGCTGCGGGAGGCGAGAAAAAAAGCCCTTTGTTGTTAATAGACATGAACCACCTTAAAAATTTCAATGATGAACACGATCATCTTCTTATCAGTGGCTATGTTCTGAAGTTTGTGCCGAAAAAGATTAGGGAACCGGCAAAAAATGGACTTTTGACTCGCTTTGAAGGTGAAAAATTTGCGGTGATTTTCCCTGTAACCTCTTTGTAGGCCTCTAAGGTTGAAGGAAAAATATGAGAAAGTATTTTAGTCAAGCAACTCTGAAAGAGATAGCAACCTTACGAAATATTGGGAAAATAACCGCCTCAACAGGAGTAGCGTACTATTGCTTGAACGAATCTCCAAAGGCATTCTCGTTGTGGTCTGACCCGGCCCTCTATTTTGTGAAGAATGGAGGAAGAAACAGTATGGCTACAGAGCCTGATATATTTTCAATGCTTCCTTAATACTTCTTATTTTCAGGACCACCTGACGGTTATAAAGATACCTGACTTGAAGCCAGTCGTGCTTGCAGAGGACTCATGCTTGTGAGTCTATCCATAAGAACTTTGATGAAAAATGAAACGTTGTAACAATCTGTGAAAAAGTTGAGGGTATTTTTATGCTATTATGTTACGGCAAAACCACACAGTCTTTTACAGGAGCTGATCATGAAACCTCGATACTATCTCTGTCTTGGCCCTAACAGAAAAGAGTTTTTCTCCCTTTCGAACAGGTGGAACGTCGTGCATTTTGTTGAAAAAGAAAAGAAAGTCTTTATGCCCACCATTGAGGAGATGACAGAAAGAGCACTTCTACAGCCCATTGGCAGTCCGTCGCTGGACGAACTTACCGGAAGAGTTTGTCGTGTCGCAATTATCATTGATGATGCAACAAGGCCAACGCCTGTGAAAAGGATTCTCAATGTGTTGCTCCCTCTTCTTGCCAAGAAAGGAGTCACAAAAGAAAAGATTACCCTCGTTATTGCCCTTGGAACCCACATGCCCGTAAAGCATGAAGACCTGGAATTACGAATTGGCAGTGATTTGATGTCAGGGTACAGGATTGTTCAACATAATGCCTGGCAGGATAATCTCATACCTTTTGTTCTCGATGGCAACCAAATTGTGAAGATCAATCCCCACGTTGTCCAGGCAGACCTGAAAATAGGTATCAGTTCTATCTTGCCCCACCCTATGGCAGGGTATGGTGGAGGACCAAAGATTGTCATGCCTGGCATAGCTGACTTTGACTATACACGGGATCACCACATGAGATACACTATCCATCCACAGGCGCGTGCAGGATTGATAAAAGGAAACCCTTTTCATGAGAAAGTTTTGGAAGTGGCACGAACTGTAGGGCTCTCCCTTACCATTAACTGCGTGTACAATCAACAGGGGGAACTAGTTCAGATTATCGCAGGAAGCCCAGAGGCCGCATTTTTTAAAGCCGTTGAGCTATGCTACGAGGAGCTTGGCCACAGATTTCAGGAAAAAGTTGATATAACAATTAGTTCCACTTATCCCCACACTCATGGCCACCAGTTTGCCAAGGGTTTTAGTGCCCCTGATGCTGTCACCAAAGACACTGGTGCTATACTTCTAATGGCACCCCTTGTAACACCGGTACCCGATGAGTTTCGGGACTCCTTCAATGTGGTTCGGGAAAAATCAGAAAATCAACCAGAACGATTTGTAAGGAATGCTATGGCACAGGGTTTGCCTTTTCTGCCGGAAAAGCCTTTGGAGTTCAATATGGCAATGTCTTGTATGATTCTACGCCGCCCCATACGGACCATCTCTGTATCACCAATGATCTCGAGGGAAGATGCCAGTACAATGGGTATGGAATATGCCAGCTCCCTGAAACAAGGATTGCGAGTTCTAGAGAAGGCATATCCAGAGGCAACAGTTGCAATATTTCCGTCTGGCGGACTTGTTGTGCCAGTTACGGATTAACAATTACATGATCATCTACATGATCATCGGGATTGAAGCCTTTCGTGGGATATAAGGCAATAATGATCAACAAAAAAGACAATGTCACAACAGCCCTGACTTCGCGTGCCAGGGGAATACAAATTTTAAAAGAGATACAGGAGCGATAGTACGCCATAACGCCGCTTTCAGGTGTCCCAGGGATTACAAATTTATCCTTCAGAACAGGGAAACAAGAGATTCAGAATATCCGCATTGTGGTCAGTCAGTTAAAAGCTCAGGATAATGAATAGTTTCCAGGGCTATTTAATAGCTTAGAGGAAAGCAGGAACAGGCAATCACGTATCCATCATCCCCAATGTTATGTGTTGCTGCATGGGTTATTGTCACGGTATCGAAGGGGGTTTTTCTGCCCAATATTTTGGGTGGAACGGACTATGCTTCAGGCATTGTAGCAAATCCGGCAGTCGGGGTCATGTGACTTGATGTTGGTTGCTGAGGGCTGAACAGTGATCCTTTCCGAGATATCAGAGTTAATCGGGGCAGAACATCTTGTTGTAAAAGGGCACAGAGTCCTGAGGTAGCTAGGCGGATCTTCAGTACAATAAAATGGTGGGAGTGTCAGTCGGTTGTTGCAGTCCAGGACATTCGGGAAGGAAACCCATCTCCTAACAGCATAGCAGGTAGGGCCCACAACCCTTGGAGAGAAATCACGAGACTGTGTCAACAAAGGAGGAACAAGCCCATAGAAGTAGTTATGTCAATGGGCAAGAACAACGAAGAGGGTTTGGTCAACATGAATATCCCGGCCCATGACATTGAGTAACTCACGAGTGTGGCAGCAGGAGACTTACAGATTGTCGTGTTTACCACATGATGAAGCACCACCCATAGAAAACCCTAAATCGCCTGTTCGTAAGTTTACTGCAAATAGAGATACCGTACCATGTTAGATAATATGGATATAAATATGAGCTTTGTGATTCGATAAAGCGAAAGAATCCGAGATGCAGGCAACCGAATTTTAAGGAAATAATTTCCGTTGCCTCAGGTGAGATTGTCAAAGCAGAGAATTTTGGTGGTTAAAGAGGCTTCTGAATATTCATGCTGAACAACAATAATTAGCGGTCTTGTCTTATGGNNACCTTGATTCTGGCGTCACAAATTTGTACGCCAGAACCGAGAGAAGATATGAACAATGGATTAATATCTATTTCTTTAACCTCAGGATGAAGAACAATAAATCTTGAAAACTGAAGCAGAAAATCTTCAATTGCCGGGAGATCAATCGGGCCACTTCGGGACCTCCTAAGTATGTCATAACCCTTCAGTTCTTCCATCATATCTTTTGCATCAGAAGCGTTAATAGGGATCAATCGAAAAGAAACATCTTTCATGGCTTCTACGAATACGCCCCCCAATCCGAACATGAGGACAGGCCCAAACTGTAGATCTTTCAACATTCCAACGATTACCTCGATCCCACTACCCTGTTTCTGCACGATTATGCCATCGAGCCATTTTTCCGGATAAGACGAACTAAAAGAATCAACAAGCTCTCTGAACGCGTGTCGCACTTCTATTTCATCTTTAAGTGATACCCTGATGCCTCTAGCCTCGGTCTTATGAATCATATCTGGTGAAGAGATTTTGAGGGTCACAGGATAACCGATCTCTAATGAGCGGCTGGCAGCCTCCTTTTCGTTTTGGGCAAGATAACTTTTAAGCAAAGGAAATCCTTCTTTTTCAAGGAAGGTCAGGGCGTTAATCCCAAGCAATAATGATTCCAAATCTTTACCTTTTTCTATTCATTAAAAAGCCGACTTTCCACATATTCGCCATTGCCAGCACTGCCCTTTCAGGGGTAGGAAGGGTTACAACCCCTTTTTTCCGGTCAAGTGCTTTAACTGGTTCATCCCATACGCCCGGGGGGGCCGAAAAACAAGCAATAACAGGTTTTTGAAAAGATTCTATGGATTTCATATATTCTACCATACCCTCTACAAGTTTTAGATTAGCAGAGGCATACATGGCCAGGAAGATCACTCCGTCTGTATCTCTGTCCCCAAGCACTGTCTTCAAGATTTCAATGATATTCTTTGGATTGTACCACGCAGGTCCCATATCCACAGGATTTGTACGAATGGCAACAGGAGGTAAAAGCTGATCGATTCTCTCTTGTGTAACTTCGGAAAAACGGCAGAGTTTCAACCCCGCAGGCTCGAGGGCATCGGAAGCAATCATACCAGGACCGGCTTGACTGGAAAGGATAGCTATGTGAGTACCTCGTGGTAAAGGGCATGCATCGATAGCTTTTGCTGTATCGAGTAATTCCTCTGCTGTATCAACTTCCAAAATTCCTGCTTGACGAAGGGCACCCTTCCATATCGCATGGTTTCCGGCAAGGGTACCGGTGTGAAATCGGCTCGCGCTGTCTCCTTTTTCGCTTTTCCCTGCTTTGTATGCGATTACAGGCTTTTTTCCACGCAGCGACTCAGCAACCTCAAGCAGCCTTCGTGGTTTATCAAGTCCCTCTATGTAAAGGGCGATTACTCTTGTTGTGCTGTCTTCTTCAACAAGGTAGGATAGTAACTCAGGGAAATCTACATTACAACGGTTGCCAAGACTCATCAGTTTTGACATGGCGACCCCCTGCTCAATGGCAAGGAAGCCGCAGAGATGACAAATGCCACCGCTCTGACTTATGAGGGCAACACCCCCTTTCTCGATTCTCGAGAACTCAGAGGTGAAAGAGGCATTTACCCCAGAACTCAGGTTGACAAAGCCGAAGGTATTTGGTCCGATGATAGGAAGATTGTAATGTGCCGCAATTTCCCGAATCTCTTCCTCGCGGACACTGCCCCCAGGATCTTCGATTTCTCGAAATCCTGCCGTAATGAGCACTACCCCTTGCACCCCCTTCCCCCCGCATAAGTGAAGTGCGTCTGGTACCATGTGGGCTGGTACCACAATTACCGCTAAGTCAATATTGTCAGAGATTGCACCTAACGAAGCATATGAATCTAGGCCCCAGATTTTGTAATCTTTCGGATTTATTGGGTAGATCTTTCCTCGGTAGTTACCGACAAGGCTTTTCATAACATGATAGCCGAGTTTATCAAAGTTGTTAGATGCACCAACCACTGCTACGGAATGAGGAGAAAAAAGCCGGGCAAGTTTTTGATTCATAACACCATCCGCCCCGGTAAGGTATTAGAAAAAGTTGCTCATATTCTGTACCATAGGTCTGGCAAAAAGACAATGTTATTTCCAAGATATATTGCCAATGTGTTGCTCAGGAATATCTGTGAAGAGATATTTAAAAATAACTGACTGGATTGAGCACCAAAAGATCATCGGGATTATTGTGTCGTGGTATTCTTAATCTACTGTCCCACCTGTACTTGGAATGCTGGATGCCTGAAGACAACCTGGTTAAGTGCAAAAATGCACGATCCGGCCATGCACACCCCTCATAAAGTACTGTAAATATATCTTTTTGTCTTGACATATATTCCTATTAAACTATAATATTAGTCTTACGAAAAATTTCACAAAATGAAAAGGAGAGGGGCGTTATGGGCAAATTAGAAGGAAAGAACGCTATAGTTACCGGTGGTGGAAGAGGGGTTGGAAGGGCCATCAGTTTAGCCTTTGCCCAGGAAGGTGCAAATGTTGTGGTGAACTATGCCGGTAATCAGAAGGCGGCAGACGAAGTGGTGGGCATGATCCAGGCCATGGGACGGAAGGCAGTTGCTGTAAAGGGCGATGTGGGCCAGGAAGAGGATGCAAAGAGGATTGTTGATGCATGTGTAGAAAATTTTGGATCCATTCATATCTTGGTGAATAATGCTGGAATTTCGAAACCTGCCATGCTGCACAAATTGACGGTTGATGTGTGGGATGAGGTTGTGAATGTTCAAATGAGAGGCCCCTGGCTCATGATTAAAGCAGCATCCAAATATTTCATGGAGCAGAAATATGGAAGAATTGTGAACGTCACCTCAGTAGCTGGAATGGTAGGAACAATAGGCCAGATAAACTATGCAGCGGCAAAAGGCGGGGTTGTGACTCTGACCAAGTCAGCTGCGCGGGAACTTGCAAAATTCAACGTTACGGCAAATGTAATATCTCTTGGTATAGTAACAACCGAAATGACAATGACACTCCAAACCGATGACAAGCTGAAAGAGATATATGTTAGAAGGATTCTGCTCAACAGGTATGCAGAACCAGAAGATGTTGCCCCGGCCTTTGTGTTTTTTGCTTCTGATGACGCTCGATATATTACAGGGCAGGTTCTTCCTGTAGACGGTGGTTATGGAATGACGTAATATGGTAAGGAGGTGGTATTGAAAGTATTTCAAATATATAAGGAGGTGTTGAATGGCAGATTTACCTAAGACAATAAAACAGTGGCAGATGACCCAACCTACGGTATACAACAGGGAAACGAAAGAGACAACCCCTGGAAAGCTGGAAATGGTTGAAATACCGGTACCTGAACTGAAGGAAGGGGAAGTGCTGATTGAGATAGCCGGCTGCGGTGTATGCCACACAGACCTTGGCTATTTTTATGATGGCGTGCCCACCGTAAGCAAACCCCCGTTGGCCCTTGGCCATGAGATTTCAGGTACTGTGATAGCTGGAGACCCTGCATGGGTTGGAAAAGAGGTTATCATTCCTGCAGTTTTGCCATGCAGGAAATGTATCCTCTGTAAAACAGGCCGTGGAAACAGGTGTTTGGCCCAGAAGATGCCTGGTAACAGCATGGGTGTCTTTGGTGGTTTTGCAAGCCATATTGTGGTCCCTTCTATTGACCTTTGCCTCGTTGCGGATAAAAAGGGTTATGCTCTTGAACAGCTTGCAGTTGTGGCTGATGCGGTTACAACCCCTTATCAGGCATGCAAGAGGGCAGATCTGCAGCCTGGTGATAACGTAATCGTTATCGGCGCTACAGGTGGTGTTGGTGTTTATATGGCTCAGACAGTTAAAGCACTCGGTGCAAAGACCGTTATCGGTATTGCCCGGAATCCTGACAAACTGAAAAGAGCACTCGACTATGGCTGTGATTACACAATCAGCACCCTTGAAAAAGACAACAAGGCTCTTGTAAAAGAGTGGAGGGACTATTGCAAGTCCAGAGGTCTTGACAACACAGGCTGGAAAATCTTTGAGGTTACCGGCACGAAGGCAGGTCAGGACCTTGCGCTTGATCTCCTATCATTTGTTGGCAAGCTTCTCGTAGTAGGCTTTGGTCTGTCAAGGAGCGAATATATGTTTTCGAGGCTAATGGCCTTTGATGCAGAGATTATCGGGACATGGGGTTGTTTGCCAGAATACTACCCGATCGTTCTTGATATGGTCCTGAACAAGAAGATCGTCATCGATCCTTTTGTTGAGGTTAGGCCCATGAGCACGATCGCAGCAACATTTGATGAGATCCACAAGGCTGGATCCCCTGCAAAGAGGGTTTCCTTAAAGCCAGACTTTTAAGCAGTAGTTTGGAGCAACAATAAAATTCTATTTAGGAGGAAAGTATGGGTTTAGAATGGATGCCAAGAGAACATGAGTTGAAAGACCACAGCAGACATGGTACACAGTGGTGGGGCACAGAGGCTCCATGTACCGTTTATGAGAAGAGACCTTTGAAGGACCCCAAGGGCAATGTAATACCAGGCCTTTACGTAGCTTGGGTCACACTCAACAATCCTGCGCAGTTTAACTCTTACACCACAGAGATGGTGAAGGGTGTGATTGCGGGTTTTGAGAACTCCTCAACAGATCGCTCGGTTGTGGCAACAGTTTTTACTGGAGTAGGACCGTACGCCTTCTGTACCGGTGGCAACACTAAGGAATATTCAGAATATTACAGTATGAGACCGGAAGAATACGGTGCATATATGGAACTTTTCAACAACATGGTTGACAGTATCCTTATGTGCAAAAAACCGGTCATCTGCAGGATTAACGGCATGAGGGTTGCGGGCGGCCAGGAAATTGGAACAGCATGCGACATCAGTATCTCTTCAGACCTGGCAATTTTAGGTCAGGCAGGTCCCCGTCACGGTTCAGCCCCTGTGGGTGGCGCTTCTGACTTCCTCCCGTGGTATCTGGGTGTAGAAGACGCCATGTGGAGCTGTGTGAGTTGCGAGATGTGGAGCGCCTACAAGATGTGGTGGAAGGGCCTCATCAGCAAGGCCTTCCCGGTCCTGAAAGATGACAAGGGAAACTGGGTGCGGAATCCCCAGGTCATAACCGACGCGTTCGTCAAGGATGGAGAAATCGTGTACGGTGAGATGAAAACAGGCCAGGAATTCAAGGATGCACGGGCATGGGTTCAGGATAAACAGAAAAAAGGCGAAGTCGACTTCTCCCTCCTCGATGCAGAAGTTGATAGAATCGTCTGGATCTTCGCGAATCTGTTCCCCGGCTGCCTGATGAAATCCATCGACGGCGTACGGCAGAAGAAGAAATTCTTCTGGGATCAGATCAAGAACGACCACAGATACTGGCTGGCAACCAACATGATGGGCGAGGCCTTCCTTGGCTTCGGCGCCTTCAACACCAAGAAGATCACCGGTGTGGACACCATCGACTTCATCAAGAACCGCCAGCTCATTGCAGAAGGCAAACTGGTCGATACAGCTTTTATGGAACAGGTTCTAGGGAAACCGCAGGGCAAGTAAGAAAGGTAACTTTCACGGGGGGAGAAATCCCCCCTTTTTTTATTTCAAACACCCATCACGTGTCACGCGTTATGGGCTTTAAACAAGGAGAAAACAATGGCTTTCAATCACATCACTTTTGAAAAAAAGGGTAAAGTTGCAACAATCAGTCTAAATACACCACCATCAAATTGGCTTACAATCTCCATGATGAAGGAGATTAACGAAGTGCTTGACGACGTAAAAAAGGATGCTTCCATTCAGATGCTGATTTTTGATCATGCAGGCGAAAAAGCCTTCTGTGATGGAGTAGACGTGGCAGACCATACCGAAGACAAAGTGGACGAAATGATCGATGTTTTCCACAGAATGTTCAGGCATCTTGCTGAAATGGACCTGACCACCGTGGCGCTTGTCAATGGACGATCGCTAGGAGGGGGATGTGAACTTATGGCCTTCTGTGATATCGTAGTTGCTTCAGAAAAGGCAAGAATAGGTCAGCCAGAGATCGCTGTAGGTGTTTATCCTCCTGTGGCAGCCGCCTGGTTCCCCAAGATCATCGGTCTCCAGAAGACTTATGAACTGCTTTTGACAGGCAAGATAATCAGTGCGAAAGAGGCCCAGGCAATAGGGCTGGTCACAGCCGTGCTGCCTGTGGAAAACTTCAAGGCAGAAGTAGAAAAATATCTTGCAGACTTCCTGAACAAAAGCAGACCCGTAGCAATGTGGACGAAAAGAGCTATCAAGGCAGGCTTGAGTCTGGATTTTCTCCAAGCGCTGAAGGCATCCGAGATAATTTACAACAAGGGCTGCATGGCCACAGAAGATGCCAAGGAAGGCATCAATGCATTTATGGAGAAACGCAAGGCAGTCTGGAAAGACAAGTAGGTTTCACACCATGAAGTATGTCCCCCGGGAGGAAATAGAGTCACGGATAAGCAAGGTGAAAAAATTGATGGAGGAGGCCTCTCTTGATGGGGCCTTTTTCCATTATAAGATTGACTATTATTATTTGGCGGGTACCATGCAAGACTCGCTACTTTTCATACCATCTGATGATGAGCCAATCCTTTTTGTAAAAAGAGAGATATCACGGGCGCGAAGGGAATCGCCCATCAAACAGATAACTCCTTTTCGATCCATAAAAGAAATTTTTACCCACATCAAGCCCATGAAACGCGTCGGACTCCAACTCGACGTTATACCTTACAATGATGTTATCAGAGTAAAGGAGTATCTGGGTGACGCGGAAATGGTGAATGTTTCACCAATGATCCAGGAAATAAGGAAAGTAAAATCTCCTTTTGAGATTGGGCTCATGGAGAGGGCTGCAGAGATTTCAAAGAGAGTATATGAAAAAATACCTGAGCTTCTAAGAGAAGGTATGACAGAGATCGAGCTCGGCGGGATTCTTGAAGCCTACGCTAAAACACATGGGCACGAAGGGCTTCTCCGTGTTCGTTCTCTTAACTATGAAGCCTATACATGGCATATTTTAAGCGGCAGAACAGGAAGCATTGTAAGCCAGTCAGACTCTCCCATGGGTGGCTTGGGGCTTTCCCCGGCCTTTCCAGTTGGAGCAAGCATCAAAAAGATCAAGAAAAATGAACCGATCCTTGTGGATTTTGGCATAAGTTACCACGGGTATCACATGGACCAGACAAGGATGTATGCCATTGGCTCTATGCCTGACCTTTTCATTAAAGCCTATGAGGCATGCAAAGAGATCCATTATCGGGTCCTCGACAAAATTATTGAAGGTGCTGTCAGCAAAGATATCTTTGAGTTTTCCAAGCAACTCGCGGAAAAAATGGGCTATGCCGAGTATTACCTTGGCTATGGACATCACAAAGTTAGGTTTCTTGCTCATGGCATCGGCATTGAACTCGCTGAGTATCCTTATATTGCTGCCAATCATAATTATTCCATCAATGAGGGAACGGTCATGGCGATTGAGCCAAAGATGGTCTTTCCAAAAAAAGGTTCTTGTGGTATAGAAAATACTGTGCTTATTGAAAAAGGAAGTTATAGGGTCCTTACAAACACTGATGAGCATATCATTATTGTATGAAGATTCTTTTTTCAACGGGCTGCCTTTACTACCTCCCCACCAAAGATGTGTTCCTCCTCGCCAAAGAAGCAGGTTTCGATGGTTGTGAACTGGTCATAGACAGGAGATTCAACGATAGTCGCTCCATCGATACAGCGTTGCAATGTCGCGAAATCCTTCCTATCCTTTCAATACATGCCCCTTTCATGAAGATGGCCACTTGGGGTAACCAAGTTTGCTCTTTGCAAAGATCCGTTGAGGTTGCCAAGACTCTTGATGCTGAAATCGTCAATTTTCACCCCCCCAATTGGTTTTCCATGGAAGTTGCATTCTTCCGTTGGTTTAGAAGCGTTCAGGATTTTCAGTCAAAACTCGGCGCTGATAGAGTAATCCTTGCAATTGAGAATATGCCTCGCATAGGAAAAAGGGTTTTACTTGCACCTTACATTTTGAATAGCTTCAAAGATCTCATTGAGTTCGGTGTAAGCAAGAACCTCTACTTCACCTTTGATACTACTCATTTGGCCACCTTTGGTAATGATGTTATTGATGCTTTTCTCAAATTTTTTAAGACGAAAAGGCTCAAAAACATTCATATCAGTGACTTCGGTGATTACGAGAGCCACCTTTTTCTCGGTTGCGGAGAGTTGCCCATGGTCAAACTTCTCAATACTATAGGAAGATTAGGTTACGAAGGGATGGTTACCCTCGAGATTTCACCGCATGAACTCCCTCGTACAAGAGAGTGGTTAGTTAGGATGCTTAAGTACCAAGTGGCATTTATGAGAAGGCATCTGAGGAAGGACTTCAATGGCTAAAAAGACAGTTTTTTCTTGTGAGGCCTGCGGACATGAAACCTTTAAGTGGATGGGTAAGTGTCCAAAATGCGGTGGTTGGGACACAATTAAAGAATTTCGTATTGAGAAGGAGGAACTATCACAGCAGGAAAAGCCGATTTTTGTTTCAGAGGAAGATCTTCCTGAGGAAAGAATAATTCTAGGAATAAACGAGATGGATAGGGTATTGGGAGGAGGGATTACGTGCGGTTCTTCCATTCTTCTTGGGGGAGATCCTGGAATTGGCAAGACAACCCTTTGTTTCGAGATAGCTTCGAAAATGGTGGAGCTTGGATTTGATGCGCTGTATGTATCTGGCGAAGAATCTCTCCGACAATTGTCTTCACGAAAAAAACGGTTGCACCTTAAGGGTTCCTTTCCAATACTTGCAACGAATCATGTTGAAGATATCCTGAGGGCAGTCAGCGATAAACATTACAAATTTGCAGTGATAGATTCCATCCAGTCAACATACAATTCGAGGCTTCCAATGCTTCCAGGAAGCGTTAGTCAGATCAAGGATGTCTCCACGCGGCTCATTATGGAGATGAAGAGGTCTGAGACTGCCCACGTATTTATTGGCCATGTGACGAAAGAAGGAGCTATCGCAGGGCCTAAAATCCTTGAGCACATGGTCGACACTGTCCTGTATTTTGAAGGCGATAAGACGCTCCCCTATAGAATGCTGAGAGCCATTAAGAACCGCTATGGACCTATAGATGAAGTGGGAATATTCCAGATGCGCACCGAAGGGCTCATGAGTGTTGAAAATCCCTCTGAATTTTTTGTGGCAGATCGAGGCGATATCAGTTCAGGAAGCACTCTTTTCCCATACGTTACTGGTTCTCGACCCATTGTTCTCGAGGTTCAGGCGATTACGCCAAAGACAACATTTTCGATGCCGAAACGGCTTTCCTTAGGTTATGACATTAACAGATTGTTTATCCTCATAGCAGTGCTTGAGAAGGTACTCGAAAAACCCTTCTTTGACAGAGATATATATATCAATGTAACAGGAGGGATGAAAGTTGCTGACCCAGCCATTGACCTTGCAGTGGCAGGATCAATTTTGTCAAGCTATAATGATATGAATATTGGAAAAGATACCGCACTGTTTGGTGAGATTGGACTAACAGGTGAAATCAGAAAGGTTATTAATATGGAGGCACGACTTAAAGAGTGTGAAAGGCTTGGTATCAAAAGGGTCTTATGTCCCCGGGGAGCAGAAAGAATCCCTGGAGTTGAAACAATTCCTTTAAAAACTATTCGGGATCTTCACAAGCAACTCGTTGAAAAAAACGATGCGTAACCTGTTTGCAAAAAAGATTCTATAAAAAATGAAGGAATAAAATGAAGATCAATACGCAAATCAGGTATGGTGTCCGGGCTCTTTGTTATATCTCATTCAATTCAAATGGTAATCCTATTCAGGTTAAACACATCTCAGAACATGAAGGGATTTCTCCACGTTACATAGAGCAAATCTTTCAAAAATTCAAGAAAGCAGGCATTGTTAAAAGCATCAGGGGGCCTTGTGGGGGTTACTACCTAGCCAAAGATCCAAGTGAAATCAGAATAGGCGATGTGATACGGGCAACTGAAGGGGGTGATTTTAAGCTTGTATTTTGCGATGGCCTGAAGAAGAATGCTGCGAAAACTTGTGAACGGCTCAATTACTGCATAGTGCAGGAGTCTTGGGAAGAGGGTTCACGCAAACTCATGGCATACTTTGACTCCATCAGCATAAATGATCTCTGCAAGAAACCAGAATAGGATCAAAAACAAAGCAAAAGGAACATGCTAAATAGGCTCGAGGCATGACCTATGATTTCCCTTTTCTCTTGGACCTTATACCTTGGTCTAAAAGGTTTTACTCTTGGGGCGAACTGTTAGCACGGGGCAGGGTGACTTCCTGACCACCTTTTCCGCAACACTTCCAATGAGGATGTGTTCTATACCGCTCCGGCCATGAGTACCCATCACAACAAGATCAATGCCCTGTTGTTTAATGTAGTCAATGATTTCAACAGAGGTTACCCCGGTTTTAATTATTCTTTTAAAAGGAAAATCGAGTTTTTTAGTAATCTTGTCAAAATCCTTTCCTACCTCTCCTTCAATATTTCTTTCAATTGCCACTAGGTTTTCAGGGGTGAGGAAGGATTCGTAAGGGGTGAAATAGCTAAGGTTTGGTATGACATGAATCAGGTGGAGCTCTGAATCAAAACGTTTGGCAATAATTTCAGCATAAGAAAGTATTTCGTCTGTAAACTCTGAAAAATCAACAGGGCAGAGTATTTTCTTAAACATAAGAACCTCCTTGTAACATCTTATATTTCTTATATGCCTTCTCCGAGTTCAAGTCAATCCATAAATATTTTATTCATTCGTGTTGCTTGACAAAATCCCCTTGCCATTGCTATACTTAATAGCAGTTGGATAAAGCATATCAATAAATGTAAAAAATGCCCTTAGGAAAAGGGCATTTTTTACATTTCGGGGTCATAAATGAGCGTAAAAAATTTCACAGAAATAAAACACCTTGTGGACATGGGGATGGAAAAGGGTTACCTTACCCCAGACGAAATAAATGATGTTCTTCCTCAAAATCTTTTTTCTCCTGAGGACATAGAAGACATATTCGATTTTCTCACAGAGTCAAACATCGATATTGTCGACACAATGAAGGAAAAGACTGAAGCCCCTGCAGAGGAAAGCCAAGAATGGGGAGAAAGCGAGCGATTCCCCTCCGAGAGAGCTGACAACATTATCTGGGCTTATTTAAAGGATATTGGTAGGGTGTCTCTTCTCACCTCTGATGAGGAGTTCATGATAGCAAAAAGAATTGAAGAAGGAGAAAGGAAAACAAGAAATCTTCTCTTTGACCTGCCTTATGCGATCAGGGAACTCCAGGAGCTTGGGTCGCTCATTAAGAAAGAGTCTATAAATATCATCGATGTGGTCAAGAATATCGATGAGATGAACTACACGAAAAAAGATGAGGAGAAATACAAGAAAAAAACCCTTTCTTTAATTAATACTATCAAGTCTCAATTCGAAAAAAAACAAGAATTCCGCAAATCAGTTCCCAAGGGTGATGAAGCTGCCAAAAAACAAATTGAAAGAAAGATTAAAGGTACAGATCAAAAGATCGAGGAATCCTTATCAAACCTTAACCTGAACAAGAAGGTTCTTGAAGAGATGATCAGGAGAATGACAAAGCAGGTTCGCTACCTTGACGATAAAGAGGCAAAGACGATAAGGAAAAGACTTAATGAAATCAGTGAAATTGAAAATAGTCTTAAGATAGTCAAGAACAGGCTTATTCAGGCGAATCTTCGCCTTGTTATCAATATCGCCAAGAAGTACCTTAACAGAGGGCTATCCTTTCTTGATTTAATACAGGAAGGCAACATGGGGCTTATGAAAGCTGCCGAGAAGTATGATTACCAGAAAGGCTATAAATTTTCAACATACTCCACATGGTGGATCCGTCAGGCCATAACTCGTGCAATAGCAGATTATGCAAGGACGATTAGGGTGCCTGTCCACGTCCTTGAAACAATGAACAAGATCACGAAAGTAACTATATCCCTATATCAGGAATTGGGAAGAGAACCCAACCTTGAGGAGATATCCAATAAAGCAGGGCTCCCCCTGGAAAAAGTTCGTAAAATTATGAAGGTTTCCAATGAACCAATTTCAATTGAGACGCCTATTGGCGATGATGAGTCCAAACTTGGAGATTTTATCGCTGACCCAAAATCACCCTCACCCTTCATGGAACTTGTTGGTATTTCCCTAAAGGAGGAGATTGACAAAGTCCTTTCCACGCTCACCCCAAGGGAGGAGAAGGTCATCAAGATGAGGCTTGGTATTGGAGAAAAGACTGATTACACCCTGGAGGAAGTGGGCGAGGTTTTTGGCCTCACAAGAGAGAGGATTCGTCAGATTGAGGCGAAAGCACTCCGTAAGCTGAAACATCCATCTCGTAGAAAGAGGCTCGAGAGCTTTCTTGAATAAATAGGGTCGACATAGATAATTTATTTACTGTCCGCACGATCTGGTTTTAATATTTTTTCGCGAAACTTAATAATCCGCTCTTCAGGTTTTATACCGGTGACTCTTATTTGCTGGACATTCTTGTCCATACGCTCAAAAACACCTTTCGGGAAAGGCTGTACGTTCAGGAAAGACCTATCAATACATTGTCTCGGTTTAAACTCCTGGAGAAAAAACTTATCAGATGCCCTCAGGTACTCGGCAACCTGGTATACATCTTCCTCGCGATGCAGGGATGGGACAACGGTCATCCTGAACTCATAATCCACATTTCCTTCCATGATAAAGCGGATACTTTCCTCAATCTTTTTAATGTCAACCTTTGTTCCACACCATGTATCGTAGCGTTCAAGAGGCCCTTTAACATCCATAGCAATATAATCAACGAGCCCTTCAGCTACAAGCCCTCTCAGAACTGAGGGAGAAGAGCCATTTGTGTCGAGTTTCACCTGTATGTCTTCTCGCTTAAGATAGCCGAGTACGTTGTAAAGACCCATGTGAATGGTCGGTTCTCCGCCAGTGACAACCACTTTGTTCACCCACTGTTTATATTTCCTTAATGTGAGGATGATGTATTCTAGATGAACGTCACTTAGGGTATCCCAGCGAAGAACAAGGTCGCTATTATGACAGAAAGGACACCTGAAGTTACAGCCTGCGAAGAAAATGACTGATGAAAGTTCTCCCTTCCAGTCAAGAAAGCTTGTCTCAATGAAACCCTTGATAGGAAACTTATGCATTCCTGAAGGCATTCAAAACCTCATCAATTCGTGGTACACTGCCTCTCCATTCACCGATTCCATTCTCATCTTCATCTTCCACCAAAATGGTAGGGAGAGCCATAACGTGATAGAACGTAGCCTCCGCAAGGCCATCGGCTGTTTCCACATTATAATGTTGAACACCAATATTTTCCGCAGCAAGGTGTTCCCCAAGTTTTTTTGCCACTGGACACATTGGACAATCATCCTTATAAAAGATTTTTACAATACCCATTTCGCTTACCCCTTCCCATAAAAACAATTTTAATTCTTAATGTTGGATTATAAGTTATGAGCCTAGAACTCAAAATTAATGATTCAAAATCCAATATTGTTTTATCCATTTGCCACTTTCTGCTGTTCGTTAAAATATTCACCTACCCTATGTCTGTCTTTTAATTCTCCGAGCTTGCCTTTATTCCAACTTGAAACCTTGGTAAAATAGCCTGTAATTCTTGTGATACCGTCCACATCTGATGAACCACAGTATGAACAGATATCATCAAGCCCTCTTGATGTGCGGTGACATTTATTACATGTTGTGAATTCTGGGGAGAAGGCGATCTGATCGTTCGTTGTATGGCGAAATGTTTTGATAACAAAATCAGCAAGGGCCTGTTTGTATGGATGCGATTCACCCAGCCATACATGGGAGATGGATCCAGCTTCAATAAGAGGATGAAAGATACCTTCGTTTGTAACCCGTTCAATGGGATTCATGGGGTAGCCAACATTAAGGTGCGTCGAGTTAGTATAGTAGACTTCGCCAGATGCAATGTCACCTTTAACAACTCTCCCGGAGGAGGGAGAAAAATAATGGAGATCTAAACGAGCAAACCGGTAACTTGTGCTTTCAGCCGGGGTCTGCTCAAGAACTATTTTAAACCCTTCCTGACGCTGTATTTTATCCGTAAGAAGTTTCATATGGGCCATTATCTTGAGGCCAAACTTAAGAGCCTGTTTGGATTCGTGCATCTCTTCGCCCGTATGTATCTGAACCATCTCATTGAGACCCACCATGCCAATCAAATGGGCTGCCCTGTCAAATCTCAGGTAAGGCATACCGTCTCTATTCATGGTGAGAAGAGCGAGAGGTCCATCTTCCCCGTGTGCAAGTAGTTTTTCAAGGAAAGCCCTTTTTTCTTTGTGGGCTTTAGTGGCAAGAAGAAACCTCTGGGTAATGAGATCCATGAGTTTTGTGTCATCATGTTGAGCAGTATAGGCTATGCGAGGAAGGTTGAGTGAAACATTCTGAAGGGCACAGTATCTCATGCGCCACGGCTCCATTGCATCTCTGAGATCAGATTTCTCAAGTTTGAAGCTAAGACGACAACATTCCGATATCTTAGCCGTTTCTCCTCTGTCAAAGACATAATAAGTATTTCCCTTGTCTGCTGATACGTCTGCAATATGGTTCAGGAAATCCATATGGCCTTCAGTTCTAAAAAACTTTTCTGTAATATGTACGAGGGGTTTTGGGAAGAAAAAAGGTCTTCCAGCACCATCGCCTTCTTTATAAACCTCAAAGAGTTTCCAGGCGAACCTCTGGGATTCTTTTTCGTAGTCTCCGTATTTTTTACCTGTAAACTGACCGCCTGGCCCAATGGCCGAAACATTCTCAAAGTGTTTTGGTACTTCCCAGTAAAGGTTGATGTCAGAAAAAATTGCCTGCCCTCCCCGGGCAACTGCCTGCTGGGAAAACTCAAAAATAAGCATTTGGGCAAACTGTTTCATCTCATCGTCGGATAGGCCTTCCAAGTACGGGGCAAAAAAGATATTGACAGCATCCCATCCAATTGCTCCTGCAAAGTTGCTTTGAAGTGCTGCAGCAAATTTTACAAGATGGGCAAGAAGAACTTCAGGATGTTTTGCCGGTTTTGCCATGGAAAGAGAATGCGGTAGATCAAGACCGAATTTTTTTATGTATTCTAAGGACTGGCCACTACAATATGGTCTGTCGATGAAACCCAGGTCATGAAGGTGGATGTCCCCATTCATGTGTGCGTCTGCAACATCTTCAGAGAAAACACAGAGAAGTGCATATTCTTTCTTGATCCTTTCTGCGAGGGTGAGGTTTGTTGCCTCAGGGCCATGAGGAACATTGGCGTTTTCTTTGTTCGGATGGAGGATGAGACTATCCACATCGAAAACAGGCATACCGAGCCTTGTGTGCATCTTTCGAGCACCTTCAAGGCCTCTTTCAATCAGCTTTGCGTTAACAAGTTCCCTGATGAGAGGGGCTGTAACAACTCTGACCCCTGATCTTCTGATCATCAGCTCTGTCTCCTCGCTGATCTGGTCTGCAGTGTCCTGATCAATGAGTGTTTCCCGGATCAATGCATCGGCAATTTTTGACCTGTCCCAGTCAGATATTGTTTCTTCAGAGGTTCTTACGAAAAGATTTAAATCAGTAGTCTCCATTAATCCCCCCTTTTCAATAGAATGGAATGGCGGGCGCGCTTCAAGAAGGTTGGGCATAAACAATAAATTGTTCGCAATAATGACCCCTTAATGATTACACACCCCTATATTTAGTAGGCTAACTAAACATCAATACTATATCTAGTAAAAAACGTTGTCAAGAGAATTCTTAAAAAATATTTATATGCTGGTGAAAGTGTATCTTATAAGCTTAAAATGTATACAAATATATAACAGCTTGTATACCATCGTTTGTATATTGCATATGGATAATCCTCGTTCTGTCTTTCCCATGTAGTATATTTGTTTCTACTTCTTGTTCGTAAAATGCTACATACGATATACTATATACAAATATGATCACAGTAAGCAGTCTCAGCAAAAGTTACGGCAGCCAAGTCATTTTTGATAGGATTAGTTTTACAATTGGTGCAGGTGAGCGCGTTGGCCTTGTGGGTCGAAATGGTTCAGGGAAGACCACTCTTTTTCGGTTGATTCTGGGAGATGAGGCTCATGACGGGGGAACAATAACCATTCCACGCCATTATAAAATCCGCCACCTGTCACAACATATCCGTTTCAAAAATTCAACCGTTCTTGGTGAGGCAAGCAGGGAACTTCCTATACATGAAGACGGTATAGATCAATCATACAAGTCAAAAAAAATACTGATCGGGCTGGGTTTTTCAACTGATGAATTTGGGCGGAATCCCCATGAATTGAGTGGAGGTTTTCAGGTACGCCTCAACCTTGCGAGAGTACTTCTCTCGGAACCAAACCTTCTTCTCCTCGATGAACCGACAAATTATCTTGATATTGTATCTATAAGGTGGTTGACCCAGACCCTCCGTGATTGGAAAGGCGAATTTATCCTCATTACCCATGATAGAGAATTTATGGATAATGTCACGACACACACAATGGGGATCCACAGATCAAAAATCAGGAAAATAGCTGGCTCTACCCACAAACTTTATGACCAAATCCTTCAAGATGAAGAGGTATATGAACAGACGCGAATCAATGAGGAAAGAAAGCGTAAGGATGCCGAAGGGTTCATAAGTCGTTTCAGGGCCCAGGCAAATCGTGCCCGGGCTGTTCAGTCGCGCATCAAAGCCATAGAGAAGATGGGCAAGCTCGAGAAAATGCCCGAAGCTAATAACCTTGATTTCCAATTCAGTTCAGCACCATTCCAGGGAAAATGGCTTCTTGAAGCTGAAAATATGTCTTTTTCCTTTCAATCGGATAGTCCACGCCTTATTAAGGAGTTAAGTTTTGCCATCAAGAAAAAAGACAGAATTGGTGTGATTGGAAAAAATGGAAAAGGTAAAACCACGCTCCTTAGACTCCTTGCTGGCAACCTTATGCCTGTTGAAGGCCGTGTTATTGTCCATAAGAATGTAGAGCTTGCTTATTTTGGTCAGAGTAATATAGACCTTCTTGATCCGGCAAGAACTGTAGAAGAGGAAATCCTGGGTGTTCTACAGGATTACAACAAGAATGCAGCGCGAAATATCTGTGGCGCGATGATGTTTGAGGGCGACAATGCCATGAAAAAAGTAGCAATCCTCTCAGGCGGAGAGAAAAGCAGGGTGTTGCTAGGAAAACTGCTTGCAAGGCCTTCAAACCTTATCCTTCTTGATGAGCCTACCAACCACCTCGATATGGAATCAATAGATTCCCTAGTCGAAGCAATAGATAACTTTCCAGGTGCGGTTGTTATTGTAACTCATAGTGAAATGATTCTGAATGCTGTTGCAAAAAGGTTGATAGTATTCGATGATGGGAAAACATCCGTTTTCCAAGGAACATACAGGGATTTTCTCGAACGGGTTGGGTGGGAGGATGAAGATAAGAACATGGCTTTTGAAAGAACCGATGAAGAAGAACGAGAAAGGCCAAGTATAAAAAAGAAAGAGCAAAAAAGACTGCGGGCAGAATACATACAGGTCAGATCTAAAGCCCTAGGCCCTCTAGAACAGAAGATGGCCTCAGTTGAGAGGGAAATTATGGATCTTGAAAAGAAAATCGGGGATTACAACCAAACCCTGATTCGGGCCACAACGTTGGGTGACGGGAAATCGATAGCATCATTATCGATAACCATTCATAATATGCGAAANNNGATTTGGAGAAAAAGTGGGGTGAGATTACCTCAACTATTCAATAATAAAATCCCACGCTGAATCATTGATCCAAAGGGCAATATAACCCCTACCTAACAGTTCTTTCGGTTTTACCACGTACAGGTCATCTGACTTTTTTTTGAGATCGAAGGCAATGTCTTTGCCGAAGATATAACGTTGTTTGCCGAGGGGGGACGGCTGAAAGAACAACAAGGGGTTCAAGGTAAGGACTTTCGTATCATACTTACCATGAATGACAAAAAACTGAATATCTTTTAAAAGAAAGTGAGAAGGATTGTTTGGTTCAACAAAAAGAACGCCTTTTTCATTAAAAACGATATTTGGTACAAGTCTTTTCAAGCCTTTATCAGTTTTGACATAGACACCTAATTCCTTCGGTTTTGTAAAATCATCCTTGGCATGTAATGGCATGATGATAAGCAGACAAACAGATATTACCCAAAAAGTTTTAGATGTGAGCCTCAAGACATGTTTCATTCACAACCTCCAGAGATTTCACGCATTAGCTGAACCCCTTTATTCAAACAAGGGTAATAAAGACCTTTCTTTCTCTTGGACCATCGAATTCCATGAGGAAAATACCCTGCCAAGTACCTAATGCAGGTGCCTCATCAGAAAAAGGCACTGTTACGGAACAACCAGTAAGGATCGATTTAATATGGGCATCAGCATTTCCTTCCATATGTGTGTAGGGATAGTTACGAGGCACCATTCGGTCAAGGGCTTCCATAATATCCTCCATCACATGGGGGTCGGCATCTTCATTGATAACAATTCCGCATGTTGTGTGAGGAGTGTAGATATGGAGAATTCTGCCAGATTTTCCCTGAACAGCGCTTATAATTTCATCAGTGATGTCTCTTGACTCCACTCTTTTGGAGGTCTTGACTCGTATCTCGAACATTGCATTAGCGTCCGTTTATACACCCTTTCTTTTTCGGTAATCTTCAATGGCTGACCTGACCGCTTCCTCTGCCATAATTGAACAGTGTATCTTAGCCTCAGGTAATCCCCCCAAAGCTTTTAACACTTCACTATTCGTCAGATTAAGGGCATCATCAATGCTTCTTCCCTTCAGAAGTTCTGTCATCATGCTGCTCGACGCAATCGCTGCACCACAACCAAAGGTCATAAATTTCGCGTCTTGGATTTTGTCATCCTCTATTTTTAGATAAAGCGTCATGGAGTCACCGCATTGGCCACTACCAGCCTCTCCTACGGCATTAGCATCTTCAATCTCTCCAACGTTTCGTGGGTTCATAAAATGATCCATCACAATCTCATTATAGGGGCCTTTAGCCATCACGATACCTCACTATCAGTAGGTTTATATGGTTGTATTATACCATGTTCAGAGCATTTTTTCATGTATTTGTGATTTTATCATTTTTCTTGTATTTTTAACGCCCATTTGATAAAAAATGTACATTTATCAATAAGGAGGAATACAATGCAGAAAAGATACTTGCTTGCTCCAGGTCCAACACAGATTCCACCAGAAGTGCTGCTTAAGATGGCAGAACCAATTTTACACCATAGGAATCCTATGTTTGAAGAAATTGTAGCCGAAGTGAGAGAAGACTTGAAATGGCTTTTTGGCACGAAGAATGAGGTCTTGTTTTTTGCTTCATCAGGTACGGGTGCGATGGAAGGCGCTGTTACTAACATGCTTTCACCAAACGATAAGGCTATTGTCGTGAGAAGTGGTAAGTTTGGTGACCGGTGGGCAAATATTTGCAAAGCCTATGGAATACAGACAGTTGAGATAAATGTTCCGTGGGGTGATGAGATAGATCCAGCGCTCGTTGAGAAAGCCCTAAAGGAAAATCCTGACACTAAGGCCGTGTATACCCATGCAACAGAAACCTCTACAGGCGTTCGTTACCCTGTTAGAGAAATTGCAACTATTGTCAAGAATTATCCCAATACTATCTGCGTTATAGATGGTATTACCGGGGTTGGTGTTTTTGAACTTCCTATGGATGAGTGGGGGATAGACATCCTCGTTGCAGGTTCCCAAAAGGCATTTATGTTGCCCCCGGGTCTTGCCTTCGCCGGCGTGAGCGACAAGGCTTGGGCCATGAACAAGACCTCGAAAATGCCCAGGTTCTATTTCAATTGGACAAAAGAACTGACAAATCTCCAGAAAAACCAGACTAATTTCACGCCTGCCATCTCCCTTATTGTAGGGCTAAGGGAGTCCCTCAGAATGATGAAGGAAGAGGGACTTGAAAAGATATACAAAAGAGCAGAAATACTCGCAAGAGCTACCCGTGAAGGGGCTATTGCCCTTGGGTTAAAACCCTTTGCCAAGAACCCAAGTCCAGCAGTAACAGCTATTTATGCCCCTGAGGGAATTGACGGACAAGCAATCTACAAGTCATTGTGGAAAAAATATGGTGTTACCGGTGCAGGCGGTCAGGATCATCTGAAAGGCAAAATCTTTAGGATAGCTACCCTTGGCTATGCTGATAAATATGATGTGGTTACAGCTATGGCTGCGCTTGAGTTTACCCTGAAGGATCTTGGACATAAGTTCAAAATGGGGTCAGGTGTGGGCAGAGCGCTCGAAGTATTACAGGAACTGTAAGGGGATAGCACCTGGTTTTAATCGCGGATGCTCTTTCAGATATGACAGTCGAAATTTTGAAAGTCTGCCAATCTGATCGTGGATACAAAGACAGGCCTGAGGTCAGAAGAACTACAGGCCATTATACGCGATTATGATGTGCTGATTGTGAGATAGACCACCAAAGCAACGAAGGACATTATTGGCAAGGGAACAAAACTAAAGATCATCGGTAGGGCAGGGATAGGTGTTGACAATGTTGATGTAACTGCATCGGCGGAACAGGGTATCGTAGTTATGAATACGCCCCAGAGGAATGCCCTTGCCGTTGCAGAGCACTCTGTTACCCTCGTCATGTTTGCCGGGGCATGAAAGATCTCTCAGGCAGATACGACCATGAAAGAAGATATGTGGGAAAAGAAACCTCTCACAGGCATGGAGCTTAACGAAAAACCCCGGGGGGTTATAGGAATTGGTAATATCGGCACCATTGTGGCCGAAAAAACAGATACCCTTGGGATGCGTGTTATTGCATAGCGCCCTTATATTTCAGAGGAATTTGCCCAAAACATTGGCGTTAAACCGGTTGATTTCGATACACCAGTGAAGAAAGCGATTTTGTTACAAAACATGTCCCATTAGTCAAAGAAACAAAGGGCATGATCAATAAAACAGCTTACAGCCGAAATAAAAAAGCGTGACTATTATTAATGTAGCGAGAGGGTCTATTTTTGTAGAGAAAGGTTTATTGGATATCCTCGATTCTGGCCAGGTTGGATTTGCTTCCCTTGATGCCTTTGATGAAAATCCCTCTCTAAAAGAGAACCTCCTTGTTTTATCACAAAAAACAATCTGTATGCCCCATCCTGAAGCATCCACAAAAGAAGCACAAGATAAGGTGAACAACATCTATTTTAAGACTGACCTCAGAGGACACATGCTTTTTATTTACAATTATGATAAATAAGGTGTTATTGCCAGCAGAGCAAATGTATTTTATATCAGGAGAATCAACATAAGAGGTATGCACTTTGACCGTGAAAACGTGGCTGGGCGGCAATTTGCTTATTGGACCTTAATAAGCACGCATAGGAGAACGTAATAAGGGAGATTCAGTCTTTGACAAACATTTTTGCGATCAAAAAGATAGAACTGCCGAAAAGGAGAGTTGTTTACAAAGGTAGGTTATGGCATTGAAAGCATATTATATGGTTTAATAAATAAAGGATATTATGATAAAGGGTGTAATTTTTGACTTTGATGGAACACTCACGGAATTAACCATAGATTTCCCACTTGTCCGTGGTGAGATTGAAAAAGTAGCACGAAGATATATGGGTGATGATGAGATTAAAGCCCAAGAGGGACAGTATATCCTTGAAATGATAAATGGTGTTGAAGAAAAACTCGGCGGCTTGGTTCCAGATTTTAAACGAGAGGCCTTTGAAGAGTTGAGGAGACTTGAGTTGATGGCCTCAGAGGGTAAGGACGTCTTCCCATATACCAGAGAAGTGCTGACAAAATTGAAAGATAAAGGTATTAGAGTGGGGATCTTTACTCGTACCCATCTCGATGTAGTGCTTCAGGTCTTCCCTGATATAGGGGATTTCGTTGAAGCCATAGTAACCCGAGATGATGTAAAGAAAGTCAAGCCCCATCCAGACCATGCCTGTGAAGTCCTGCGGTTGATCGGAGTCCGGCCTGAAGAGGCACTTTTTGTAGGAGATCACCCGACAGACATCCAGTCTGGCCAGGCAGTTTCGGCAAAAAGCGCTGCTGTTCTCACTGGTAGGATTACGAGGGAGACATTCGAAGATGTTGGGGCGACTTATATACTCAATGATGTGCGTGGTATCCTGAATGTTCTGGATAAAGATAGATAAGTAGTTGACGCATACGATCGAAGATCGGATATATCCATTTTTTTCAGCGGAGCGAGAAAAGTGATTGAGAAAATGGTGCTAAATATTGGTTGTTGGATAGAGAAGTGGGCCAGAATACAGCCGAAAAAGATAGCCCTCATTTCAGAGGGCGTACCTTATACATACCGTAATCTAAACCAGCGTATTAATCGTCTTTCCAATTTTCTTCTCCATATGGGGATGGAGAAGGGTGACCGTGTTGCAGTGTTACTTCGTAACTGTAGACAATATATCGAAATTTTTCTTGCACTTTCAAAGACCGGGGGTATCCTTGTTCCCCTGAATTGGCGTCTTGCATTACCCGAGACCGAGTTTATCGTGCGCGATAGCAGTCCTCGATTCATCATTTTCGATGAGGAGTTTATGGGAAACGCTGCCATGCTCCGCGAGAAACTCCCAGTGTTTAAGGAAATATTTTGCACTTCCGGGGAGAATAAAAGAGTTTGTGAAGTGCCAACCTGGGCCATTGACTATGAAAGCTCAATCATGACCTACCCTGATTCAGAGCCAAACATACCCTGGGAATCCGGGGCACAAGATCCACACATCATTATGTATACATCCGGTACAACAGGGCTGCCCAAAGGGGCTATCCTCTCTCATCAGAAAACCTTCTTTAATGTCCTGAACGCAGGAATCTATTTTGATCTTACAAGTCATGATATTGTTATGGTTGCAAGGCCCATGTTTCATTCAGGGGGACTCATAGTTGAACTTGCTCCCATTCTTTACCGTGGAGGAACAGTTATTGTAAGGAAGAGATTCAGCCCCCAGGAAATACTGGAAACGGTGGAAAATGAGAGAGTTACAGTCCTTGAGTTACCGGCAACGGTCTATAACATAATTCTTAATGAGTGCGATATATCAAAATTCGATTTATCGAGTGTCAAATGCTTTTTCACGGGCGGGGAACGAATACCCGTTGCACTGCTCAAAGCCTATGCCGAGAAGGGGATCATTATTTCTCAGATCTATGGTCTTACAGAGGTATCAACTATCTTCTGGCTTCCTGCAGGTAGAGCCATTGAGAAAATGGGTTCTGTGGGCCAACCTGCTTTCCACGGGGAGGTAAAGATAGTGGATGGCAAAGGCAAACCAGTCATGGCAGGGGAAATTGGAGAAATTGTTGTCAAAGGTCCCATAGTGATGAATGGTTACTGGAAAAGGCCTGATCTGACAAGACAAGTCATGAGGGGGGGTTGGCTTCAAACTGGTGATCTTGCGAGATTTGATGAGGATGGTTTTGCGTACATTGTTGATAGAAAAAAGGACATGTTCATAAGTGGCGGAGAGAACGTTTACCCTGCAGAAGTGGAAAAGGCTCTTTTCAGTCACCCGTCGGTGCTTGATGCGGCAGTGATTGGTGTAACCGATAAGAAATGGGGGGAAGTTGGCAAGGCATTTATCGTGCCCAAAGAAGGTTGTTCAATCTCGGCTGACGAGATCCGTTCATTTCTTGAAGATAAGCTTGCCCGATACAAAATCCCACAACATATTGAGTTTATTAAAAAACTTCCAAAAACAGCATCGGGTAAAATCAAAAAAAATCTTTTGAAATCGTTTTAAGATGCAATAGAGTGAGGTGTTGTGGATGGAAGCAAAAGTTAACACACCTTCATACCATTTTTCTGTACCGAATAAGGCATGGCAAAAATTCGCGATAAACTTCATATCGTGGGAGTTCCACCAACAGGTAATAGGGACGTGAGGCAGTGGATGTCTGCATTTGCAAGAGTGCATAAAATCAAGCCTTTGCACAAACCGTTTATTACTCTATGTAAAGGGCTGAAAATGTTGATGGAAAAGATCGTATTTTGTAATTGTACACGGAAATATCCATGATTATAGTGCAGAATTATATCGTAATTATTGATGAATTTGTTGCGCATTTATTCTATTCATATTAGAAATATGGTAATAATATCAGGAAGCACATGCTTCACATCCTCATGTTGTACACAGGTTTTCCACAATTTTTGTTTAAAACTTCAAAAAAACAGACAGGTTGACAACTTTTTGAAACGGTATATGGACTAAAATCGAGCATTAAATACGTTATACGATTGATAAGGAGGGAGACTGATTTTGAATGAGGTAGATAGATGATGATAACCATACAAAACGTCGAAGAGACGACACTATTCGTCAATAACATCAAAAATTGAATAGTTTTTTCTGATTATGATTTTTAAGCGTTACATTTGCACTAAATAGCCATCCAATCACTCAATACAATCCAGTAACTGCTGGATTATAATGGATTTAACTATAACGCTGCTTTCTTGCCATTGTCTTTTTGAGTGACCTGACAACATACCAGTGTTTGCCCAGTTTCACAAATGCAAGACATCTTTATTATGAGTCTATGCATTGTCAGATTGTAACGTCGAGACCTGTTTCTGGATCATTTCATTCCTGCGGTGGGAAAGCTGCTGAGATTGTAATGAGCTCATATCCTCTGATATCAAATAATTAACATGAATGGTTAGGAAGCGCTTGGAAGATTTATGCACAAGCAACGCCCAAAAAAACCACTTGACAAGTTTCCACCCCCAGCGATACACTATGACAAATACGGTAGGTCGCAAGCAGGGGTAACATTTACAGGAAGGGTGTTGCCAGACCGTGTCACCAATAAGACTAAAATAATCAAACGGTTCTGCCCAATTCACAAAAGTTGTCTGGTTTTGCGCCCACTGAGGTATATCAATCATTCTGGTTATACAGGAAAGAAGCAGGGCGGTGGCGATTAATAAAGCGGAAATGTTGATTTTTCCTGATAGCAAGAACAGGGAGGTAGAGTTCGTGAAGAAACACATAAAAATAACTGTCGCCGTGCTAATCAGTATCATTTTTGCCTCCACAGGTTTTGCATTCTCCAAAGTGCCTCCTGAAAAATCAAGCAAAGAAAATTTAGTGACCGAGAAAGTACCAGCACCACAGGCGCCAGGCACTTCAGAAAACACAGCAACTCTGAAAAAGATTATGACGGAGCCGAAAATTTCAGGGTTTGTAGGAACAGCAACGCTTATTGAAGAAAACCTGATGCAGGTGAAGGATAAAAAAGAGGTAGTAACCTTTGATACCAGTAACCCGGTACTAAAGGGCTACAAAGGCTTGAGCGATGTAGTCGTTGGAGATACAGTGGCTGTTGAGTATACAAAAGATGGTATTAAGATCACGAAACTGAGGGGAACAACGAAAGCAAAAGTACTTGTGAAGAAGAAGGCTGAAAGGGTAAAGAAGAGCCCCAAAAGGATAGCACTAACAAAAATAACAGCAGAAACAAAGGGTTCAGGGTTTGTGGGAACTGTAACAATGGTTTATTCGAACTTGATAGATGTCTTGAGTAAAAAGGGAGAGGTAGTAACCTTTGATACCAGTAACCCGGTACTCAAGGGCTACAAAGACTTGAGCGATGTAGTCGTTGGAGATACAGTGGCTGTTGAGTATACAAAAGATGGTATTAAGATCACGAAACTGAGGGGAACAACGAAAGCAAAAGCACTTGTGAAGAAGAAGACTGAAATGGAAACTAAGTCCCCAAGGAAAACAGTTGTCACTCGGGTCACTTGCACAGGCAAAGGACCGTGTGCAGTTTCTGTTGACAAGAAGGCAGATTAAACACTTACTTCTTGATTTCTTTTGTTATATTAAATAAGTTTTATTCTTTGTTATTGGAATAGCCATCACAATTACTGCAAGACTGCCATCTTTTTTTGACAGGGTCGATAGTCATTCAGCAATCCTCTTGTGTCTATAAATTTGACAACCAGCCGTTTCGTTAGTTCGTCATATTCTGAACTACGCACTGGAAATTCTCGGCTCCCGAAAATTGAAAGTTACAGCTGAACATGCGTTCAAAACCCATTGACAATTCAAAGGTTTATTGATATAAAAAATGCAGTGGGGCTGTAGCTCAGTTGGGAGAGCGCATGACTGGCAGTCATGAGGTCGAGGGTTCGACCCCCTTCAGCTCCACCAGTTATTTCAAGCAGTTACAACCATCAGCCATTCTGAACAATCTCTAAATTGTATGTTTCTTTGCCAGTTGGTGCCTGATTGAACGAACCTATACTGAGTGCCTTTCTTTATCCTGGAAGTCATACCTTATTGTGTGCAATGCGGTTTGAGAGGATGTTTTAACGGTTTTATAAACCAATGCCTTCCACCAGCAAGTGGCTGCCAAGGACAAATTTTTTTGGATCTGACATTGAAAACCTAAGACTCGTACCGTGCAAGCCGGGGTAAACGAATGTTATATCTCTTAAAAGATTCTGCCCACCTCTTTTTTGTTTCGTCAAAGGAATAGACTACCTGTCTGAACCTCTATGGTACAGGGAAATACAGCACTACTTCCGGGATGTGGTGAAAGATAGTTCCTGGTGCAGCTAATCTGTAAGCTTGGTTACTGATCTTTCACTGTTTATTGCCAGCAATGAAAACACACAAACCCCGAGAAAGAATCCAATAATAAAAGTCAAAATTGCTATCACTTGTCCTCCTTTATTCAATGTCAGGACTGTTAAATTGAAGCCAAGCCTTTCCCAGTTTGTTACCGGCACCTATAGTCATTTTTTCATTAGATCAACAGCAAATTAAATACCACCTGAATTCATTTTGTAACTACTTGATTATTAAAAGAGTTTGTTGGAAAAGATGTAAATTAGTGTTTATACATAAAAGGATTTTTCCTTCAAATGGTGCAAAATGGTGAAGGGGATTCCCTGCATCCTAATCATTAGCACAGCAAAAGTGTCAAGGGCCATGTTAATTCCCCACCCCCGGGGCCACGGTTATTCCCCACTTTTCCCGGTTANNGAGAACATAAGCCAGGGAGTATACCCGGTCTTCTTGCTGACACAAAACACTTGACGTTAGCCCCCCGGGGCCACGGTTATTCCCCACTTTTCCCGGTTAGGGTAGTCGTTAGTTCCGTGTCTTCGGACTCAGTTTCTTCCTATACGATTCTCCTTCGTCAATCATGATATGATGGGCATGGTGGCTTAAGCGGTCCAGCGCCGAGTTGGCCATCACCGGGTCAGGGAAGAGCGCAACCCAGTCCTGAGGCGGCCGGTTGCTGGTCACAATCATGGATGATTTCAAATGCCGTTCCGTTACGATTTCGTAGAAGTCTTCCGCCTGGGGGGACGTGAGCGTGGTCAGCCCGAAGTCGTCGATGATCAGAAGATCCGGGTACAGATACTTTTTCAGGCTCTTCTCCCAGGATTGATCCGCTCGGGATGCAAACAGATGCCGGAGCATCTTCACCGCCTTGATAAAGAGCACGCTGTATCCCCTCCTGCAGGCTTCATGACCGAGAGCTTGAGCGAGATGGGTCTTGCCCACCCCTGCCGGTCCGTAGATGAGGATATGTTCCCGTTTTTCCACAAACAGGCAGGTGGCGAGATCCGTAATAACTCCCCCCTTGATCCTGGAGTTGAAGGCAAAGTCGAATCCTTCCAGGGTTTTTTCTTCTTCAAAGCATGCTTTTTTGAGGCGGGTCTCAAGCTTCTTCGCTTCCCTTCTCTCGATCTCGTCCTGCACCACAAGTGCTAAGAAGGCGAGGTGGGAGAGTTCATCGTTGTGCGCTTGCGTT
>MTKZ01018853.1_pt1 | contig 42613 bp, 31 predicted proteins | sample 1042781 | NCBI WGS metagenome assembly MTKZ01 (sample SAMN06212207, study PRJNA360539) | anaerobic digester metagenome | biome: Wastewater treatment plant; material: sludge; isolation source: anaerobic digester fed with sludge from wastewater treatment plant | place: Denmark: WWTP Viborg ...
GATAGAGTTTGGATCCACCCGAATCAAAGCCGTCCTGATAGACCAAAACCATCAGCCTGTCGTTAGTGGCAGCCACGAATGGGAAAATCAGTACGTGAATGACTTTTGGACCTATAGTCTCGAAGGTATCTGGGGAGGACTGCAGGATTGTTATTCAAAACTGGCAGCCGCTTACCATCAGCAATATCAAAGCCGATTAACCACAGTCTCTTCCATTGGTTTTAGCGCCATGATGCACGGATACATGCCGTTTGGCAAGGACGGCGATTTGCTGGCGCCGTTCCGTACCTGGCGCAACACGACAACAGGACAAGCTGCCGAACAACTGACGGATCTGTTTCAATTCAACATTCCCCAACGGTGGAGTATCGCTCACCTTTATCAGGCGATACTGAACAGTGAACCGCACGTCAGCAGGATCAGCTACTTGACCACCTTGGCAGGATATGTTCATTGGCAACTAACCGGAAAGAAAATCCTGGGCATAGGGGATGCTTCGGGCATGTTCCCGATCGATAGCGACACCCAAACCTATGACCAACGTATGCTTGAGCTGTTCAACGCAAAAGTGGCAGAGAAAAACTATCCCTGGAAGCTCCAGGGGATTTTGCCCGAAGTTGTCATGGCGGGCGCACCCGCTGGTTTTCTTACGGAGGAAGGCGCAAGATTGCTCGACCCAAGTGGTGCTTTACGGCCGGGTATCCCGCTGTGTCCGCCCGAAGGCGATGCCGGAACCGGCATGGTTGCCACCAATAGCGTGGCCGAGCAAACCGGCAACATTTCTGCAGGCACCTCGATTTTTGCTATGATCGTCCTGAAAAATAAAATTTCCAGGGTATACCCAGAGATTGACCTCGTCACCACGCCAGATGGTAAACCCGTGGCGATGGTTCACAGCAATAATTGCACCTCAGATCTCAATGCCTGGGTGGAGTTGTTCCATGAATTCGCCGGCTCAATTAGCCACGATATCACTCCATCCGAGATTTTCGAGAGACTCTTCAACAAAGCGCTGGAAGGTGAACCGGACTGTGGAAACTTACTCTCGTATAACTATTTTTCCGGTGAACCAATCACGCGCCTGGAAGAAGGGCGGCCGTTGTTCGTACGCATGCCCGACAGCCGGTTTTCGTTAGCCAATTTCATGCGGATGCACCTCTATTCGGCTATTGCCACCTTGCGGATTGGCATGGACATCCTTTTTGTCGATGAGCAGGTCAGGGTTGGTCAGCTGCTGGGTCACGGTGGTTTTTTTAAAACCAAAAATGTGGGGCAGAGTATCATGGCTGCGGCATTGAACGTGCCGGTTTCAGTGATGGAGACGGCAGGTGAGGGCGGCGCCTGGGGGATCGCCTTGCTTGCGTCTTACATGATGCAGAAGGGCGGTGGCGAGTCACTGCAGTCTTATCTTTCAAATAAAGTCTTCGTGGATGCGCCTGGTTCGACCATCCATCCTGACCAGGAAGATGTACGTGGGTTTGAAACCTTCATGGAGCGCTACAAAGCAGGATTGATCATTGAAAAAGCTGCGGTGCAATCCATGCAGTGATGGAATGGATGGTTGTTTTGGGTAGCATAAACGATGGCGTACCAGGATAATTTTTTAGAGATAACGGGAAAATTTGATGGAGAAAACAATGAATAAAAATGAGCGGAATGAGGTCTGGTTTGTCGTGGGTTCACAGCTTTTATACGGTCCCAAAGTGCTTGAGACTGTGGCTGCACGCGGCCAGGAAATGGCATCATACATCAATTCAAACGAGAACATTCCCTGTAAATTCGTTTATAAAGGCACGATCAAATCGAATGAAGAAGTCACCGCGATCGTCAAAGAAGCCAATTACGATGATAACTGCGTCGGAATCGTTGCCTGGTGCCATACCTTCTCTCCATCAAAGATGTGGATCAACGGGTTGAACCTGTTACAAAAACCCTATTGCCATTTTGCCACCCAATACAATCTCCAAATTCCGAACGAAGAAATCGATATGGACTTTATGAACCTCAACCAGGCAGCCCATGGTGACCGCGAGCATGGCTTCATCGGGGCGAGAATGCGATTGCACCGGAAGGTGATTGTCGGTTACTGGAAGGAAGAGAGTGTCCTTAAAGAGTTGGCTGGCTGGATGCGTGCCGCGGTAGGTTACAAGGTCAGCCAGAACCTTTCCGTCGTCCGCTTTGGTGACAATATGCGCGAGGTGGCAGTCACCGAAGGCGACAAGGTCGAAGCTCAAATCAAATTAGGCTGGCAGGTCAACACCTGGCCTGTGGGGGAGCTTGTCTCAGAGATAGAAAAAGTGACTGATGAAGAGGTGCAGGCGAAAGTCCAGGAATATACGGCGGAATTCGAACTCGACACCGACGATCTTCATGCAGTAACGTACCAGGCCAGGCAGGAAATTGCCATGGAACGCATTCTGCGAAGGCAGCACGCGGATGCATTCACCAACACCTTCGAAGATTTGTGGGGCATGGAAGAACTTCCGGGTATTGCTTCGCAGCATCTAATGGCTCGCGGTTTCGGCTACGGCGCGGAGGGAGACTGGAAGACTGCTGCCATGGTCCACATTATTAAAGCGATGGCCCAGGGGCTCGGCGGCGGCAGTTCCTTCATGGAGGATTACACCTATCACTTTGAAGAAGAAGATGGCTACTCGCTTGGCGCCCACATGCTCGAGATTTGCCCGTCCATCGCAGTGTCAAAACCGCGCATCGAAGTTCATCCGCTTGGTATTGGTGGAAAAGATTCTCCAGCCCGCCTTGTGTTTGAAGGGCGCGAGGGTAAGGCGGTGGTTATTTCTCTAATCGACATGGGAGGAAGGCTGCGGCTGATTGTGCAGGATGTCGAGTGTGTCAAACCGATCATGGAGATGCCCAACCTGCCCGTTGCCCGGGTGATGTGGAAGGTCAAGCCGAACCTGCGCGAAGGGATTAAGCAGTGGATCACGGCCGGCGGCGCACATCATACCGTGCTGACCTACGATGTAACCCCGGAGATGCTCGAAGCCTGGGCTGAAATGATGGATATCGAATACGTCCACCTGACCGAAAACACAAAGACCGATGAATTGATCAAGTCCCTCCGCGTCAACGACCTGCTCTGGAAATTGAGATAAAATGCTGGAGTGATGGAAATTTCCTGAATTGGAATTTAACAGCCAGTTCTATCTGGGCGATATCTTTAACTTTGCGAGGTAAAACGATTTTCTAATCGATTAGTTTTGTTTCAACCAGGTTGTCTATTCAGAAAAATAAGAGCCTGGGAAGGGCTGCTACAGCTGCTTCCCAGGCTCTTCAAATTGGTTGCGGTTGGTTTATCTGTTCAGTTGGTTGAAAGGATTGATCATGTTGGCGGAGTGAGCTTTGTAGAAGTCTTCGCTCTTGGTAATGCTGATCCTCTTGTCCAACTCGCCCAAATCATTGTCATCAAGGGTTTGAGCTTTGGATACGCTGCGAGCTTTGACATTGCTTGCAACGTGTGGCTTTCCGAATAAGAAAGAAAAGATATTGATTTTGCTTGTGACTAACATTTCAAACTCCTTTTTGATCCGATACTATTTCAGGGTCGATTCTCTTGACAGAGAGGATTACCAAGCCCAGGTCATTAATCCTTGCCAGTGTGCCGTGTAAGGCTGCCTGGTCAATCACCCGCCCCTCCAAAAGGGTCTTACCATCTTCCTGGGTGACGGTGAAGCCATCAAACCAACCAGACGATCCCTCATCGAGGTTTCCGTTTACCTCAATTTCGTAGGACGATGGTGATTCATACATTTGCGCGTTGGTCATGGCTTGTCTCCTTTTTTGTTCTGACCATAGTATCGATGCCATCTTGATGATTTGTCATCATCAAAGTTGATGATTCGGCAGCCTAATTCAATAAAAAAACCCCGCCAACTGACGGGGATCGGATGATTGGTGGGATGAAACTTCAGAACAAGCCGAGATCCCGGGCTTTTTGGAGGGCTTCAAGCCGCCCGTGCACATCCAATTTGAGATAGATATTTCGGATATGGGTGCGAAGCGTGGTTGGGGCGATCATCATCTCGCTGGCGATTTCTGGAACGTCCAGGTGTGAGTTCAGATACCGCAAGACTTCCAATTCACGCTCGCTCAACGGCTCAATCAGGTTGGCGCTCGCGGAGCGGAGTGGGGTGGTGTTATTTCCTCCGGGCTTGGGGGCTTCTTCCGGCAGGTGGAACGCGGTCAGGAGTTTCGTGATGTACTCAACCCTCACACCCCGACTTCGCAAGTTTTTTAGCAGTGATGCCATCGGAGCACCCCCCCCAACAAACATGCGCACATATCCTTCCGGTTCAGCTGCTGCCAGGCACATTTCCAAAGCCTGCTGCGCCTCCGCTTCGCGCCCAAGTGCCTGCAACGAAAGCGCGTAGATTGGCAGTAACTTTATCCAGAGCAGGTTCCAGCCTTTTTGCTGGAGTTCATCGAGCGTTTTCTCGACTTTCTTGATCACGTCCAGAAAGAGGTTCTGCTGATAGAGCAGTGAGACTTCCATGAACAGCGCTTTATTGTTTTTGTCTTCTTCAGCGGCAGAAAAGCAACATATATATTTCTTCGCAGCCGTGGGAACATCCCCTTTCGCTAACAGGAGCATGATCTCATTCTCAGCCGAAATGCGGGCATACCAGGGGGAAATTGCTCCCGTCACTTTCATGGCTTGCAGATTGACCGCGAAGGCTTCCTCAAATTCCCCAGCGGCACCCAGGGCTTCAGAAAGGCAGCTCATGGCGTAGTTAAGCGCGTCGGCCTGCCCCCACTGTTCTGCCAGGGCGACGGCTTGCCGCGCCAAAGACACGGCAGTTTCCAGTTCATTCCACTCGATCAGAATATTACTCTTGGTGGCATAGGCATGCGCCAGAACTGGGAACCTCTGCGAAGACTGATGGACTTCTTCTGTCTTGTATACGGCAATCTGGCACAAAGAGAAAGCTTCGCGCAGGTGGCCCTGCAATAGGTGCGCGTAAGCCAGGTTGGAGCTTGTATAAAGCAGTTCGTGCACTCTGCCGATCTTTTTCCCGGCCGCAAGCGCCATCTCAAACGCTTGGGTGGCTTCAAGGAAGTCCCCCCGATATTGTAGAGCCAGACCTTGGATATTCAACAAATGGGTTCGGGCTGCCCAATCCTCCTCTGGCAAATTCTCCATGGCGCGCTGAACAAATTCCAAAGCCAGTTCTGCTTCCCCGTTCATCCAGGCCAGATACGCCCTGATCGCCGCCAGGTGGCTGCACAGGTGCCGTCTTTCGGAATCCTTCTGCACGTTATCAAAGATCTGTTCAGCTTGCTGCAAGAGTTCATTCATGCCGGTCGAAGGGTCCGCATAGACTTTCGCCCAGGCATAAGCCATGCACAACCAGGGATTGGATGAAACCTGATGGCTGGGAAGTTCTTCAAAATTCCTCAACACATCAAACAATTCCGCATTTTCAAGCATCGCCAGGGCGTTCCCGGTAACGGATTGATGTACCCGGTCAATATCACCGGCAGCCAGGGCATGGCGGATAGCCTCCGAGGGCAGATGATTCGCGGCATACCAGTCACTGGCACGCTGATGCAGCTGGGGAATGCGTTCAGGACAAAGTTGCTTAATTTGCTTGCGCAAAAACTCGGCAAATAGATGATGGTAGCGATACCAATGCTGCTCCTCATCAAGTGGGATCAAAAAAAGATTGGCACGCTCCAACTGATCCAGAAACGCCTGGCTGCCTGGCTTGTTGATAACCACATCGCACAGGGGCGCACTCAACTGATCCAGGATGGAGGTCTGATACATAAACGAGCGAACCTCCTCGGTTTGCTGGCTGAACACTTCATCCAGCAGGTAATCCAGGATAAATCGATTTGAGCCCGAAAAGGTCCTGATAAACAAAGAGACACTTTCTGCTCCCTGCGACTTATATCTGGCTTGCATTGAGAAGGCGGCCATCTGCAGACCGGCAATCCACCCCTCGGTCCGGTCATGAAGGGCAGCAATTTCTTGCGGCGATAATTTAAAATTGAGAGTCCCCTGTAAGAACTGTTTGGTTTCCTCGTATTCAAAACGCAAATCTATCGCCCGCAGTTCGTTCAACTCGCGGCGGGCACGCCAGCGGGCAAGCGGCCAGGGGGGATCCATCCTGCTGGTGATTATCAGATGCAGGCTGTGGGCGTCCTGCGGCAGATGTTCAATCAGGAAGGTCAAATCCTGGTGGATCTGGCTGTCTGAAAGGGCGTGGATGTCATCCAGCACCAGGCAAACCGGCTCTTCAAGCGAGGAAAGCTGGTTGATCAGTTCTGTAATCTGATCTTCCATGGATCCGGTTTGAACAGTGCGCGCAGCCTGGAGGATTGCGCCACCGATGTTGGCACGTTGAACCGGCGCCAGGGTATTTAAAGCCGCAATGAAATAACTCCAGAATCGCGCAGGAGAGTTTTCGCCTTTCTCCAGTGATAGCCAGGCAACCGGGAGTCCCGCTTGGGCATGCCACTCGCTAAGCAAGGTGCTTTTACCATAACCAGCTGGGGCAGAGATTATAGTCAGGCGGCAGCCTCTGGCAATGCCTTCATTCAGCCGGGTGACCAAACCAGGCCGATTGACCAGGTTGCCATGCAGCGGAGGAACATGAACTTTGGTGGCGAGCAGGTTATCTGACACGTTCTTTCTCCTTGAACGCTAGACCGCTTTTTATTATACGAGAAAATCAATATAATCCAATAAGCATAAGGAAAATTACAAACCCATCTCCTGTTTTCAACAAACATGATGCCATCGATTAGGCGTTGAGCGGAGATTTGTGAAAGATAATATCCTCCATCAAAGCCAGAGTGAACAGTCCATAGTTCGGAGAATTTTGCCTAACCTTAACCATACAAAATTAGTATGGTTATCAAAACCTGGACAGAGCTGTGATATATTATTAGTAAGTATCTTCCTAAAAACTGTGCGTTAAAATCAACTTCTTCAAGCAACAAGTGCATGAAGAGTTGCCTGAAAATTGCAGTTCTTTCTTATAAGTGATTGTTGAATTTTGCCACGAATAGCTTACTTAAAAAGGAGGATTTTCAAAATGAAAACGATTTATCGCTTGTCATTGGTTGCCATCATGTTGAGCCTGGTGCTTTCGGCTTGCATCACTGATGCCCCATCCACGCCGACTGTTGCGGACAGCACGATTGTAATTCGCGCTGGCACCGGGGACGGTGGGGATGGACTGACCCCTCATCAGCAGATCATCCAAAACTTTGAGGACCAGAACCCAAATGTCATTGTCCAGCTTGAGCCTGTCTCTGGACGTGATTATTATGCCCGCTTGCTCACCCAGCTTTCGGCCAAGGCTGCCCCGGATATCATGCAAATCGGGGATGACGCGGTGCCTTCTTTCGTCTCCAAGAACGCTTTTGTCCCTCTGGATGCGTATCTCACGGGCATCAATTTTGATCCCAGCATTTATCTCCCCGGACTTTTGGATCCGGGAAAGATTGATGGCAAACAGTATCTCCTTCCCAAGGACTACTCACCGCTGGCGGTCTACTACAACAAGACCCTATTCGATGCAGCTTCCGTTCCTTACCCGGTGGAGGGATGGACCTGGGAGGATTTGCTCGCTGCTGCCCAACAACTGACCCTCAAGGACGCCTCAGGTAATGTGACCCAGTGGGGCATCCAGTTGCCGGCTGCCTGGACGACCGGCTTTGAATATTGGGTGGCAGCTGCTGGTGGTTCACTGATCAGCGCGGATGGCAAAAGCTTTGCCGGCGCCATGGACTCTCCGGAAGTGGCTCGGGCTGTACAGTTCTATGCCGACCTGTACAATAAATACCAGGTCGCTCCTCAGCCGGCGGATATGAATGCCTTCGGCGGTGGAAACAGCGAGTTTGCCAGCGGCAAAGCGGCAATGATGCTTTTTGGGCGGTGGCCGCAAAGTGGCTTTAGGACCAACCCTAATATTTCCCTGGGTGTTGTCGCTCCGCCGCAGGATAAGGTGCGCGCCAACATCCTGTTTTGGGGTGGCTTTGGCATTGCAACTTCTTCCTTACAGCCGGAGACTGCCTTCAAATACCTGAGCTTTGTTTCTGGGGAGCCAGGCGCACAGGTTTGGAAGGATTGGGCGTTACCGGCGGTTAAGAGTGTCGCGGAGTCTTCGGGGCTGTCCGCAGACCCGATCGAAGGCGTTTGGATTGGGGAATTGAACTACCTTGTGCCCCGGGCCTACACCTTCACCCCCTACTGGAATGAAACAGCGGACCCGGCGCTGCGCAGGGTGCTCGAATCGGTCATCCTCGATCCAAATGCTGATGTGCAAGCGCTGCTAACCCAGGCTGCAATCGATGCCCAGACTGCTCTGGATAAATTGGGAAATTAAAGACTTCACATTCGAATGGGATGGGGTAATGCGCGTGCAGAGACAATATGCACTCGTGTTACCCCATAATCCTTTCATTAATTGAAACGGAACTAATTTTGCCAATGCGAACTGCCCACCGGAAAGAAGCGCTAAATTTTTATATCGCCATTTCTCCCTGGCTGGTGGGTTTTGTCCTGTTCACTGCCGGACCAATGTTGATCTCGCTTGTTACCAGTTTTACCGACTGGGATCTCTTGACTGATCCGCAATGGGTCGGGCTGGAGAACTATCGAAATCTGGCATCGGATCCAAACTTCATCCAATCGATCAAGGTCACTCTGACCTATACTGCAGCGTATGTCCCCCTCGACATGATCGGGGGTCTGCTCCTGGCGCTTCTGGTACGACCGCGATTGAAAGGGATTGGTGTCTTTCGCACCATTTTTTACTTGCCGACAGTCTTTTCCGGGGTGGCTTTTGTGGTGGTGTGGCTGTGGATGCTCAATCCGAATGGCGGATTGATTAACCTCGTGCTTGGTTGGTTTGGAATTGAAGGTCCACGCTGGCTGCTTGATCCAAAATACGCCTTATGGTCCCTGGTAATGATGAGCTTCTGGGGCTGGGGTCGTTCAATGGCGCTCTACCTGGGCGGAATGCAGAGTATCCCTGGTGAGCTTTATGAAGCCGCGGCCATGGATGGCGCCAACAGTTTTCGCCAGTTTTTCAAGATCACCCTGCCGTTGCTCTCTCCGATGATCTTTTTCAACCTGGTGTTGAGCGTGATTGCCACCTTCCAATCCTTCACAAGCGCCTTCGTGGCAACAAATGGAGGTCCGCTTGATTCGACCCTCTTCCTGGTTCTGTACATCTACCGCCAGGCATTTGAGTACTTCCACATGGGCTACGCGGCTGCCCTCGCCTGGGTGCTGTTTGCCATTATCCTTGTCTTGACCCTGGTGCTTTTGCGCAGTCAGAAGTTTTGGGTGTTTTATCTCGGAGAGCGAAATGATTGACAGCGCTAATGATTTCGCGGTTCAATCCTGGCGGGCAGCAAAATGAAAGATTATGTAACCCCCATTTTGCAGCCGCGTGGTTGGCGAAAAAGCTTGCGCATAGGCTTGCTTATCCTTGTGGCTGCATTGTTCCTTGCTCCCACCTTGTGGATGATCTCTTCCTCTCTCAAGCCGGATTACGAGATTTTTGCCACGCCGCCATCCCTCTTGCCAATCAGCCCACGCTGGCAGAATTATGCTGAGGCGCTGACCTCCTTGCCGTTCGGACGTTTTGCCATCAACACGTTGATCATCGCGATCAGCACAATTGTTGGGCACTTATTATCCTGCTCCATTGTTGCTTATGGTTTTGCCCGATTGAACGGACCGGGCAAGGGCTTCTTTTTTGTCTTGATGCTTTCCACTCTCATGCTGCCTTATCCGGTCACCATGGTCCCACTTTTCATCATCTTTTCAAAAATTGGGTTGATCAATAGTTTTGTCCCACTGATCTTGCCGGCTTTCTTCGGCAATGCTTTTTATATTTTCTTGCTGCGCCAATCATTCAAGCAAATCCCTGTCGACCTGGAAGATGCTGCCCGGCTGGACGGCGCTGGCACTTTGCAGGTGCTGCTCAATGTGATTTTGCCGCTTTCAAGACCGGCGCTGGCAACGGTGGCGATTTTCACCTTCCAGGCTGCATGGAACGATTTTCTCGGTCCCCTGATTTTCCTGCATGACCAATCTCTCTACACCCTGCAGCTTGGACTAAGCCTTTTCCGCGGCGCTTATAATGTGCAGTGGGCATACCTTATGGCGGCTTCACTGGTGGTAACCCTGCCGGTTATTGCCATCTTCTTCATCGCGCAGAAGTCCTTCATTGAGGGAGTCGGTTTTACGGGCACCAAACTGTGAAAAACGGATAGTTATATATATGACTGCCAGGAATTAGCAGGGGGAAAAGGGTCTGTTAAGACAAGGATGGTTTACAGTTTGTGTGGGGTGATTGTTTACACTTTAATAATTAAAACAGATCATTTAGGATTGTTGGGGCAGCCCCATGTACGCCATGCAGGCAGGTAACCACGGGGGGTTCCCCCTACATCTGGGATTTACGGGAGAAACGGCTTTGTAGGGGCAGACCCCTGCGTCTGCCCTGGAGAGTGTAAACAATCACCTTGGATAATGTGTAAACAATCATAATTGTCTAAACTGGGTCACAAAGGATTCCAATACTTGCTTAAGCATAGTTGACGTTAATACCTACTTGTTCTACTCAATATCTGGTAAATCAAAAAAGGAAGGTTTGTATTTGCATCAAGTATGATACATAGGTTATCCTACTATCCCAAAACCGACCTGTTGTTTACGCAAACGGCACTTAAGTTAGTGGCACGATATTAAGAGAGATTTTGATGAGAAATTCAAAGATATTACTGATACTGACACTAATCGCTATTGTGGTTAGCGCTTGTAACCTGGCGGCAGGCACGAAAGAATTGGTTTCAACACAATCAACTATTCCTGGAGCAGAGTCATTCGACCCGATAACGCAAACAGCAATCGATAACACCTACACCAAACAAGAAGGCGTGGACGTAATCTACTTTGCCGGCGGCTGTTTTTGGGGCGTAGAAAAGTTGATGCAGTCAATCCGGGGGGTGGTGGCAGCCACCAGTGGTTACGCCAACGGAAAAGCCGTCATCGTGCCAACCTATGATCTGGTCGTCACCGGAGAAACCGGTTATCGTGAAACGGTGCGGGTCGAATACAAACCGGAACAAGTCAGCCTGGATGCCCTGATTTTCGCTTATTATCAGGTTGTCGATCCAACCGTTGAAAATGCGCAGGGTTACGACGTGGGCACTCAGTATCAGACAGGTATTTATTACACAGGCGAGGAAGCCAAAATTGCGGTTGAACGGATTACTAACATCGTTAAGCAGCGATACGAGGAATTCGTTGTGGAAATCAAACCCCTGGAACGCTTTTATGAAGCGGAAGAATATCATCAGGACTACCTGGTGAAGAATCCCATGGGCTATTGCCACATTTCGAGGGATGAGATTGCTGTCATTACCAATATCATCGTTGATCCGGGCGACTACCCACGCCCAACGGACGAGGCGATCAAGGCAATGCTTACAGAACTGCAATACAACGTGACCCAGCAGGCAGGCACCGAAGCGGCATTTCGCAATGCCTATTGGGATAACCATGCTCGCGGGCTTTATGTGGACATTGTCACGGGCGAGCCTTTGTTTTCATCCAGTGATAAGTTCGATAGCGGTACCGGTTGGCCGAGTTTCTCCAGGGGCATCGACGAGAACGCTTTTGTTTACATCGACGACGACTCTTTTGGTGTCACCCGTACCGAGGTCCGCAGCCGTGCCGGAAACACGCATTTAGGACACGTTTTCTATAACGAGAGCCTGTCGCCAACAGGTACGCGCTATTGCATTAACAGTGCTGCTCTGCGATTTGTGCCCTACGAGGAGATTGAAGCCGAAGGATACGGATACCTGATGGACTATATAGACTAATTCCAGGAAAGACAACAAAATGTCGTCCTGGAAGATCCAGGGCGACATTTTTAAGTCAAAGCCGACAGAAAATGAAGTACTATTTACCCGCGTGATCCAAAAATGTAGCCACCCACACCAGCGGTGCGTTCCAGTTGATCGCGACTTCATTGGTGGTGTAGGATTGCACGTCATCCACATAACGCTTGGAAGGCGGCAGACTCATCAGGTCAGCCGCGTCCGAGGGCGGATCAGCTGGGTTGAAGTTGGGTCCACCCGAAAGCGCGCCAGCCGGAGGGGCCGGGAAACCGCGCGCCGGGTCGTTGGCCCAGAAGCGGTGGTGCGGGTGTAGCATCGGGTAGGCGCCATAACCCGCGACAAAGCTTTTGTTCAGCGCGTTTCGCCCCAGGATGTAATCCATGCTCAGACGCACACTATCGAGATAGCGCGCCTCTTCGCTGACCTTATAAGCCATGCTCACCAGCAGCATGTTGTTCAGGATCAGTCCGTTCGAGCCCCAGGGATAATCCTCGTCGATCAGCGCCTTGTACCCGTCCTGATTCTGCACCTTAATCAGCTCATCCGCGTAAGCAATGACTGCTTGCTGAAGGGCGGTTTTCTGTTCCTCAGAAAGTGAGATTTCGTGGGTCAGAAGCGAGATGGTGCCCAGGGGTGCTACGTGCCCCCAATCGAAGGCGTCCGCAGCAGCGAATTCTTTTGAGCTGAGCAAGTATTCCTTGTATTCCTCTTTACCAGTGGTAATGAAGAGCTCCGCTGCTGCCCAATAAAATTCATCGCTGACATTCTTGTCGTCGTAGTTGCCACCGCCCGCGCCGGGGGTGTTGCCGGCGTAAATGCCGGGGTTCTCCAGCGCGGCCTGCCAGGCAATTTCAGCTGCAGCCAGGCAGCGATCCGCGAAGGGTTGATCGAGACCGTTCCAGATACGCGCGCATTGCGCGGCGGTGGCGGCCAGGTTGAGGGTGGCAGCCGTGCTTGGCGGGAACAGGTAGCGACCCTGCCCGGGCATGGCGTGGTCGTTATCGTTATTCACTTCTGTGGGGGGTACCATCGGCAAGCCGGCCCAAGCTTCATCATGGAGTTTGTGATGCGCCATGCCGGCTTTGGGCTGACCCTCCGGCACCTGCATCGCCAGCAGAAACTCCATCTCCCAGCGGGCTTCATCCAACAGGTCCGGGATGCCATTGCCGGCTTCAGGGATCATTTGGGAGCCATCCGGGAAGCCTTCCCAACCCTGTTCGTAAAGATTGAGCAAGGTCCAGACGGTGATACCGCCATTAACCACGTACTTGCCAAAATCGCCCGCGTCGTACCAGCCGCCTGAGGCGTCCAGCGTATAGTCGCATCCTGGCCAATCGTTGCCATCCGGGTCTGTGCCTTTGTAACAGGTCACGTTGGCATCCGTCACGTGCCCTGCCGGACGCGCCAAATCCTTGCCGGCGTATTTTTCTTCAATGGCAATGCCGGTGCGGTTCAGATAGAAGTAACTCAGTGCGTCGTGCTTCAACCGAGTGTAGATTTCATCAGAAATATTGAATGGCACACTTGTCAATCCTGCAGCTTCCAGGGTGTAACCTTCTCCAGGCTCGGTGCACGCGGAGAAATCAATCTCGTGCAGGCTGTCGCCGGAGTTTGAGTCTTTGCCTTTGAAAGTCGTGAGTCCACTGAGCACTTCTTCACCCGCGGCGTTTTTCAGCACCCAGGGTAAGGGTCCAGCGGCATCGGAGGCAACCAAAGCAATCTTATTGCCATTCACGAAATAGCCCACCTGGTTGACGCTCACCAGCGCCGGAATAACCTCCGGACCTGGGGTGGGTGTCGGTTCAGGCGCTGCAGCGATTAAACTTGGTTGTGGGATGTCTGTCCTGCCGAGTTCAAAGAAGAGCGCGCGCCCGAACAGGCTTGGGTTCTCCCAGGAGAGGTCGGAGGTATCGGCGTTCGACCATATCAGCTTGATGTCCCGGTCCTGCTTGGAGGCGCCGTTGATCTGCGCCTGGAAGCCGAATTCCTTACCATGTGTCACCTCGAGCAGGTCTTTCAGCGAAAGCGCGGCTTCAAAACCCCAGCCATTATCGGTCTTAAAGACGAACCCGCTCACTTTCGCGTCGGAGCTGAAGACCCCCGTAATGGTCAGCGCGTTCGGGTCGGTGTTGCCAATATCAGATGCATTGATATTGACCTGCATTATCTTCAAATCATAGGAGGTGGCGCTGAGATCCCCGGAGGCGTTGACATAAAACTCCATTGAGTCCTCGTTCCAGAACTCCGTGCCATGCTTACCTGTGATGAGGGTCTTATCCGGCATTTGCATGGTGATGTAGAGGTTCTCCAGGTCTGCCGCAACTGAAAACGTGAAAGACCCATTTTCCGCCGGATCGACTGAGGGCGTGGGACCCCGATCGACGGTAATAGACGGTATGTTTGCCCAATCTGAAAGGTCTCCATCCACAGAGATGTTGACCGGGAAGGGCACGTAAACCACTTCTCCGCTGATCTCTGCAGGGATGGAAGGCGTTGGCTCAGGAATTGGAGTGTTGGTGGGAGTATTGGTCACTTGATCCTCCGGTTGTGTTTCGGTAGTGGGTGCTTCACCGCATGCTGACAAAGCCAGTGTAAAAGCTATAAAAACCAAAAGAAGAACTCTGAAAGATATTTTCATCACACTTCCTCCTGACCTTCCGCTCTGATGCGGGGCAAGTCTGATATTGATTATAGATGATTTACCTATACCCAGAGCTGATTTACTCTTACCTGTTTTGGTCAGGTCTCGAGCTACCACTCAAACCGCATGCAGGGATTATTTTATGTAAAAAATTATCATTCAACCTAACAATAGCGTTTTAGCACCCTTGAAGATGAACTAACCCCAGAAACTTGTCCAATCACTATAATTGTTCTAAAATGGATTAAGCATCACCTCTTTACTCTTGCTCATACTATTGATGAATGGATCGGAATTTACCACCATTAGAATCCTTCCGCGGATTCATATGCCAAAGAAATCTTACTTTTATCAATCACATTAACATCGGATCAGCAATACTTATCGCCAGTAATTCAACCGGCAGCAGTTCACATAGGATGCACGTTTGAACACCTCATCCATGAAGAAACCTTTCCTCAAAGCCTGTTTGCTTGGCTCTCCCCAGTTCTGGTTGGACGATGATATCCTCTTGCTACCATTAACTCGGAAAACCATCTCACTTTTGGCTTATCTTCTGCTGCACCCACATAGCATTCATTCGCGAGAAAAGCTTGCCACCTTATTCTGGGGCGATTTTTCCGATCAGCAAGCCAGGCACTCCCTTCGCACCGCCATGACAACTCTGCGCAAAGAACCGGTGCCTGATCTATTCACCACAGATCGTGACACTGTCCAGATCAATCCGGATGCATCCGTCTGGGTCGACGCGCTCCAATTTGAGAAAGATGCCATTTCTGCTGCCAGAGGAGAGACCAATAGCCTTGAGGATGCAATTGCTCTTTATAATGGTGACCTACTGGTCGATTTCTATGACGACTGGATTCTGCGAAAACGCGACCACTACTGTAATCTGTATCTCGATCTATTATTGCGCATGACCCAGTTGCTGCGATCGAAAAGTGAATATGGACGTGCAATTGAATGTGCACAAAGAGTAATAGATATCGATCCAGCAAACGAACGCGCTCACCAGCATTTGATCTTCTGCCACCTGGCAAACGGAAATCGCAACGCGGCAGTCAGGCAGTATGAAGATTTCCGCCGTGTTCTACAAGAGGAATTGGCGCTTGAGCCTTCGCCTGAAACCACAGCGCTTTACCAGTGGATCAAGCAAGCGCCTGTGAAGTCTATTGAAGCACGCGTTACCAATTTGCCACTTCCGCTGACGAGTTTTATCGGGCGCACAGGAGAGATGGCGAGAGTGAAGTACATGCTCTCGCAAGAGCGCCTGGTCACGCTTACAGGTTCGGGTGGGAGTGGCAAGACACGCCTGGCTATTCAAGTGGCAAGCGACCTGGTGGATTCGTTCAAAGATGGCGTCTGGTGGGTTGATTTCGCCCCATTGATGAATGCAAAACTTGTCTCTCAGAAAGTTGCAAAGGTCCTCGGAGTCCTCGAAGTTCAAAACGCACCCATGAGTAAAACTCTCGTGAACCATCTTTCCACCCTAAATGTCCTGCTTGTGTTGGATAATTGTGAGCACTTGTTAGATGAAATTTCAAACCTCGCCATAACCCTCCTCGGTAAGTGTGCGAACGTACAGATATTAGCGACAAGCCGTGAAACATTAAACATTCCGGGCGAATCTATTTTACGCGTCCCATCTCTCTCATTTCCGATTTCGCGACAACTGTTACCTGGGGAGAACTTGGAAGATTATGAAAGCATACGGCTCCTGTTGGATAGATCAGCAGCCATTGGGGTGGATTTCGCGCTAAGCCAGGAAAATGTTTCTTCGATTGCCCAAATCTGCAGGCGGCTTGACGGCATTCCACTTGCAATTGAACTTGCGGCCGCGCGCCTCAATGTCTTGACGCTTGATCAGATTGCTGCACGCCTGGATGATCGCTTCAATTTGCTTACTAATAGCAGCCGCACCACGTTGCCGCGCCATCAAACCTTGCGGGCGGTGATTGATTGGAGTTACGACTTGCTTTCGCACAAGGAGCAGGTCTTCCTGTGTCGCTTAGCAGTTTTCGTGGATGGTTGGACCCTGGATGCCGCTGAGGCAGTTTGTGCGGAAGTCGTTCCAGCCCACGAAGTCATGGATTTGCTGGCAAGTCTGGTTGATAAATCACTTGTGGAAGCTGTCGAGAAGGCAGGGGGTGAAGCTCGCTACCGCATGCTGGAAACAATGCGCCAATACGGACTGGAAAGGCTTCATGAGGCTGGTCAAGTGGAAGCAGCCCAGCATTGCCATGCGCTTTTTTTTGGTGAGCTGGCTGAAAAAGCAGAGCAGGGGATGCGGGATGCAGGCATGCACCTGTGGTTCGAGCGACTCTAAGCAGAACATGATAACTTTCGCAGTGCACTTGAATGGTCGCTTGCTCACGAATCTCCGCAGCTAAGCCTTTGTTTTGCTGGTGCTTTGGGAAATTTCTGGCATCGCGGTTATTTGCACGAAGGGCTCACCAATCTGGATCGTGTGTTAGAGCACGGAAAAAAGGCATCGCCTAACTTGCGTGTTAAGGCTATGGCATCGGCAAGCTGGTTGGCGCGGGATTTGGGAAACTACGGAAAAGCAACCAGCTTGTATGAAGAGAGCCTTGAGATTCTGCGCGCGGTGGGAGATAAGTTTGGCCTGGCGGACGCGCTTATCCAGGGTGGTCTTTTGGCTGTCTACAAGAATGATCCGCAAACCGCCAGCGCTTGTTTTACCGAATCCCTGGCTCTCTCGGAAGAGGTCGGTTACCGCTGGGGGCGTGCCAGGGCATTGGTAAACCTGGCGCACGCCGCTCTGTTTAACCTCCAGTGGAATGAGCAAGCAAGAGCACTGGGTGAGGAGAGCTTGCGGCTGTTCAGTGAACTGGGCGATTCAACCGAGCAGGCGCATGCCTTGATCATTCTCGGACCCGGATCCCATTACCAGGGTGACGACCAGCGCGGGCGTGAGTTGATCGAACAGGCTATAGCCATTTGCCGCCAGGCAGGAGATAGACGTCAACTCGCCTGGGCTACTTCAGCGCTTGGTGTGATGATCTACTGGCAAGGCAAAAATAATGAAGCCTTACCTGTAGCCAAGGAAGGTTTGCGCTTGGCAATGGATCTGGGTGAAAAGTCAATCACAGTCTTTGTAAGCCTTCTACTTGCCCTACTTGCAAAGGATCGAGGAAAAATCGAGCAGGCACTCCATCTATTGGGCTCCGCGATTGCTTGGGGCGAGTCTTTTGGCTATCGACTGACTCCATTCCAGTGGGACATTATCAACCGGGATCTTGACGCCATGCGCGCTAATTTGGGAGCAGAGATATTTACTAAACTGTGGTCAGAGGGTGCAGCAAGGTCTTTCGAGAAGTCAGTACAAGACGCATTGCCAGACTAATTCTGGTTTCCAAAGTTTTCCTTCGTACAAGACTGAGATAACGCAGATTTGACGATAATTTGACGATCATCCTGTATCGTAATAGCTATCAGGTGATCAATAGGTGGTTTAGGTAAAACTTAAAACCACCCGCCCCCGCCTGATGTGAATTGAGAGTATATCCAAACAATCGGATCGCTGACCATCATAAATATGACAGCCAGGTATTTTGTCAGCCCTCTCACAAGAAATTCTCTTCTAGCCCCTAAAGGAGGTTTAAAAATGAACACACTTTTCTTGGTCACTATGATCATTCAGGCTCTCTTCGGACTTGGTTTCACGTTGTTTCCAGGTCTCATGCTTGCCCCATTTGGAGTGACGTTGACTTCTACCGCCACAGTTTTTGCCAATCTTTTTGGCTCAGGGTTGATCGGCTATATCGTTCTGCTCTGGTTCGCTCGAAAACAGATAAACCAGAGTTCAAGAAAATCACAGTTTACAGTGAGTTTGTCTTTCTGCTGATAAGCACGGTCATTTTAGTCATGACTCAATTGAAAGGCTTAATGAACCCTCTGGGATGGGCAATAGTTATCAAGCATATTGTGCTTCTGATCTGGTTCGGATATTTTTTCTTGAAAAAGAATAAAACAACGTGATGCCAGTGAGTTCTCGTGGTGGTAAGATAGGATTTGTAAAGAATTCCTTCTTTGGTCAGACTCATTAGCACCATTGAAATGCACGGTTGTGTTTATCTCTAATCTGTTTACCCGCTTCTGAGGAGGTCGTTCCTATGGTGATGCCAATTCTCCAGCCAGGTGTTGAGGTACGTCAGCTCCATTCGCGAATCATCAATCAAGGAATGCGATTGTATATCAAACTGCCATGGAGTTACGAAAGGAGCGATTCCGCTTATCCTGTACTCTACAGTCTGGACGCAAATCGCTCCTTTCCTCTTTATTCAACCATGTCGTCGATCTATGAAACACCCGGGTTCAATACACAGGAAATCATCATTGTCGGGATCGGGTACGAGGTAGATGAGGACCGGTTCAAAGGGTTGGCTCAATGGGCTGCGTGGAGAACGCGAGATCTGCTGCCCGAAAAGAGTGAAAGAATTGAAGCATATTGGCAAGCAAGATTATCTCCACTTATGGAGGGAGAAGAAATCCGGGTTCAAAACGGCGGAGCTCATAATTTTCTCCAAGCCATAAAAGAAGAGATCATTCCATTCATCGAGAATAATTATCGCGCCTCGTCAAAGGACCGGGGGCTGGCCGGCTACTCTTACGGCGGTCTGTTCACGCTCTATGCACTTTTTACTGCCCCGCAATTATTTACGCGCTACTTTGCCGGTAGTCCCACAATGTTCGAGGAGTTGTTCAAATACGAGGAGAATTATGCCTCTGCTCACAGCGACATGAAAGCACGGCTTTTTCTTACAACAGGTAGCAGGGAATCTGAGGTACTTGAACCTTTGCGCCATATGCTGACATGTCTGCAATCGCGCATGTATCCATCCTTGGAATTAGTGACCCATGTGTTTGAGGATGAGGGACATTCATCAGCTTACGCTGCTTCGGTTAGTCGGGCTTTGTGTATGCTTTATTATGAGGGTGGAATGAAAGATTGATATGTTCTAGTAGCCCCGACAGCTTAGTCATCCGGCACTCCTCAAGCTTTATTTATCCTTTTGCAATTGCTTGTCATTCACCATTAATATTGTATAATCCCCATTATACAAATGGGAGAGAAATGACCGCGATAAACGACCTGCCTGATGAACCTAAATATTCTGTACAAAGAATCAGCGACCTGACTGGTATTAATCCTGTAACCTTGCGTGCCTGGGAAAGGCGCTACGGCATCCTGAATCCAGGTCGCGATGAGAACCATTATCGAATGTACTCAGATAGGGATCTGGCTATTCTCAGGTGGCTGATCAGCAAGAAGAACAATGGCGTCTCTATCAGTAACGCTTCGGCTAATTTGCGCGAAATGATTAAGCAGAATAACTGGCCGGAAGTCATTCCGTTTGGGATCGCCCAGGCAAAAACAGTCAGCGCAGTGCCGCCGCAGCGCTACGCCGATGATCTTTTTGAATTGTTAACGAAGCACAACGAAGTAGAGGCGGCCAGGTTGTTTGAGGAAGTGATCTCCAAATTTGACCTTGAAACCCTGATTGAAAAAATAATCACACCCACGCTCATCTCTGTGGGGGAAGCCTGGGTTCGAGGCGAGCTGATGATCAGCACGGAGCACTTCGCGACCGCTTTCTTGCTAAGCAGATTGAATAACCTATATATTTCGCTCCCGATTGTTAGTAAAGGCCGCAGAATTCTGATAGGTGGGGCACCAACTGAAGAACATGAGATGGGCGCTTTGATGATGGCCGTGCTCTTGAGGAACCGGGGTTACAGGGTGGAGTTTCTGGGGGCCAACTTGCACCTGGACGATCTGACGGACTATGCCCAGCAGATTAAGCCTCGTCTGGTAGTGCTAACTGCCAGCACTAACCGGGTGGCCATGGAATTGCTGCGGGCGCAGGCAAAGCTCAACACAATTTCACCTGCTCCAGTTTTCTGCTTTGCTGGTTTTGCTTTTGATTTTTACCCCGAGTTGGTTGATAAGATTCCGGGTATCTATCTTGGAAATTCGATGGTCAAAGCCCTCGACCAAATCAAGCAGCTCTTGACTGCAAAATAAACCTCTCAAAAAAGCTCACAACCACCCATGACCTGGGTGGTTTTTGTTAAAGTCCCCCTCCAGGTTCATCCGCCAAAAGGCTTAAATAAAAAAGAGTTGGCAAGTATTTGCCAACTCTTTTTCTCAACCAATTTCAATGTTTACTGTGGAGGCAGAAGCACTGCATCGATGACGTGGATGACGCCGTTGGAGGCTTCGACATCGGTGATGATAACTTCGACGGTGTCGTTCAGGTAGACCTTGCCATTATCAACTTTGATGGTGACAGGCTCGCCCAGGACGGTATCGGCACTGGTCAGGGTGACCACATCGGCTGCCGGGACTTTTCCGGAGACGACATGGTAGAGCAAAATGGACTTGAGCTGTTCGAGGTTCTCGGGGAGCAGCAGGGATTCGACGGTGCCTTCGGGCAGTTTCGCGAAAGCATCATCTGTCGGGGCAAAGACGGTGAAGGGGCCTTCGCCTTTGAGAGTGTCGACCAGGTCGGCAGCGCCCAAAGCGGCGGCGAGGGTGGTGAAGCGGCCATCAGCAACGGCGGTGTCCACAATGTCAACCAACTTGGCAGGGGGCAGCAGAACGGAGTCGATTACGTGGATGACGCCGTTGGAGGCTTCGACATCGGTGATGATCACTTCGACGGTGTCGTTCAGGTAGACCTTGCCATTATCAACTTTGATGGTGACAGGCTCGCCCAGGACGGTGTCGGCGCTGGTCAGAGTTACCACATCAGCAGCCATGACTTTACCGGAAACGACATGGTAGAGCAGGATGGACTTGAGCTGTTCGAGGTTCTCGGGGAGCAGCAGGGATTCGACGGTGCCTTCGGGCAGTTTGGCGAAAGCGTCATCGGTTGGGGCAAATACGGTGAAGGGGCCTTCGCCTTTGAGTGTGTCGACCAGGTCGGCAGCGCCCAAAGCGGCGGCGAGGGTGGTGAAGCGGCCGTCAGCAACGGCGGTGTCGACAATGTCAGACAACATGGGTTCGGGGATAGCGGTAGGTTCAGGGGTTGCGACCGGCGTAGGCTGAGGGGCACATGCCGCGAGAGTGAGGATCGCCACGAGTAAGATAGAGAGTAAGCTAAAGGGTTTCATTTTTTCTCCTGTTGTTAGTGTAGAATGTATTGTACAACTTATGACCGTATTTTAGCAGTGGAAGAATACATGTACAAACATATGTACAATGTTTCTTGACAAACATGGAAATTGATCTTCTTATCGAGAATAGAAAACCCAGATGAGGACGGGTGTGTGCGGTCTTTTTTTTGCTGAATGAGGAGGTTTACCCAATGAAATTACAGAATCTTTGTCCAAATAATGGGGATTACATTGCGGATTCACCGCGTAAGGCGCAGAAAGAGGCGGTTAATATCCTTAGTTTTGTATAAAATGACGGAAAATTGATATCGAATTTGTTAGTTTGTACAAGGTGGTCAGCAACTTGACAATCCGGATAACGCTGAAGGAATCTCAAAGGCAAATTGGCATAGTTAGGGTTGGAACAGGGTTGTTAGTCGATGTTTAAGTTGAAATCATCTGCCATCAAGCTTCACCAAAGACCGTAAATCGGTCCAGTAAAATAGAAAACAACAATTCCAATCGTGTTATAGATGCCATGCGCAAGAATTGCAGCCCATAGGTTGTCATCGAACTTACGCTTCAGAAGGCTGAAAATAACCGCATCTAAAGTCGTCACCACAACGCCTATCAGCCCTTGATCGCGATGAGCCAGTCCGAAAAGCAGGCTCGAAATTCCAATCCCAATCACCGCGCCCCCAATTCCTTTCCCAAACAACTCACCAAGTAATTTTTGGAGATAACCGCGATAAACGACCTCCTCCCCGAACGCAGCCAAGGTCCAACCGAGCGGCAGCAGGAAAAGCAGCTGGCTTGGATTGCCCTGCAGGTTGGCAAAGCCGCTGTAATTGATGGTTGTGCCTGTCAGGCGATTAAGCACGGGCATTAAAACACCAGCATCAAAAAGCTGCAGTAGTACCGCGATAATGAAAGAAGCGCCGATCACCCGAGGCCAGGATTTTGACTTTTTCAACCCGAGGGAGTTAAACTTTTCGCGACGAATCAGCAGCGAGAGAGCAAGCATCGCAAGGATGAGCAACGTGCGGTTGAAAAAATCCAGCAGAACAATCATGATTGCTACAATCAGCTCAATAACCGTGAGTATCTTTAAGAGTCTGCTGTTCATTTCGACCTCGCTTGTAACTTTGTTAAAACCTGACCAATATCCTGAAAAGACGTAAATCTCTGCCTGGTGACCTGATGATATCAAACGCCAGTTTGCGCTGAAGCCTACTTATCTCTCCTGTTCCAAATAACGAGCTTCGCGACCCCTTGGATGAGGTCAGGCAGTGTGCCGACCAGCATCAGGATAAAGATATCCGGCATGCCCTGGCGCATATAGGCCACGCTTGAAACAAGATTGAACCGATTCCCATAGAATCTGCCCACCTGCCAGAATACGATCGTGGTGATAACAATCGGGATGATGAAGCTGATCGCGATATCGAAGGCTCGCTTACCTGCAGACACCTTGCTCATACGTGCTTTCCAGGTGCGCAACGCCAGGAAGTTGTGGGTATGGAGCACCAATAATCCCAAGACAAAGATGCCAATCGCCCATCCAATCCATTTCACTGACCAGCTCTCGTCTATTGAAGGCGGGGTTCTGCCGAGCACCACTGCCTCAACGCTTGCGGTTAACTGGCTGGCAGAAACAAAGTGGTCCACCTGGTAACCTTGATTGGTCAAGAGCACAAACGCCCGATCCCGGTTGGGATACAGGTTGACCTCGGTCCTGAAAGTCTGGTTTGCTCCGCCATGCACGATCCTGGCTCCGGAATCGTAAATGAACCAGCCCATGCCGTAATTCCCAATTCCAGGTGATAAGATACGCCTCATCATTGCGTCGGAAACCAGTTTGGTTTGATTGGTTTGAAATTCAATCGCGTAATTAGCCATATCCACAGCATTTGAGACTATCCAGCCAGCGCCAACACTATAAAGCGGATACTCCTCTTTTGCTGGCATGGAAAAGCCAAAAATCCGCGTATACCCTTTGGGCATATCAGAAGCTGTTGCGGGGTCAGCAGTGGAAGTATCCATGCCCAACGGAGTGAGGATGTTTTCCTGGACGAACTCTGCATATGTCTGACCGCTCTGCAGCTCGATCAGGTATTCCAGAACAGCGTAACCCATGTTGAAGTATTGGAATTTTGTGCCCACGCGCTCAGTCAGTTCTGCTTTCGCAAGCGATCGGATCGCATCCTCAGCACTGGTTTTGAGGGGTAGCACGATCCCATAGCCAGCGTCCGAAAGTCCGCTGGTGTGGTGAAGCAGGTGATTGATGGTGATCTTGCCGGATGCCTGTTCATCCGCGACTTTGAACCAGGGTATGTAGGTCTGAACGGGAGCGTCAATTTCGAGTTTCCCTTGTTCAGCCAGGATGGCGATTGCCAGCGCGGTAAAGGATTTGCTCTGCGACCCAATGTACATTTGGGTTTGGGGGGTCATAGGCTCCCCGTTTCCATCAACGCCGTAGCCCTTTTGGTAAACCACCTCCCCACCCTCGATTACTGCCAACGCTACTCCTGGTAAACTGTGTTTTGCTATCTGGTCCAGGATGGCAGTGTCCAGCTTTTGGGTGTCGATGGTTTCAACCAGTTCAGGAGCTGCTGAGAATGAAGTCGCCGGGATCAGTAAGAACGCAAGAACAAAAGCCAGGATGACAGATGAAATCTTTTTCATTTTCAAGCTCCATCAACGCATTGAGAATGTATAGGTGATTTGAATTAAATCAGGTGATTATTATCAATAACAGTATATAACAAAAATTCCTGATTGATTAATATGAAATCAATTAACATCGAACTTTGGTGGTAGAGGGATAAAAAAAGCACCTCCTCGGCTGGAATTTTTTCAGCTCTGGAGGTGCAGTTCAATCAAAATGGCTTACTTATTTTCTTCAAATATATCTTTATGCTTGCCAATATTCAGCAGAGCGTTCAAAACGATGCCGAAGATAGCGGCAGTTGCCAGCGCGGGCAGCTGCATCCCAAAGAATGGGATCATGCCGCCGAAGTGGTACTGACCACCGATCGCGATGACGGAGATGGTCGCGATGACAGCGATATTCTTGGCGCTGAACATATCAACCTTCTTATCGATCATGATGGCGATACCCTGGGCAGCGATGGCGCCGAACAGGTAGATTTCCAAGCCACCGATAACGCTCAGGGGGATGGAATAGATGGCTTTCACCAACGGGGTGAAGCAGGCGATGATCATGGCGATGGTCGCGGCGGTAATCAGTACGGGGACTGAGAACACGCGGGTGATTGCCATGGCGCTGATGTTTTCACCATAGTTGGTTCCAGCGGGACCGCCCATGAAGCCGGCGACCATGTCGCCAACGCCATCACCGATCAAGTTGTCGCCAAGTCTGCTTGCGAGATCATATTGCTTCTTGCTGCCGAGTTTCTTCGCCAGGTCATTCACATACACATCCAACTGGTAGATGTGAGCGGTGGATTCTGGGATCGTAGCCAGGGCGACAGGCATGATTGCGAGTGCGGCTGGCCAGTAGATCGTCGGGACAGTAAAGTGCGGTAAAGCAAAGATGCCCTGGTTGGCAACGGCCTCGGGCAACTGGCGGAAGAGATCGTTACCGGTTGCAGCGGTCAGGATGCCGGCGGTGATGACACCAACCAACATACCAAGGAAGAGCGGCAACTGTGAGAGGAAGCCCTTGAGGTAAACCGAGAAAAGGATTGTAGAGATCAAGGTGACCAGTGCGACGATCCAGGGCAGGTTCTCGACGAAACCGGGGCCAGCAACCGCGGGGGCTGCGTCGGCCATGGCGTTTCCTGCCAATGTCAGACCGATCACCATGGCGATGGGACCGGTGATCGAGGCAGGAAGCACTTTGTCAATCACATCCTTACCGAGTTTCTTGACGAGGAAACCTGCAGCAATAGAGATCAAACCGGACATCACGATACCGAAGGTAACGATCGCGATTTTGTCATCAGGAAGAATTGCTACACTTCCAAGATAATCCGCGCCGACCAAACCAACGATAGCTCCGATGTACGAGAAGCTGGAGCCGTAATACAGGGGGATTTTGCCTTTGGTGACGAGAATGAAACAGAGGGTCGCAAAACCGCTGGCAAAAATGGTGGTCGAGATGTGGAACTTGGTGATAAGAGCAACTGTGATCGTAGCAGGGAACATAACAATAACCTGCTGGATGGCGTAGAGTAACAACTTCCAGAATGGGGGTGTCTCGTCGGGAAGGTAACCTACGGTACTGTCTGATTTAGTGAACCACTTCATACTTACTCCTTTATTTTGATTAATAATATGAATATTCAACTGTTAATCGATCTACCTGAAGCTATATTTTATGGGCTCCTCTCCTTTCTTCCCATTGCCTTGCGCTCATTGAGCGCAAGGCAATTCCATGGGCTTTCAGGTGTTAGTAATTCGTCTCATTTTTGACCTAGCGACCAGGAAGGCAGTCGACATCGGTGCAAAGGATTGATTTCTTTCCGCTCTCAATTCCCAGAACAATTGCTTCGGGGGAGAGGGGCAGAACGTGGAAGTTGATTCCCAGGGCGTCATAGACTGCGTTGCCTACGGCTGAAGGGATGGAGATCATCGGGTGCTCTCCCACACCGCGGGCGCCATAAGGTCCATTACGTTGAGGATTCTCGATGTAAATTGGAACGATTTCCTTTGGCATGTCCTTCATGGTGGGGATCTTGTTATCCGTAAAGGAGGGATTCATCAGTTTGACATCGTCGCTGAATTTGTAGCCTTCCAGCGTTGCTGAACCCAAACCCTGCATGACTCCGCCGCAAATCTGACCATAAACCAGTTTTTCGTTGATGACCTGGCCGATATCAAAGGCAGATGCCACTTTGAGCACCTCGATATTGCCTGTCTCAACGTCCACTTCAATTTCAACAGCGTGTGCGCCGAAAGTCCAGACCAAAGCGGGAGCGCCCTGACCAGTCTCAGGATGCAGATTGGACAGACCATCCGCAATATAGGTACCGGTTGCCATCAGTGGTCCGCCGATGCTTGTTCCGCCTGGATACATATACCCAAGGGCGATCTGTTTGTAAGTCAGTTTTCGCTCAGGATTATGCACGTGGTAAATCTCTCCGTTGGCGTGTGCCAGGTATTGCGGCTCTGTTTTCAGCACCTGGGCAGCGATTTCCTTCATTTTCCGGAGCAATTCACGGCTGGCATTGATCACAGCATTGCCGCCCATGAAGGTCAGCTTGGATGCCACGGTATTCCAGTCGTAGGGGTTTGCCCGGGTGTCGATGTCTGTCATGATATCGATGTGTTCGATGGGAAGGTCCAGTTCCTGCGCCGCTATTTGGGCCATAGCCGTATAGGCACCCTGACCAATATCCACACCGCCGATCATCATGCGCACACGCCCATCACCATTCATTTGCATGATGGCTGAAGAGGCTGTGTTCGCGGGCATGGCAGGGGCTTTTTGCAGCACAGCGAAACCTTTACCGCGTACCTTGCCGGTTTTCCATTCACGTTGACGTTCCTCTTCCGTCTTGCGTCCAGTCCAGCCAATCTCCTTAACCACAGCCGTCAAACAGTCTCTAACGCTGCCGGTGCTCTCAGTGACCAATTCGCCACTAATGGTGCGGCTGCCGGGTTCGAGCAGGTTCATCATGCGGAACTCGTAAGGATCGATACCAAGTTTCTGAGAAAGGATGTCGATCTGGCGTTCGATTGACCAGTGAGTTTCCAGGTGACCAAAGCCACGATAGGCTGTGCTGAACACCTTGTTGGTGTAAATTGTTTTCGAGTCGATGCTGGCGTTATCCACTGCGTAAGGTCCTAAACCTGAATAGACCGCGGTCTTCCCAACGTTTACGCCATAGTCAGCGTAAGCGCCGCTATCCCAGTCATACACAGCCTGAACCGCGTTGATCTTGCCGTCCAAATTTACGCCGGTCTTGATGCGTCCGCGCATACCTGCACGGGTTGGGAGTTGGTTAAACTCTTGTTCGCGGGTGGCACGCACCTTCACAGCCAGACCCCCAGCAGCTTTCGAAAGCAACGCCGCGAGAGGCTCAAGGTGGATACCAGCTTTGCCGCCAAATCCACCGCCAACATAGGGGATATGCACTTCAACATCCGATTCAGAGATGCCAAAGCTATCCGCCATGATCTGGCGAATGGCAAAGGGAGACTGGGCGGATGACCAGATCCGGATCTTGTTTGAATAAGGATCCGACTGGACGATCGCAACGTGGGTTTCCATTGGAACATGGGCAACGGCTGGCAGTGAGAATTCGTTCTCAACGACCACGTCCGACTCAGCGAAGGCCTTGTCCAGGTCGCCTTTCTTGCTCTTGTTCCAACTGGCAATGTTTGAGTCCTTCTGGGGGAAGAAAACGCCCACGTAGTGTTTCAGTTCGTTGATGTCATCATGCACCAGGATCTTGGCTTCGAGCGCCTCGTCCACATCGTGAACAGGCTGCAGTGGTTCATAGACCACATCCAGCAGCGCAATGGCGCGTTCAGCGGTTTCTTCGTCATCAGCAGCCACTGCGGCAACTACATCACCATGGTAGCGTGTTTCGCCCTTGGCCAACACGCGTTTGTCCTGCATGTAAAGACCGACCAGAATGTCTGAGTCCTCACCGCACAAAACAGCCCGAACGCCGGGCAGGGCTTTGGCCTTGCTGGTGTCGATGGAGACAATTTTCGCGCGAGCGTGCGGGGAGAGCAGGTACCTGGCATGCAGCATGCCTGGCAGCTCCATGTCGTAGGCATAAACTGCTTGACCGGTCACTTTTTCCTGGGCATCCTTGCGGTCATATGCCTGACCAACCCGCTTGTACTTTGATTGGTATTTGTTCTCGTCCATTAGCGGCCTAGCTCCTTTCGTTCGCGTTCTGCGGCACGCTTTACGGCTTGCATAATCGGATGGTAGCCGGTACAGCGGCACAGATTTCCACTCAGAACTTCTACGATCTCCTCATCGGTGGGATTCGGATTGTGGTCCAGCAAGGCACGGGTTGACATCAGGAACCCTGGCGTGCAGAAACCGCACTGCAGGGCATCCTGGCTGATGAACTCTTCCTGGAGAATGGAGAGCTTTCCATCCTTAGCCAGACCCTCAACTGTTGTGATCTCAGCGCCTTCAGCTTCGACTGCGAGGATGATGCACGAGGTCACTGCATTGCCGTTCATAATGATGGTGCATGCACCGCATTCGCCTTCGCCGCAAGCTTCTTTCGTGCCAAACAACTTAAGGTTATCCCGCAGGAAGTGCAGCAGGGTCATGTTTGGGTCAATATCGCGTACGACAAATTGACCATTCACTGTCAGGCTCAGGGTGACTTTCCGTTTGCCTGATTCAATATGTTCGGTATACATAGAACAATCTTTGGTGTTGTCCATGTTTATGCCTCCTTGCCAATAAGAGTGAGCAGACCGCGCTTCAGCAAAACAGATGCCATTTGAAGGCGGTACTGTGCCGAAGAACGTACATCGGTGATGGGACGGATGTGCTCACGAATTTCTTTTGCAGCCCATTCGATGGTCTCCTGGGACAGTCCGCGTTCATTGATCTGGTCCTCGAGAGCGAACAGGCGCTTTGGTGTAGGGGCTACCGCGCAGATGCCAATCGCCACTTTGCCGTCGGGTTTGATGCGGCTGGCAACGCCAACCGTTGCGAGATCGTGCCCGCGCAGACGTGCCTGGCGAATGTAAATGCTCTTATCGCCTTCTCCGGGTTCTGGCAGTTCCACCGAAACCACTAATTCACCGCGTTGTAAAACTGTGCGTTTTACACCAGTGAAGAATTCATGCAGCGGAACCTGGCGTGTGCCTTGAGGACCAGCAATATTTACCACTGCATCGTAAACCAACAAAGCGGGGGGCAGGTCTGCGCCTGGTGAAGCATTGCAGATGTTCCCAACCACTGTCGCGCGGTTGCGCAGTTGGTATGATGCCAGTGATGCTGCTGCCTGGTTCAGCGCGGGATATTTGGCTTTGACTACTTCTGAGTCAACAACACGATTAACCACAACAGAAGCGCCGATTGTCAAACCGGCGCCTTCAACGAAATTGAATTCAGCTGTCTCGGGGAGACCTTTAATGTCCAGGATGTGCTCAGCGTTGATCAGATTTCTGCGGAGCAGAATCATCAAATCCGTGCCGCCAGCCAGGACAAAGGATTTCTCTTCCTTCTCGAGATATTGAACTGCTTCATTGAGGTTGTGGGGCTTAAAGTATGCAAACCTACTTATCATTAAAAGCCTCCTTTTATTACCATAAACAATTTTTCTTCGCTCTTTGCAGTGCTCTTGTTTATGGCTTTTGTGAGTGAGATATCCGAAAACAGATATCCAATTTTGACGTAATTGACCACAATTCTAACATAGAGCAAGAAGACTCTTGCTTGTTAATATTCACAATTATTGAACTTGGTGATGGGCGATTATTGGAATTATTCACAACCAATTATCCTCAATGGGTGGTTGCCGCTTTGGATATTGTTTCTCATAATGCCTCGAAATCTCAATCAACCGGCACTCGCTGCCCGGTAGACCGAAGAGCTCAAAACCAATCGGCACGCCGATGGGAGCATCACGCGTGGGTCCCGAAAAGCCGGCAGGCAGGCAGATCGAAGGGAAGCCAGTGATTGCCGCAAGCGCACCATTGCGTTGCAGTTGACTTTCGCCCACTTTGCAGACCAGCTGCTGTTGGTGCGGAAAAATCAAAGCGTCAATTTGGTAACTTGCAAATAGAGATTCGATTTGTTTTTGCAGTAAAGTGCGCCTCTTCAACCGCTTGCTGTACTCAGGCGCGCTTATGTCCAGCTGATTGGCATAAACAAGGTTGTCTTTGATGCCGGGGTGATACAAGCCGCTCTGCAAGATGGCATCGATGCTTGGATACGGTGCATGGACCGCTGAGAGATAGCTGTTGAGATGGGCTTTCAGGTCAAACAAGTGCACGCTGATATTCGAAACCAGCTCACCGATCAAGATCTGATCTTCAACTTCCACGATCTCCAGTCCTGTTTTCCCCATTTCTTCAATGACGCCCGCCATCACCCGGTTGACTTTTTTATTGACTGGTTCGGAGCCAAAAAAGGATCGAAGCACACCGATTCTTTGGCTGCTCGAAGCGTGGAATTCTCGTAAATCCCGGACTGCAATTACCTTCAAGACAGCAGCCGCGTCAGCGACATTACGAGCCATCGGTCCCGCGGTATCCTGGGTAAGGGAATATGGCACAATCCCGTCATCGCTTACCAGTCCAACCGTCGGTCGGATGCCAACCAGGTTGTTGGCGCTGGAGGGAGACCGAATGGAGTTGATTGTGTCGGTTCCAATACCGACCATGCCAAAGTTCGCCGCCAGGGCAGCGCCAGTGCCGCCGCTCGATCCTCCCGGGGTACGGCTCAGGTCATATGGGTTGTAAGTCTGACCTTTGATCGAGCTAATAGATTCCCCCCAAATCGCAAATTCGTGCAAGTTCGTTTTTGCCAGGATAATCGCTCCAGCTGCTTTCAGACGGCTAACAAGATCCGCATCCTTACCGGTCGAAAAGCCCTCAAGGCTCAAACTCCCGGCAGTTGTGGGCATCTCCGCCGTCTCTATGTTGTCCTTGACCAACACCGGCACGCCGTGCAAGCTCCCACGCAATTCCCCGGTTTTTCGCAGATGATCATCGCATTCTCTCGCCAGCTCAACAGCAGCAGGATTTACGCAAATGATGCTGGAAAGTGCTTTGTCAAAACGCTTGATTCGATCGAGATAATAGGTAACCAATGCTTCGGTGGTCAACCGATTTTCGAGCAGAGATTGGTGGTAGGTGGCAATGTCTAGTTCGTACATGCCTCAATTGTATCCCGTTCTGATCAACAATTGTCACAATTTCCATCAAAATACCGGATACGGCATCAATTGTGATAAATTAACAGATATCTATTCAGAACAACCTTGCTTATTGTCATAGATTCACAATGAAGCAATGCGTTTTTTTCGGTAAAATACATATCAGGATGAGGAACGCCATATGCTAAGAGCATTGAAAGTACGTTTATGTGACATCCTCAATGTCGATTTGCTGGCTGGCGCAGAAGTGATTGCTGGCGAAACAGGGATGGACCATGTAATTACCTCAGTCAACGTTATGGAGGTGCCAGATATTGCTGACTGGGTCAGACCGGGGGAATTCTTACTAACAACTGCTTACTCACTTTCCAGCAATATTGAAGCCTTAAATACCCTTTTACCCATATTTTCTGAGAAGGGCGTTTGCGGCATGGGCATAAAAACCAAACGCTATATCAACGAATTGCCCGAAAGCGTCATCGAAACTGCCAACAAACTGGGATTTCCAATCATCAAAATTCCACCAAGTGTGTCTTATGGCGATTTGATGAAACAGGTCTTTACTTACATTATCGGTGAGCAAACCCGCCTGCTTGAAAAGATCAACGAATTCAACAACCAGATCCGGGATATCATGCTCCGCCGTGGGGACATGGAGGAATTTGCCGAATTCATAAGCCAGTCCTTACATTCCCCAACTTTGATCTCAGATCAGGTGTACAAGAGTTTTGTGTTTCATGCGGAAGATAAGACGTGGGAAGCCATCCTCGATCGGCTGGTTCCTTCAACCATAAACAACACGAGCATCACGGCTGAACCAGAATCCACCGAGATCCGCACGAGTTACGACCTGGTTGATGGGGTGAAGGTCAAGCGCTTCAGCATACCGATCTTCTTTGAAGAAAACCTCTACGGACACATCTATATCTGGGATATCAATGACAACATAAACATGGGCGATCTGTTTGTGATCGAATCGGCTACCTCGCTGATCGCTCTGCATATTGTCAGCAAGCTGACTGTGACCCAACGTGAGAATGTTCACCGCACAAACTTTTTCGAGCAATTGCTGAGTAACAAACCCGAATCCCAAGCCGGAGCAATCCTGGACGCCGAGTATTATGGCTTTAACCCAAACGCTTATCACCAATGCCTGATCTTCCGGCTGGATTATGAGGATAGTGAGCGTTCCGCGACTTCGCGCAGCCGCCGGATCCAGGAAACGAGCCTCATCCTGACCGGAATTCTCAGTTACATCCAACAGAAGGCCTCCTCCCGTTATATTTGGGTCACCAAGCCGAACGAGGTTTACTTTCTTCTCGAGTTCGATCCGAGCCTTGGCGCCGACATCCGCGCTGTGCAGACCAGGCAATTCGTCTACTCGCTTCTGGAAGTTGCCCGGGATCTGAAAGTTGATGAGTTTTGTTACGTGGGTATCGGACGGGCATATCCTGGATACAACAAACTCAACGAGAGTCTCCACGAGGCACAGCAAATTGTTCGGATCCTGCAAGGCAGCCCAAAGAAGGATAAAGATCACTACGGCTTCTTTGAGGATATGGGCATAGCCCGTTTGTTTGGCGCACCTGAAACCAGGACGGACTTCCTGAGCCATGCCGATCAAGTGCTCGCGCCTATTTTGAAATACGACGCAGAACATGATGGTAAGTTGCTGGAAACCGTCCGGGCATATTTTGAACATGGCGGCAACCTGCGCAAGATCTCTGAAGTACAATTTACCCACTATAACACCGTTGTTTATCGCATCAATCGGATCCGTGATATTCTGAAGATTGACCTGAAGGACCCGGAGACAGCATTTTCTATTCAGTTCGCCCTAAAGATAAGGGATTTACTTGGTTGAAATGTTAATAAGTGAGATGAACGCCATATTTGTTGCAGATGACCTGGTCGAATTCCTCGGGAACCATGAAGGTCATTTGGCAAACGTTCACTCAGTATATCGCCATGCGCTGAATTTGCTGATCGGGAAGGATGAGCTGGTTACGATTACCAACCAGGATGACATCCAACCAATGGGGTTGACCATCGAACAAGGCGATAGCTTCGCGCAGGCTCTCCGGGCAGGCGACAGGATGATTTTGGATGTTGACCGGTTTACGGCAGCAAATGGGATAGTGTCGATCAACCTGCGAGATGCGAAAGTGTGGAAAACCCGGTCAATCCTGAGTCAGGACTCCCTTCCAACAGCGAATGTGGCGCAAACCCGGCTCGAGTTGATCAGCTGGCTTGGCAAACAGCCCGCCGAAGGGCTGCTGCCCCTCCTGCCACGATTGACGGGCAGATCGAAGGTCACCCAACGGTTCAAGGACAACATCTACAGTCGCTATATCGCTGACGATCTGGATGCGTTCACCCGGGCAGCCAACATCTCTGACTGGGAGCTTGCGTTAACCCTGGCTGACCGGTTGGTTGGCTTTGGCATGGGTTCCACGCCGTCTTGCGATGATTTTTTGGCAGCCTATCTGGTGGTTTTCAGCATCGCTGACACCTTAAATCCTGGTCTTAATCCATGGATCCGGAAATTCAATAACGCTGTCGCCAACAAGGCAAAAACCCGCACCACTCTCATCAGCGCTAATATGCTCAGGCATGCCGCGGATGGAAAGATCAGCCAGAGTCACCAACAGCTTATCAAGGCCTGCTTGTTCAAATACCAATCTGATCTGGCAGATTTAGCCAGCCAGGTTATGCGGCACGGAGCCACCTCAGGTGGAGATTTTCTGCTGGGATTGGTCTGTGCTTTGGAATGGTTTCAAACTGTAAAATCAAATACTGAAAAGGAAGGAGAGCGCGCATGGGTTGAAAACAACCTACCCCAACCCATGCCAGGCATATGACCCTGCATACAAGTATTAAAAGAAATGCCTATTACGATTCGGTAACGCTTATGCTGTTATCGAGAGAACTACAGAAGTTGGAAGGGGTTGAGGATGTGCTGGTCGGAATGGGCACCGACCTCAACCTGGACCTGGCAAAAGACCTCGGTCTGGCTACCAGCGAGTTTGAAACATTAACTCCCAACGACCTCTTCATCGCCGCCAAACTGGATGAAGCCCGGATTTCGATGAAGGCACTTGAAGTTGCCTTCCATGAGTATTTGAACAAAAGCGCTGAGTCTGATGGCGATGATGAGTACCAGCCCCCCTCACTAAACTCTGCCATCCAGGCTTTGCCCGGGGCTAACATGGTCCTGATCTCTGTCCCTGGTCAATATGCGGCAGTGGAGGTGGAAGACGCGCTGGATGCCGGACTGCATGTGATGCTGTTCTCGGATAACGTTCCGGTTGAAGACGAGCAGCGCCTTAAACAAAAAGCAGTCGAAAAAGGGCTGCTGATGATGGGTCCGGACTGCGGAACGGCAATAATTAACGGCAAGCCGCTCTGTTTTGCCAACGCCGTCAGGCGCGGCAAAATTGGCGTGGTAGGCGCCTCGGGCACCGGAACCCAGGAGGTCACCGTCCAGGTCCACAAGCTCGGCGAAGGACTCTCGCAGGTCATTGGCACCGGTGGGCGCGACCTGAAGGAGCAAATCGGCGGGCTGATGATGATCCAGGGTTTTGAGTCGCTGATTGCTGATCCTGAGACGGATCTGATCGTCTTGATCTCCAAACCGCCGGCTCCATCCGTGGCAGAAAAGATCTACCAGATCGCAAAAACCAGCCCCAAACCCGTGGTGATCGACTATATCGGCGGCGACAGGTCCGCGATTGAAGCCGCAGGGGCAATCCCCTGCATCAGCCTTGAAGATGCCGCTCAAAAAGCTGTCAAGGCGTTGCGCGGAGAGGCGTTTGAAGACTTTACCGGTTTCTCGCTGCCAGAAGACTACATCAACTGTATTGTTGATACCTCGGTAGCTAAACTAAAGAGCGACCAGACAGAATTGCGCGCGCTCTTCACCGGTGGCACGCTCGCCGACGAGGCCATGAAGCTGCTGGGCGTCCATCACACCATCTATTCCAACATTCCTCTCACGCCAGAAATGGCGATTGAGAACCTGCCCGCGGGGCGCGGTCACATTTGCCTGGACCTTGGTGAGGATCAGTTCACCCGTGGCAGGCCGCACCCGATGATCGACCCTCAGACACGCACAGAGTTTTTCCGGTCCCATGTGGATGGGCAAACAGGTGTCATCCTGGTGGACGTGGTGCTCGGTTTCGGTTCCTACGACGACCCGGCAGGCGCTGTGGCTGCCTCCGTCCGCGAAATTCGCCAGAGGTTATCCGGGCAGGGCAAGGAAGTCGTCGTGATTGCCTCAGTCTGCGGCACCGACCTGGACAGCCAGAACCTGAACCAATCCATCGCAACCCTTGAGGCTGAAGGGATCATCGTGATGCCTTCGAACGCACAGGCTGTCCGACTGACCGACCGGATAATGCAGCACATGAAGAAAGGAGCCTAAGATGTCCGTCAACGACCTCTTCAAACAGGAACTCAAAGTCGTCAATCTTGGCTTGAAGTCCTTCCACAACGACTTAAAAAGCCAGGGTGTCACAGTTATACAGGTGAATTGGAAGCCAAAAGCAGGTGGCAAGAAGAATATGCTCAACCTGCTGAGTAAGCTCAACAAGGTCAAGCAATCATAATTCGAAAGGAGTGAGACATTGATAGATATTATTGAAACCGCAAATAAAGAAGCTCTGGAAATCATCCAGAATGGCCAGCCGACGCTGATCGGACTGGGCGTGGCAGGAGATGTCATCCCTGGCATGTCAAAGGATCTGTTTCTCCACGCAGGTCCCCCAATCACGTGGGAGAAAATGTCTGGTCCGCTGAGAGGCGGCGTCATGGCTGGTCTGATGTACGAAGGTCTGGCTTCCACCCCCGAGGAGGCGGCAGAATACGCAGCCTCCGGAAAACTGCGCTTTGACCCCTGCCACCATCACGATGCGGTGGGTCCCATGGCAGGCATCGTGACCTCAAGGATGCCAGTTTGGATCATCGAAAACAAAGCTTATGGCAACCGCGCCTACTGCACCCTGAACGAAGGTCTTGGCAAGGTTTTGCGCATGGGCGCCTACGGACCCGAGGTGATCAAGCACCTGCAGTGGATGGAACGCGTGCTTTACCCCGTGCTGAAAGAAACCATCGAAATCCACGGTCCAATCGACCTGAAGATCATGATCGCCCAAGCGGTCCAGATGGGCGACGAGGTGCACAACCGCAACAAAGCCGCCACCTCTTTGCTCATTCGTGAGATTGCTCCCAGCATCCTGAAAACCTCGTTTGGCAACGAAGACAAAATTGCCGTTTTGGAATTCCTGAACAGCAACGACCACACCTTCTTGAATCTTTCCATGCCAGCGGCAAAAGCCACTTTGGAACCTGCCGGAAAAGTGAAGCATTCAACCATCGTCTACACCATGGCGCGCAACGGCACCGAATTTGGTATTCGCGTAGCCGGGCTCGGCAAGCGCTGGTTCACTGCCCCGGCAGAGATCATCGACGGCTTGTACTTCCCTGGCTTTTCCATGGAAGATGCCAACCCCGATGTCGGCGATTCGTGCATCACGGAAACGCTCGGCATAGGCGGTTTTTCGATGGCAACCGCGCCGGCGATTGTGCAATTTGTGGGTGGCACGCCCAAAGATGCGGTACGATATACCACCAGCATGTATGAGATCACCACGGAAGAAAGCCGTGCCTACAAGCTGCCGCCGATGAATTTCAGGGGCTCGCCAACCGGCATTGACATCCGCAAGGTGATCGAAACCCAGGTGCTGCCAGTGATCAACACCGGCATTGCCCATAAAGAAGCGGGTGTGGGTCAGGTGGGGGCGGGCATCGTGCACCCGCCGATGGCATGCTTTGAACAAGCTTTGGAAGCGTTCGTAAACCTCCTTGAAGACGAAGGTCTTCTGGAGGACTAATCTATTGGAGGAACTATGATTAAAAATTGGGACAAAGTAAAAGTTTACGATTTAACACAGAACACAAGCCACCTAACACCACCCTGGCCGACTTATGAGCCGCTGCAAGTGAAGTTCTTCAAGCGCCTCAGCCCGAACGGGGCAAACGGCATGCTTATCACCACCTCAAACCATGTGGGTACCCACCTCGATGGTCCGCTGCATTTTGATACATCCGGTCGGGATATTGCCTCGCTCGAGATGGATAAACTGATGGGTCCCGGCGTGGTCGTTGACCTTTCCGACATCTCTGAAGACTGGTCCATCTACACTCCCCAGGATATCATGGATCGTGTTGAAGTTAAAACCGGTGATATTCTCTACATCAACACCGGCTACCATCGCTACGGTTTCGACCAGCCCGAAGCCAACGAACGCCGCTATATGCTGCGCCATCCCGGTCCTTCATTGGATTTCATCGACTGGATCAAGGACATGAAGATCAAACACATCGCCGTCGACTGCGGCTCTGCTGACCACCCCATGAACACCAAGATCCGCGATTGGGAACCTGGCGAGGCTCAGGCTTGCGATGCCTACATGAAACAGCGCTACGGCAAGGGCTTGAATGAGATCTATCCATGGCCAGAGCAATACCAGGCGATGCACATCAAGGTCTTCCCAAAACCCTGGGAGATCATCCACGTCGAAAATATCGGCGGTGAGATCGACAAAGTCTTGAACAAGCGACTCATCCTGGGCACACTCCCCTGGAAGTTCCAATATGGCGAAAGCGCTTTCTGTCGCTGTATCGCCATTGACGAAGTCGAGTAGTTTTTAGGTTACACATAAGGTTCAGAATCCCTTTCCAAAAGGGATTCTGAACTATTGCATGATCAAAGTATCTGGAGGAATTGAAATGGGCGCATTATCTAACATCAAAGTACTGGACCTTACCCGCGTCTTGGCGGGACCTTACGCAACGATGGTTTTGGCAGATCTCGGTGCGGAAATCATCAAAATTGAACAACCCGAAAAAGGAGATGATTCAAGGGCTTACGGTCCTTACAAGAATGGTGAGAGCGCTTATTTCATGAGCCTGAACCGCAACAAAGAGAGCGTCACCCTCAACCTTAAAGCCCCCGAGGCAAAAGTGATCTTCAAGACACTTGTGAAGAACGTGGACGTTCTGGTCGAAAACTTCCGCCCAGGCACCATGGAAAAATTGGGCTTGGGTTATGATGTGCTCAAAGAGATCAATCCGCGTCTGATTTACGCCTCCTCCACCGGCTACGGTCAAACCGGTCCCTACAGCCAGCGGCCGGCTTACGACGCCGTGGTGCAAGCCATGGGCGGCATCATGAGCATCACCGGTCAGGCAGACGGTGTCCCAACCCGGGTGGGCTCGTCCATCGGCGACATAACCGCCGGGCTTTTCTGCGCGATCGGCATTTTGGCCGCACTGCATGAGCGTGAACGCTCTGGCTTGGGGCAAATGGTGGATGTTGCCATGCTCGACTGCCAGGTCGCCATCCTCGAAAACGCCATCTCACGCTATGAATTTACCGGCGAAATCCCGCACCCGATCGGCAACCGTCATCCGTCCATTGTGCCATTCGAGCCCTTCAACACCCTTACCACTCCAATCATGGTGGCGGCGGGCAATGACCGCCTTTGGGCGACCTTGTGCGACCTGATGGGGCTTGATGTCGCTTGTGATCCGCGCTTCAAGACCAACCCGCAGCGTAACGAGCATTATTCCGAGTTGCGTCCGATTTTGGCTGACAAATTCATGACCAAAACCGCCGAAGAATGGCAGCAAATGTTTGATGACGCCGGTATCCCCTGCGGACCGATCAACACGGTCGATAAGGTCGTCACCAATGAACAGGTGGTTGCCAGGGATATGATCCTCGAGGTCGAGCATCCCACTGCTGGTCTCACGCGCATCCCCGGCATCCCGATCAAACTCAGCCGCACGCCCGGCGAAATCCGCATGGCCGCCCCGGTCCTCGGCGCTGAGACTGAAAAAATCCTCAGCCAATACCTGGGTCTCACACCCGACCAAGTCGCTGAGTTACGCGAAAAGCAAGTTATCTAAACCTTTTTACACAGCAAAATCAGCCAGCTTACAAACTTTAAGCTGGCTTTTTTGCCTTGATTAAAGTTATAATTTGATAAGTTTCTTGTCCTGACCCTGATCATTAATAGAGAGAATTCTTTGGATTTCTGTTAGTTCAAGCACAGAAATCCCAATTAACTGGAGAACTACAAATGCAAATTCGCGCCATCCTCAACCCAAGCACCTATCACGGCACGCGCCAGAAGCCGCCTTTTTTTGAAGGCTGGTACTTCAAAATGGTCAGCGCTGATGAGAACCATAAAATCGCCATCATCCCGGGAGTTATTCTTGGCAAGGATCAGCATGCTTTTGTGCAAGTCATCGATGGCTCGGACGCGAGCACAGAATACTTCACCTTCCCGCTTGATCAGTTTCAGGCGGATTTCCCACAATTTCGAGTAGCAATTGGCGCGAATCAATTTGATGCCTCTCATCTGGCAGTCAATATTATTCAACCTGAGGGGCAGTTGGTTGGGGAAATCACTTTCGGCAAGTTATACCCCTGGCCGGTAACCTTCTTCTCTCCGGGCGTGATGGGCTGGTTTTCCTGGGTGCCCAGAATGGAGTGCTATCACGGCGTGCTGAGCTTTGACCATGCCCTGCAAGGCAAGCTGACCCTCAACGGGAAAGAGATGGATTTCACTGGCGGGCGGGGGTACATCGAAAAGGATTGGGGGAAAAACTTCCCTGAGGCGTGGGTTTGGTTTCAGAGCAACCATTTTAAAAACGCTCGTGCCTGTATCACCGCGTCTGTCGCGATCATTCCCTGGCTGGGCAACAGCTTCAAGGGTTTCATCGTCGGTTTTTGGCTGGATGGCGAGCTGCACCGCTTCACCACCTATCTCAACAGCAAGATCGAGTCGCTCGCAATCTCAGACGATCACGTCGCCTGGGTCTTGCGCAACCGCACCCACCGCCTGCGCCTGAACGCCCGCCGTGCGCAGGGCGGCCTGCTGCGCGGCCCTACCCCGCTGGATATGGGCGGGCGCGTGATGGAAACGCTGAGCGCTTCCATCGACGTCAGGCTCGAAACCCTAAAAGGCGATCTGCTTTTTGAGGGCACAGGCGAGCACGCCGGGCTCGAAGTGGTCGGAGACTCGCAGCGGTTAATGGCATAAAAAGCGCAGAGCCGTAGTCGACTGCAAGCCGTAATCTGGCAAAAGAATAAGGCGTTCTCAAATCGCGGTCAGTTTTGCTAATTTCCTCAAAAAAAGTTTGGTCCAGATATAAACACGCTTGTCGGGGTAGTATCCAATTAATGGAAAGACCTTTTCCTTCCTTTGGGTGCGGAAAGCTCTCATGACAGCTTTTGCGAATTTCAGAACACTACCGGTTGAAGTACTACCCTTATGGATCACAAATACAGTATATTCATCATCCACAACCAACGGCTTTACGTCTTTGATGAGGTTGAGCCATAAGCTGTATTCCACCACTTCATTCTTGCCCACGTTAAACGCGCCGTAGCTTTGCACGAAATCCCGTTTCATGAAGGTGTTCTCGTGGGAGATGAAGTTCATGCAAGATAGCGCAACTTCCGGGTTCAGGCGCAGCAGCAGCGTTTGCGGGAGGACGATTTTTCTTCCTGCCAGCTCGATCAAGAAGTTGCCCGTGAGCCAAACCAGATCCGGATGCTGGTTAAAAATCGCTGCCACTTTCGCCAGCGAGGTGCGATCTTTGTAATAATCATCCGAATGTAAATAGTGGACGATATCCCCCGTTGCTTCCCGGGTCGCCACGTTCAGCGCGTCCCCAACCCCTTTGGGCTCCGATTGGATGAATTTGATCACATACCGGTTCTTGTTACGTTCCATATATTCCTGGATAATCGCCAGGGTGGAGTCGGTCGAGTAGGCATCATTGATGATGTGTTCTATCCCTTGGTAGGTTTGGTTTTCAACACTTTGCAAGGCGTTTCTCAAGTACTTTTCGCTGTTGTAAGTGCATGTAATGATGCTGATGATGATGTCCTGCATAAATTCACTGACCTGTTCTTGTTCATGAGACTGATTCGCCTGATTCTATCGCTTATTTCAAATTCCATTTTATTACATCATTGTATACACTCAAATAAGCAGAGAGATACACCAAAAGCTCACTCAATTCCAATAAATCCTGTTTTCTGCTTGCAGTTATAATTTCTCCAGTTAAATTCCATAACTAAAAGGACACCTATGTGCGGCATATTTGGCATTGTTACAGCAACTGAACAACCTCTCGGACCGATCCTGATCGAAGCAGCGCGGAGGCTCACCTATCGCGGTTACGACTCCGTCGGCGCGGCAACCATCAGCGGCGCGAAGATCGACCTGCGCAAGGACACCGGTCGCGTGGATGACGTGGCTGCCAAGTACAACCTCGCCGAAATGAGCGGCACGCGCGGCATCACCCAGTTGCGCTGGGCCACCTTTGGCGCTCCCTCCCAGGTGAACTCCCAGCCCCACCTCGATTCCGATGGCGACATGGTCGGGGCGCATAACGGCAACGTGGTCAACAACGTCGAGCTGCGCCAGATGTTCATGGAAGAAGGGCTCATGGTCCGCTCGCAAAACGACGGCGAGTCCTGTGTGCACGCCGTTGAGCGCTACGTCGACCGCGGGCTGGGCTTCATCGAAGCCATCCGCCGCGCCAACGACGACCTGCAGGGCGATTACGCTTACGTCATCGGTCGCATCAACGACGATAAGCTATACGCCATCAAGAAGGGCTCTGGCCTCGTGGTGGGCATTGGCGAGGGCTTCACCTGCGTCTCTTCCGACCTGCCCTCCATCCTGCCCCTCACCCGCACCATCATCCGCATTCAGGACGGCGAGATCATCACCCTCTGGGCCGACCGCGTTGAGCTGCGTTCCGTCAAGGACGGCAGCCTGATCGAGCGCGCGCCCGAAGAGATCACCCAAACCATGGCCTCCGTGCAGAAGGGCGGTTACGCCCACTTCATGCTCAAAGAGATCCACGAACAGCCCCAGGTGGCGCGCGAAGTGCTCCATATGCTCGCTGGCAGCCCCGACGTGCAGCTCGTGCTCGATAAAATGCAACAAGCCCGCAACCTCTACTTCATCGGCTGCGGCACCAGCTACCACGCCTGCCTCGCCGGGGCGGTCTATTTTGCCCGCCTGGCCGGCCGTGCCGTCATCCC